>PVMS01075192.1_pt1 | contig 12011 bp, 12 predicted proteins | sample 1853461 | NCBI WGS metagenome assembly PVMS01 (sample SAMN08582032, study PRJNA380276) | Marine sediment metagenome, whole genome shotgun sequencing project. | isolation source: ocean sediment barecode stripped | collected 2017
GACCCTGCTGCATTATGTGGATGATGGCCCCGTCTTCCCTTGGTTCGGCCAATTCAATAGGTGTGATAATCAGGGGAGTGGCCGAATCCCCCCCCGCTGTGGATGCCTGGTTGAAAGCGGGCGAATCAGAGTGTCGGCCCACGACAAGAACATACATGTTTTGGCTCCCATCGCTGGCGAAACCAACGCCAGCTTCTGGGTATCTCATGGTTACAAGAGCGTTGAGGTGTATGGGGCTGTTCTGCCACCAAATTAGCCCTTGCCGAGGCGACATTTTTGCGCCGCCGACGATGTTCTCTATTACGTAGCCATTGAACCCGGCGGTGGCTGCCCGGCTGAGAGGGCTTGATCCACCAGCACCAGTATGGCTGATTACGTTTGCGGCCATCCAGTTGGCGTGGCTTTGAGCGGCCGAAGCTAGAATATTACTGTACTGGAAAGGGGGCAGCCCCTGGGTCGCTCGAAATTCGTTAATCAAACGAAAAATCTCCGATGATGGATCTCCCTGAGCCTTCACCTGGGAACGGTAATTTTCACCCCAAATCCCGGAAAGAAGAACCAGAACAGTGATTAGGGCGCCAATCAACCGTCTATTCATAATTTTCTTGATACGCAAGATACGGCCGAATCCACAACCGCGTGCTTTTCCTGGCTGGTTTGATCATTGATCATTGGGAAAACCTGTGGCAACTAGCCCTTTCTTTTGATGGAAATACCGGACGTTCTCAGCTATGCTTGCCGGTTGAGACAGCCTTGTCAGCAAGGCCGCCAATTTTACACCCTATTTATTAGTGGTGTTTTGCTTTTCATCAGCTTATTATAAACATGGATACTTCTGCTAGCACCAAGGATAGAACCGTGACTGGAGTCACATTTCGCTTTTATGGCCGGCTAGCCCGATTTCTGTCCAAGAAGTGGGGGGATGCCTATGTTCCCTATGAGCTAAACGGTATCGTGGTTGTCAAACATGCTATCGAAGCCCAGGGCATACCCCACACCGAGGTAGATCTTATCCTGGTTAATGGTGAGTCAGCTGGCTTTTACCACCGGCTAAGCGAAGGCGATTTTATCACCGTCTTCCCAGCCTTCACGTCTCTCGACATCTCTACCATTCAGAAGTTACGGCCGGTGGTTCCTTATCCTCCTCGTTTTGTGATTGACAACCACCTGGGCCAGTTGGCCAGGAATCTCCGGTTACTGGGTTTTGACTGCCTGTACAACAAGGACTATGCTGACCAGGATTTAGCTGCCATTGCCTTTGAAAATGATCGGGTGCTGCTTACCCGTGACCGCCGTTTATTAATGCGGAAGCAGATAATATATGGTTTTTGTCTTCTAACCAGGGACCCGGCCCAGCAGCTGCGAGATGTACTTCATCGCTACCAGCTTCGTCCTCATATACGACCCTGGCGTCGCTGCTTACGTTGTAATGGCCTCCTGGGGCCAGTCGACAAAGAAGCAGTCATTGATCGTTTAGAACCAAAAACTAAAAAGTATTATCATCATTTCCATATATGCCAGGATTGTGAGCAGATCTATTGGAAAGGTTCCCACTATCCACCTCTAAATCAACTGGTGAACGAAATCAGCCAGGAAAATGAGAGGAAACCCATCTAATCTGTTCCATGTGCGATAGAGGTAGGGTAGAGATATAATCCAACTTCGTTTGTTAAAGAAAACTATTGGAGTCTGAAAGAATTAGTTCAGGAAGAGAAAAGAGATGGCAAAAAACAGGAAAAAAGTTCGTGTAGCGATAATTGGGGTAGGCAATTGCGCCGCATCGTTGGTCCAGGGTGTTGAGTTTTACAAAAATGCGGCCGAAGATGAAGAGATCCCAGGCCTCATGCATGCCACAGTAGGCGGATATCATGTCAGCGACATTGAGTTTTCAGCGGCTTTCGATGTCGTCGCCTCAAAAGTAGGTAAAGATCTAAGCGAGGCGATTTGGGCTGAACCCAACAATACCATCAAATTCACCGAAGTTCCTAACCTAAATATCCCTGTCCACCGGGGCATGACTCACGATGGCATTGGGATATATCTAAGTAAGGTTGTTGAAAAAGCGCCTGGCCCAACCGATAACATCGTTAAGATTCTTCAGGACTCAAAGACAGATGTAGTCGTTAATTTCATGCCAGTCGGATCAGAGATGGCCACTAAATGGTATGTTGAACAGGTGCTGGAAGCGGGCTGTGCGTTTGTAAATGGCATCCCCGTTTTTATTGCCAGTTCTGAATATTGGAGCAAACGCTTCGAAGAGCGGGGGCTGCCAATAGTTGGCGATGATATCAAGAGCCAGGTTGGCGCCACCATAAGCCACCGCGTATTGACCAACCTCTTCAAGGATCGGGGTGTTCATCTTGATCGCACCTACCAGCTAAATTTTGGCGGGAACATGGACTTTTACAATATGCTGGAACGGGATCGTCTTATATCGAAGAAGATCTCTAAGACAAATGCTGTCACCAGCCAGCTTCCTTATGATTTAGGGGATGAGAACGTCCATGTCGGCCCCAGTGATTACGTGCCCTGGTTAACGGATCGCAAGTGGTGCCATATTCGTATGGAAGGCCGCGCTTTTGGTAATGTTCCAATCCAGATGGAAGTTAAACTCGAGGTTTGGGATTCTCCTAATTCGGCTGGGGTTATGATCGATGCTGTTCGCTGTGCCAAGCTGGCTTTAGACAGAGGGATCAGTGGATCGTTAATTGCCCCATCGGCTTATTTCATGAAATCCCCCCCCATACAGTATACGGATGACCAGGCGCGAGAAATGACCGAAGAATATATTGCTGCTGAAACAGCTGTTAAAGAACAGGGTTTGAAGTCCGATGGCCAACCCGCTGTTTCAAAACCCGCGGTCGCTCAGCCCTCTACCGAGCGAAGCGTCGGCCGCTCTTAAAGGGCTCTATGGATAGAAAACATTGAAGTTTTTATCGTAACTGATCACAGGACTAAGCTTTTCTTTATGCCTAGCCCGTGTGAGTTTAATCTACGTTCTGAGAAATTCGTGGAATTTTGAACTATTAGCAACCCTTCATCTCGATTTTCACGTTTCCGTCCCGTGGGCATCTCCCTCCAGCGGATAGCCAGCTAACTCCCAATCAGACAAACCTCCAGAATAACGGCGCACGTTCTTATACCCGTTAGCAGTCAGGTACATATAGGCTGCCCGGCTGGCAAGACATTGTTCATCGGAGCAATAAACAACGATTTCATCATCTGGTTCTAATAGCTCTTGAGCTGCGGGCATGCTGGTTATATTAAGCGATCCAGGAATATGGCTCATTTGAAAAGCCCATTCTGCCAGAGTCATAACAAGCTTAAAATCGTCTCCGCGATCTAATTTGGCTTTGAGTTCTTCTCGACTGATTGTTTCCATCCTCAACACACTCCTCAATGAGTTATTCCTGTTCAACTGGGTTATTCTTGAGTAACCTGGCTGGTTTCTTGCCTTTTCCGTATTTGGCTGGTGGCCACCGATCCAACCCTTGCATCCCAAATATAAATAACATACGTATTGGCGATCTTGTCATGCCATCCCTGCCTGCGGTTGTCAATCAAGACCCAGAGATAACCCAGGTAAAGGATATAGGATATGAGATAGCCGATAACCCGGCGAATAGCTTGCCAGGGAGAAACAGGCCCTCCGTCAACCGATATAACCCGTAATCCGAGCAACATTTTTCCCGGGGTTTGACCGATTAATGTCCAAAAAAATATAAAGTAGATAAATAACAGGAGAACTGCTGCCAAAGTAGCAAAAAGGATGCGAAAAGCCCCTCCAGGAATGATATCCAGTGGAAACAGCTCCGAGATTGCATTGATAAACCAACCGAAGGCTACAATTGTCACCGTCAATACGGCGATGTCAATGAAATAAGCCAGGAATCGGCTGATAAATCCCGCGTAATGGCCCTTAAGGTTGTTTTCCATGGCCTGGGCTAATCCCCCTGATTATTACCTAAGTCTGTTCCGTCGCTGGCAGACGGTGGAGCGGGGATTTGACTCCTGGGTATCCGCCTTAGTATGGAGCGGAGAAATTGTTCCAGCAGGTAATCGCCGCTAACAGTTCGAACCCGGACTTCATCCAGGGCATCCTGGGTTAAGCCAGCACTCTGTTTTCGGACTAGGTCCTGCAAGGCTGGCGCCTGCCCCAGCTCGTCCATGGTGTCGCCGAAGGACTCCCTAGCAGCGGTCCGGACTAGTTGGCGGCTTCTAGTGTCCTCTATCCGGCCGCGATCGATCCACTCACGACTAACCAATTCACCTCGTTGAACCAAGGCATCAAACCGGCTCTTGGCTGGTCGAAAACGCTTTTGCCTGCCTGCCCAGCTGGCGAGCGGCGACAACATTGCGTTAGTTGTCTGGTTAGCCACATTTATCGCTCGCGCTCGACGACGAACCATCCGCGTTTGACCCTTGAACAGAATACCCGTAATCGCCAGACGGACGATCTTTGCCTGGCTCTCGGCGGGTTGGGTTGGCCCCGCCACCGGCCCCTCAGGATCATTATCGATAATGACGAGTGACGGTTCATCAGGCTGCGATGCCTGAAGGGAACTGGTTTCTTCTTCCCAGGCTTGAAGCCTGGTAGTAAACTGGTCCCAGCCTTCAAGAGCGCCGCCCAAGATCAGCCGGGTAAAAGAGTGGAGGAGGCTGGAATCATCCTTCGATACAGGCTCGTTTTGTATCAAACCGTGTCTTGAACCAGCACTATCAGGTTGTATGATTTCTGTAGCGGTGCGCCCTGGCCCATTATCATCAATCTGTTCGGGTTCTAAAGATGGTGCTTCTTGGTCGTTCATTAGGTTGGCTTACCCTTCCACTAATTTCCATCACTAATGATGGCCCTTTCTCTAACGATCACCAATAAATTTCATTGATAATAGCAGGAGTGAAGGTTGGTGTCCAAGCCAACTGTCCAGTTTAAGTTCAAACAAGAGAGTTAGATTGGGGCCGGCGCCGCTCTAATATTACTCAAGGGTTTTTGGCTCTATATCTGGTCACATAAATTCCGCCAGCTTCCTCTCCGTCCAGGTTGTTCTTCCTGGGTTCAAATGGTCAATGGCCCTTTTAATAAATGGCTCCAAATTATCTATGGCGTACTTGGGCAGCCCTACTTTTGAAATTTCATTCAGGGTCCGGGCGTAGCTTTCAAAGATCTGTTCATCGATAAGCTCGCCAGTTGTTTTTCCAACAGCCACTGCAGCATCCCGGCCTGTTTCAACAATGCTGGACGCGCGCAAGGCCATGACACTGCCTAGTTCCTCTTGGGAAATGCCTTCTTGTTCGCTCACCCTCTCCATCTGATCTTGTATCTCTTCCACCTGGGGCATCAAGTTCAACCCGCTTTTTCCCAAACGTCTGTAATCACTCCGCAGCTCATCCACTATCTTGCCTAATTCAGCTTGTGATAATGGCGGGCGATCAATGGCCCTGGCGCTTGTAGAAGATGCCTTCTGGATTGACTCTAAAATATCTTGGATGTTATATAAATCAGCATCTTGATCTAAGATCTCCATTGCCTTTAATTGCTGGAGTAATCGTTCGAAATACGATGAACTGCCCCCAGCAACATCTGAGATGATAGCAAATGCCCAAACTGGAGAGAAACGAACAGCCATGAAGCTGGCGAGCTCCAAGACATTTCCAGCCATCTTATGATAGATGTAATCATCACTTACCGGTTTTATACCGGGTGAAAATTGTGAATCAACCTGGGCTATGCGGCTAATTAGAAAGCGCTGCATATCACCTATGGTAACCTGATAGGTGGTCGATTCCCTGACAAGATCAGGCAGCAGCGACCTGGTTAAGAAGAGGCTTGTACCGCCCGTTATGGCGGCCGCTGAACGAATAAATCGCTCGGGCAGTGATAGGAAATAATCTCCGGTAAATGGCTGGCTCATAGTTTGATTCCTTTTCTTTGCGCATTCTACACTCAATCTTGAGCCTCCCAGAGGGCGCCAAGAATAAAACAGCGGCTGAGAAGGTCAGCCTTTCAGATACAGTATACGCGGCAATCCATCATCTAGTTGCGAAAAAATTCTGAATAGACCTTTTTATTCAGGCCTTGTAGCCAATCTGGCGGAGGAAACCCTTGCGCCATTCGATATCCTGGTCCTCTTCAATGCCTTTGGAGGCGAATCCATCGATAACGCCCAGGATGCCCCGGCCCTGGTCCGACTCAGCGACAATGACCTCGGTTGGGTTGGCTGTGGCGCAGAAGATTTGGCACATTTCAGGTACGTCCTTGATGGCCTTCATGACGTTAATCGGGAAATAACCCTCGCCCAGGAAGATGATGAAGCAGTGGCCGGCGGCAAGGGCTGAAGCATTCGCTTTGGCCAGTTCAACCATTTCATCATCATTCCCGCTCCAGCGAATCAGGCATTTGCCTGACGCTTCGCAAAAGGCCAATCCAAATTTTATGCCCGGCACGGCCGTAACCAGAGCTTCGTGCATATCCTCGACTGTCTTAATAAAGTGAGATTGGCCGAGCACAAAATTGATGGTCTCAGGTTTCTGAATTGTGACGGTAGTAATATCCATGTTTTTGCTCTCCTATAGCAATCACAAAACATTCGTTGTGTATCACGAATTTCACTATTTCCATTACAACTTTGACACCTTTGTTCCGGCAGCGAAAATAGATAGTCGATCATACCATGGTTTAATAAAGCTAATGAGCAATCAGGATGAAACTCGTTGATTCCTGGGGGTGATAATCGGAGGATTGGCAATGAAATCAACAAAAGCTGTCGTAAACCAGCTCCTTTATTCAGAAGATCCCGCTGTTCGCTACAAGGTTAAGCTCCAGTTCTTGGGCCACAATCAAGAATCGGCCGATATGAAGCAGCTGCGTTTAGAGATAAAGGATTCCCCACGAGTAAGAATGATGCTCTCCGAAAGAGGCGAAGACGGCCGCATCCCTTACAAACCTTACGCCAAATGGTACGGGGCTCACTGGATACTGGCCCAGTTGGCCGATATTGGCTATCCACCAGGTGACCAGGAGCTGATCCCCATGTGTAATCAGGTCTTGGATTGGCTTCTCAGTGATAAACATTGGAAGACGATAATGACCATCAATGGCCGCACTCGCATTCACGCCTCACAAGAAGGCAACGCCCTTTATGCGCTGCTGGCCTTAGGATTAGTTGACGAGCGCGTTGATGAGCTGGCCCAACGACTGGTTGGCCGGCAATGGTCCGATGGAGGTTGGAACTGTGATAAGAAACCCGAAGCCACCAACTCCTCATTTCATGAGAGTCTAATACCGATGCGCGGACTGGCTTTACACGCCAAATTGACCGGAAACGAGGATTCACGAGGTGCGACCGGGCGTGCATCGGAGATCTTTCTCAAGCGGCGACTGTACAGACGGGAGAGGGGTGGGCAGATCATCCACTCGGAATTCAAGAAATTTCACTATCCTCCATATTGGCACTATGATTTTCTGTTCGCTTTAAAAGTACTGGCGGAGGCCGGATTCATCGATGATCCTCGCTGCCAGGAGGCGCTGGACCTGCTTGAATCAAAGCAGCTGCCTGAAGGCGGCTGGCCAGCCGAGAAGAAATATTACCGGGTAACGGATAAACTTGGGAACGGCCGCTCACTGGTCGATTGGGGCGGGACAAGCAAGCTGCGGATGAATGAGTGGGTGACGGCGGATGCGCTGTATGTATTGAAGGCGGCCGGAAGACGTTCGTAGCGACTACCAGGCAATAACAAGGGGGGCGGCTGGCGTAAGAATCGGTGTTTTGAAGCATTCCAAATAATCCAGGATACCGGATCATGAAAGGACATGGAAGCTCTGAATGATCCCTTGCACTTTGGTGGGTTCATAATTTCATACAAGCACTCATAAAAACCTGATTCGCCTCATTTTTTTCTCACTCGAGGAAGGAGCGCGATTATCCGATTTGTAAGCTAACATCCTTGACCTTCCAGCAACTGGAGGGTTTATAATGCCCTGTGTGAGGTGAAAACATGCAAATTATGGAATTAGCGATGAGGACCAATCTTTCCAGCAAAACGATCCGCTACTATGAAGAAATCGGTCTGCTGCCGCCAGCGCACCGGCGGCCAAACGGTTACCGTGACTATGGACCAGTTGATGTGGATCGCGTGAAATTTGTCGCTGCGGCCCGCGGTCTCGATTTCTCTCTAGACGACATCGGAGAAATCTTGGATTTACGTGACCGGCGCGAGGCCCCTTGCCGGGTGGTATTGGATATGCTGCAACAGAAAGCGGATGAAATCAGCCAGCGGATTACTGACTTACAACGGCTTGAAGCGGAACTGCGAGATCTGCAAAGGCTTGGCCTGACCTTTCCCACCGATGATGTAGACGGCAAGGAGTGCGTCTGCCACCTCATCACCCAAAGATCAAACAAAACTATCGATTAGTAACCCAAAGGATAAAGCAAAATGGCAAAGCAAGAACATTTGGAACTTACTGTAGAAGGTATGACCTGTCCATCGTGTGCCAAGCACGTCGAAAAAGCACTAAGAAGTGTTGACGGTGTTCAAGAGGCCGAAGTGCCTGGCGGCTGGGAATCGGGGCGGGCTACTATCAAAGTCGATAGCACGGTAGAGGCCGAAGCGCTGTCTGCGGCCGTTAAAGAAGCCGGCTACTCAGCCACTGTCAAGACTCGAAAACCCGAGGGCGGGTCGATTTCCAGCAATGGAGGGGGCAGCGGCTACGATCTGATGGTCATCGGTGGTGGTTCGGGCGGATTTGCTGCGGCTATCAAAGGCGCGGAACTCGGATACAAGGTAGCCATCGTTGAAGAATCAACTATTGGCGGTACCTGTGTCAACATCGGCTGCGTCCCCTCCAAGACCCTGATTCGTTCAGTCGAAGCCCACCACATGGCTGGGCACCACAGCTTCCGTGGTATTCACACCACCTCAGGCCAGATCAGCTGGCCCGAGGTCATGGACGATAAGGATAATCTCGTCGATGAAATGAGGCAGGCTAAGTACGTGGATGTGCTAGCCGGTTACCCTGAAGTTACCTATATCAAAGGGCGCGCCCGGCTCACCGGTAAAAACGGAGTCGAGATCGACGGCAGTTCCTTCGACTCTGCTCAGGACAGGCCCTTCGACTCCGCGCAGAGAAAGCAGTATGCGCCATTTAGAATCATCATCGCCACAGGGGCGCAGCCCTGGGCGCCGCCTATTCCCGGACTGGCCGAAGTCGGCTACCTGACCAGTACAACGGCCCTAGATCTGAAAGAGCTGCCTAAATCGATGTTAGTCCTGGGGGCCAATGCGGTCGGCTTGGAGCTGGCCCAGATCTACGCCCGAGCCGGTACATACGTCACTGTCCTGGAGCTCCTGCCGCGAATCGCCCCATTTGAGGATGAAGAGATCAGCGCGGCCTTGACCGGCTACCTGGAAGATGAAGGCATCCAGATTGTGACCGGTTTCCAGACCAGCCAAGTCGCCAAGCAAGATGGCCGTTACGTCCTGACAGGCATGCAAGAGGGAGATGAACTCACCTTCGACGCGGAGCGGCTGCTGGTCGCCACCGGCCGCCGGCCAAACACGGCAAACATGGGATTGGGAGAGGCGGGTGTACGCCTGGGCAAACGAGGTGAAGTGCTGGTTGACGAAACGCTGCGAACGGACAATCCCTTCGTCTACGCAGCTGGCGACGTCATCGGAGAGGATATGTTCGTTTACGTGGCTGCTTACGCCGGCGGTCTGGCGGCCGAGAACGCGCTGAACGGTGCCGGTAAGATCTATGATGCAAATTATATCGCCCGGATCACCTTCACCGACCCGCAGATAGCCAGCGCCGGCCTGACCGAGGCCCAAGCGCAGGAACAAGGATATGATGTGAAAGTGAGCACGCTGCCGATGGAGTATGTACCCCGCGCCCTGGTTGCTCGCGACACCCGTGGATTGATTAAGCTGGTTGTTGATGGCGAAACGGATCGCCTCCTTGGCGCTCATGTGCTGGCCCCTGAAGGAAGTGAAATCATCCAAACGGCCGTCATGGCCATTCGTTTTGGCCTAACGGTGGGCCAGATGCGGGAGACGATATTTCCATACTTGACCAACGTCGAGGGGCTTAAGCTAGCAGTGATAGGACTAGAGAAAGATGTGGCTATGTTGAGCTGCTGCGCTGGCTAATTTTTTCAAAAGATCCCGTTGCGCCAATATCCACAAAGTGTCAGGGTCCCTGCTTGATCTTCCAGCTGCTGGAAGGCGTAGAGTATTCTCATCAAGACCATACTTTATAATGAGTTGAATATGAAAAGACGAGAAGAACCTATCATCTCTGATACAAACACAATGACACTGGAAGTCGTTGGCGAGCAAACCTTACACTGTGGCGGCTGCGAGCGCACTGTTAAATTCACGCTTTCGCAACTTCCGGGCGTTAGGGTGATCGATGTCGACCATACCACCCAATTGATAAAAATCGCCCTGGCCGGTGACGAAACAGACTTCGAAAAAGTACGAGCCGAGCTGGAATGGATCGGCTACCAAGTCGTTGCAGCATGAGAAGCCAACAAACCCCGTTACGCTCGCGTGGCTTGGCCTGGCTGCCTTTCGGCGGTCTGATGTTAGCCCTGGCTGCCCTCATCGCTGCTGGCTACCTGGGCTTTCGCACCTTTGCCACTGTTCCCGACCTGGGAGCGTTCAATCTCTATCTGCTGGCTATTGTCGCCGGTGTGGCCAGCTTTTTCTCGCCCTGTGCCTTCCCCTTGCTGCCCAGCTACTTTTCCTTCTACCATCAGGCGGGCGAATCGACGGGTGCAGCAGCCCACAGGGGGCGGTCGATTCAGTTGGGGCTATCGGCGGCCCTCGGGGTTATGACTTTCACCCTGTTCCTGGGACTGATTATCGCCGCCTTAGGGACGGGATTCGCTGAGGGCTTATCGATATCCGGGCCTGAACCGAGCCAGTTTGTGCGCGGCTTCAGGGGCGCCGTCGGTGCCCTGCTGTTGGGCTTAGGCATCGCTCAACTGGCCGGCCTTAACCTGAAGCCAAAATTCATGGAGGCTTTTGCCTATCGAACACGACCCCAACGTGAGGGTAATCGCGGGCCGGCTGCCAGCCTATACCTGTATGGCCTAGGCTACAATGCCGCTGGCATGGGCTGCACCGGGCCGATCCTGGCAGGTTTGATTGTTTTTGCCCTGGCTTCAGGCGGGTTCACCTCGGTTCTGACGGCCTTTGTTATCTTCTCGCTGACTATGGGGACCTTGATGCTGGTTATATCTGGTTTGGTAGCCGCTTCCCGGCAAACGCTCATCACACGGCTGAAAGCGGCCGCGCCCAGGATAAAACGGGTGGCCAGCATCTTGCTAATTGCCGTGGGGTTGTTCAACCTGTACACGGCCTTTAACTTGAGCCTCTTCTCGCGTCTCTTCATTCCTTCCTAATGCGTGCATCGCGGATCCAAAGGGTCCTGAATTAGGGCCCGGATCTCAGTTGTCGATTAATCTGCCTTAGTCAGCGAAATTAACTGTACTTGTAATGGCGGCCGTGTTTGTGATCACCAGGAAATTCAGCTTCCGCCCTCATTAGTTGCTTTTGAATATATCAATCAGCAAAGGATAATAGTGGCCGGCGATAGTGCGGCAGGCCATTCGTCGGAATTGGCCTCGGTAAGACTTCGTGTATTAATGTGAATTATTGCTTGTTTAGGCTCCTGTCCCTCCTTGGCCTCATTTTTTTGGCTGCCTGTAATTCGCCATCAGAAACTGCAGCCATATCCCTTCCATAGCGGCAGATGCTAGCCTAACAGCTTCTCCGCAGGCAACGGTACTGGTCGCGACCCGGACAGCGACGGCGGACGTCGCCAATTCAAAGCCGCAGATGAAACAGATTGAACAAGCGGAACTAGCTATCTCGAGGACCTACCACCGGGCAGACGGAAATAGGCTGGTGGCCGGGAGCGGCAATTTGCCAGCCATGACCTCGCTGGACATTCCTCTATCGGGTAGGCCAACCTGGGTCACGGCCGTGCCCTATAAAAATGGCGC
>PVMS01036379.1_pt1 | contig 12010 bp, 11 predicted proteins | sample 1853461 | NCBI WGS metagenome assembly PVMS01 (sample SAMN08582032, study PRJNA380276) | Marine sediment metagenome, whole genome shotgun sequencing project. | isolation source: ocean sediment barecode stripped | collected 2017
AAAATGGTTTTAATCCTTATTTCAACGTTTTAGGGCAGTTTCGGGCTCTACAGCGTCCTCGTATCTCCTTGCAATATCCGCCTTTCTCATGCCTGCACATGCGTCGTAGTACATTGAATGAGAGAACCACCCGGCTCCCTTTTGGGTTCATTAGAGTGGATAACAGTCTCCCTTTAAGATCATCTGGGATCTTATAGACATAGGTTGGCCTTCCAGGCGATTTCGTTGGCTGTTTACGCCTCTCCACCAGTCCTTTGTCCAGAAGTTTTTCTAGGTTTTGTTGAAGGGTGTTGTGGGTGAAGTCTATTTTATGCATGATCTGGTTGAATGTCATGTTTTCTTGTTTGAGAAGCTGAATTATCATTCTTTCAAAGGAGTCCAATTCGCTTATAATAGAGTGAAAGGGGGAATATAACCATTTTTAACCAATATAGCAACACGCTGGCGCGCGAAAAACCTAAAAATAGTTGGGTTTTGGTTAAGCGACGCAATACATAAGTTATCTAAATGGAAAAATAACTCCCTTTAAACTCGATGTTTTACGGCACTCGGTAAATTTATATTGGTGTCCCTGTTAAGTCACAGATAATCAGGCATAGGCATAGTATATCGGTGGAATTACTATTCAATCGCCTTGTGCTGATCAACGAGAAAATGTGAGTAAATTTGAGGCGTATATTGTTCATTGAGCCACAGCCCTGTATGAGAACTTTAAAACTGGCTTATGGCTTGAAATGGCTGTTAGGAAAAGAGGTTTCACTTATTTTTGGGCACCAGGGTAAAACTTTAACCGAGTTTTATGGTTATGGGGACGAATTCTTTGACGAATTTGTATTGATGAGCAAGGACAACCCCGAGAAAAGCATCTCAACGCTAGTGAAACAATATAATCCAGACATTATTCACAGCCACAATGCACCCGATTTTCTTACCTTAGCTGCCTTAAACTCGGTAAAAGATATCCCGATTATCCATGACACACATGATGCACTAACTATGCGAAAGACCCCGTACAGTCTCACTGATGACGAGGAAAGAGTGAACCAATACGCCGTTGAAGAAAAGATCGCAAACGAGGAAAGTCATGGAAGAATATACATCACAAAAGGGGTCCAGGACTATCTAAGGACCCAATACTCCGTTGACTCGGGGTCCGAGATCATCTTTAACAATTATGTGCCCAAGGACAGCATCCCGCAGAAATTAGAGACAAAGCTATCCAGTATTGACGGTGAAACTCATATCGCATACGCTGGAACAATCACCAGCCAGACCGAAGGACACCACTACGATTTGAGGGGGATATTCAAAGAAATAGCTGACCACCAGTTTCACATCCACATCTATGCCTCAAGAGAAGATGAAGTATATGAAAGACTGGCCCGGGAGAGCAAATATATTCATTATCACGGCCACCTCGATCCGAGATTGTTGATGAAGGAATTAACAAGATATGATTATGGGTGGGCAGGTTTTAACGACGCCAAGAACAAGGTCCATCTCGATGTCTGCCTTCCCAACAAAACTTTCGAGTACATATCCTGCGGTCTCCCCGTTTTATCGTATCACCACAAGACCCTAACTGAGTTTATAGAAGGAAACCGCGTCGGATATATCCTAAACAACATAGGTGAACTGGAAGAATGTGAATCTATACGCGAGAACGTCCTAAAAAATAGGTACTCGTTTACCGTTGAAAATAACATCGAAAGACTGAGCGATTTTTATCTCCAAATGTAACGGCAAATCCATTAGGGGTAAAAACTCAGAAAATATCTACGGCTCATCGCGCGCAAATCACGGGAGGACTCCCGTACCTTGCAGCCTACATCGCCGGAGTCTTGGCGCTAAGGATCTGACTCCAACCGACCTGAACTATATGGAAACCATATCCAGCAGTCTAGGACCATTCTCCAAGATATTCCCTCCGTTAATAACGGCAACAAGAAACACGAATCCCGGGACCGGTTGTTACACGATTCCCCGCTCGGAGAGATACCCGAGAACGATCATGAGCCAATTTCCCCCTCGATGGTGCCCTGTGATGCCTGGGGGGTTAAGGCGTTGACCGGTATTACACAGGAGAAGAGCAGAACATACAAGAAAAAGACCCGGGCCGAGGACTTTGAGTTCATCTCACCGAAGAGCGGACATCAGAATATGAATCCTTTGAATATTAGTCAGCGCGCGAAAAGAACTATCCGCCGGTATCATCAGCCACGAGTCCACTCTAAACCGAGAACTCATATTTTACACTAGGCGGACCATGCATTTGTTCATAAAAAGGGGAAATATCCCCACTCGTTACGGGTTCAAACGAATAAAACCGTTTACTCCACTATCTTTACGTTGACGGCCCTGGGGCCTTTGGGGGAGTCCTCTACCTCGAACTCCACTTTCTGACCTTCAAAGAGCTCGGTTGCTCCCTCGATTGCGGTGTGGTGCACGAAGACCTGGTCTTCCTGTCCCTCAACCTCGATGAAGCCGAAACCCCTGTCCAGCCATCTTTTTACTGTTCCTTCCAAATATTTCACCTCTTTTTACTTGATCGTAATACAGTACACGTGTCCAGCGAAGCCAGGACAAGTTCGTTACAAACCAGACCACGCAACACCGGCGACGTACACTGTTTGACAAGAAGCGCTATCCTAAGCTATTAACCTGACGGAAACACTGACCGTAAACGCATCAGTAATACCGTAAAGTGACCCGTAACATGTTTCATCCAACGGAAATTGTGTTGAAGATATTATACTCAGCCCCCTACACACCACTAGGGGGCAGCCTACATTACGACAGACAACCGAAATCTAACACACATATCCTGGGCGTATCACATGAATCTAAATATATTATGAGACAATTATTACAAAGGTCCCTCATGAGTCCCAAGCAAAGCACGTCCGATGCCAGGTTTACGGCGATCTCAAACGTATCCCCTGATGGGATAATGACCCTCAGCATTTTCGGGTACGTCACCTATGTAAACCCCGCTTTTCTCAGGCTAACTGGGTTCTCCGAGGAGGATTTCGTTGGAAAACACCTCATACACATCCCAACTTTAAAGGGAATGAACGTGAAGCCTTTCCTTGATATCCAGAAGAATATTATGCGCGGTAACCTGCTGGATTCATTTATACAGTTCTCATACAACCGAAAAGACGGCAGCCAGGGAATCGGTGACGCATATTTCAGTACCATAAAAGTTAACGGAAAACGGGAACTAATCGCCATAGTAAAGGATGTTACTAAGCAAGTAGAGATGGAGAAAGAAAACAAGCGGTACACTGAAGACCTGGAAAAAATGGTTGAGGAAAGAACTCAACAAATAATGGATAACGAAAAAATGGTGACCATGGCGCAGGTATCGTCAATGATCACCCACGATCTAAAGGGGCCCCTTCAGATAATAAACAACTCTTTACACCTCATTAACCTGAAACCCGATGAACAGGTCAGATATCTAGAGTTTATCAGGGTAGCAATAAAGCAAGCAAATGAATTGCTTGAAGAGTTTAGCATGCAGGGCAAAAAAACACCACTGAACCTTGAATACGTGTATCTAGAAGACATTATCGAGGAATCCCTGTTACAAGTAAAAACATCGGAAAAAATAGATTTTGAGACCATTAATAATACCAAAGACAAAGTCAGAGTAGACAGGTCAAAAATGCTCAGGGTCATCAGTAACCTGATAAAAAACGCTGTTGAGGCAATGCCAAACGGCGGTAAGATATCAATCATAGTAAAAGATGAGTTGAAACACGTCAAAATCAAGATAAAAGACACTGGAGTTGGAATTCCAAAGGATAAACTGAATAACTTATTCAGACCATTCCGCTCAACAAAAACAAAAGGCATGGGATTGGGCTTAACTTTTTGCAAGGAAACAATACAAGCCCATAAGGGAACCATATCTGTCGAGTCAAAACTAGGAAAAGGAACCACCTTCACGATAACAATTCCTGTGAACATAGACTATGACATCAAAAAACATATGGAAAGTAGTGAAAAATAAAAAGTAACTCTCATATAATGAGAGTAACTAGATAGAATTAAGGTTTTTAATAACCAAAATACAAAAAGAAGCTATATCGGAATAATAGTAATAGGAAGGCTAATAAACAACATATTGATACCCATCAATGGTTATGTGAATGGGTACACAAAACAGAGGATTCTTATCATCTTCAATGCTGTTATTCAAATCAAGATTGGAAATAATCATCCCAGTTACCTGGGCAGCCACTCTAGCGTCAATAATAGCGGGAAAAGGATTCCCCCCACTCACTGAAGCGTTTCTATCAATAATAGCCGTGATGATGATTGTCGCATCAGTGTATATCTATAATGATATAACAGACAGAAAAATGGATGCGTATTCCGAACAGGATAAGAAAAAGGGGCGCCCAATAGCCCACGAAAAAGTCTCAGTAGCAACTGCAATGAATTTCGTGCGAATAACCGGGGTAATCGGGTTAGGCATATGTTTAATCATAAGCCCAGCCGTGTTTTTCATCGGGTTCACATATTACACATTAGTGTTCCTGTACTCTCATCCACGGGTCCACTTCAAGTCGATGTTCATCGTAAAAAACCTGGTAACATCCATGCTGTTCCCAGTAGCCTTCCTGCTCAGCGGGACTGCTGTTGAACACAAGATATCCAGCACAACGGCGTTCCTAGCCATTACATACTATGTATTAACAGTCCTGCTATTACCCGCGATCGCAGATATGCTGGACTACAAAGAAGACCTGGCCTTCAATGTTAGAACCCTGGGAAACACACTAAGCTGGAAACAGAACCTGACTCTATTTAATGGGGGGATGCTCGTATTAATTGGCGGGAACATACTCTATTTCCAGTTGTTCGATGTTAACCTCCTTACACCCATAATAACAAGCGTGATAGCCGGTGCCCTGATGGTATACTCATATACACTGAGAAATGAGCCGGGTGAGACCGCTTCATATAAACTAAGACCCGTCAGCTACGCGTTGGTCCTCATGAACCCCCTGTTAATCGCCCTGGGCATCGTTTTCTAGTCCAAACAACGCGCAAATACGCGCAATAGTTTTCTATACATCCCCCCATTCCATCAATACTTTGAAGGCATTACTCCTAGTCGGTGGGAAGGCCACACGGCTCAGCCCCCTCAGCCTGACCCGCCCCAAGTGCATGTTCCCCCTAGCGGGAAAACCAATAATTGATCACATACTGGAGGGCCTGTCCGAGGCAGGGGTCACCGATGCCATACTTGCGGTAAACAACCTGGCCGATAAGATAGAGACGTACCTGGGTCCAGAAAAATTTGGGATCAAGCTCAGATACAACCTGGAAGAGGAACCACTCGGCACCGGGGGTCCCATCAAACTAGCCGAGAAACACCTGCAAGAAGAAAGCTTCCTGGTTCTAAACGGGGACATCCTGAGCTTCATAGACTACGAGGAGCTTATGGAACGCCACGAGCTAGAGGACTGCACAGCATCTATTACCCTCAAACAGGTGGATGATCCATCCAGATACGGCGTTGTAAGGTTCGGGGAACAAGATCGAATACTGGAGTTCATCGAGAAACCCGAGAAAGACGCCCCCAGCAACTGGATAAACGCGGGGTGCTACGCCTTAAGCCCAGAGATATTCGATTACATCCCACCCAACAGGAAGGTCAGCATCGAGAGAGAGGTCTACCCAGTCCTCGCTCCCCAAAAACAGCTCCTCGGGTACAGGTACGCCGGGAAATGGATTGACATAGGCATCCCAGCTGACTATCTCAAAGCGGATCAGATGCTTTCAGATACACCAACAATTGGAAAGAACACGGTCATAGGGAAGAACGCCAAGGTCACCAACAGCATCATCTGGGACAACACAAACATAGGCATCAACACCGTGGTTGAGAACACGGTAATCGGCTCAAACTGCACCATAGGCAACAACGTCAGGATCACGGGATCTGTGCTGGCAGACAACGTTAGAGTAGGCGACGGCTTAATCATAGCGAAGGGAACAAAGGTCTGGCCAAACAAACAAATCGAGACCAGCATAACTAGACAAAACGCCGAGATACATTAGCCCAATTAGTCACTTGGAAAAAAGGGGTTCCTCAAGTACCAAAGGAATTGTCTGCCCAAAGATAATGTTTACAGAACAACCTCTGCTCTGTATAATATCGGATATGATCCTGGCGTACACAAGTTTGCTCGTACAGAGGACACCATCGTTTATCCGCCAATGAGGCGCGTAAGGCATGAGCGTTCCCAAGTCCTTTTCCAACTCATCGGACCCCCTATAGTACAAGTAATAATGCTTGCTCCCCATGATCAACCCAGGACCAACTCCATAATCTATGTGTTGCTCTACTAGTCTTTGGATCTGGCTACGAGTCAACATATGGAGAGAAAACTATATCTTTTTCTGAATATAAAATCTTCCATATAATATGGCTCAAATACGTAATAAACTACTTTCCAACAAATATCCAACCCAAAAAGAGGTCAATTTATCTGTAAAAGTTACGGCATTAACTTGGGTACTTTTATAACAGACGCAGTATAGTAGAAGTTACTCAATCATCGAGAGGATATCGTTTTGTGTGGAATAATTGGTTACACGGGATATAGACAAGCATCTAAAGTCGCTTACGAGGCATTACTAAGGCTTGAATACAGGGGCTATGACAGCGTAGGCATAGCCATAGCGGGCGAAACAGCCATAGAGGTACGCAAAGACATCGGTAAAGTAGCCGAGGTCAACGACAAAGTAGACTTCCTCGCGATGAAAGGAACCACCGGCATCGGCCACACAAGATGGGCCACCCACGGCGGCGTAACCAAGGATAACGCCCACCCCCACGTGAGCAACAACGGGGAGATAATGATAATCCACAACGGCATAGTGGAGAACTACCAAGACCTCAAGAAACAACTCCAAGCCGAGGGCTTCACTTTCTACTCGGAGACCGACACCGAGACAATCCCAAACCTCATCGAGTACGAGATGAGGCAGGGAAAAACATTCCAGCAGGCCACCATGGACACCGTCAAACAGCTACACGGGTACTATGCGGTGCTGGCCATGCACAGCGGCGAGAAAATAATCATCGGCACCAGAAACGGTTCACCACTGGTAGTCGGCCTCGGCAAGGACGAGAACTTTATCGCAAGCGACATCCCCGCCTTCCTAGCGTACACTAAACAGGTACAGTACATCCACGACCACGATTTTGTAGTCATGGACGGGGAGACAAACGAAGTACATTTCTATTCGACTGAGACCGGTGAGCCCATCGAGAGGCCAGTACACCGGGTCGACTGGGATCTGGCGCAGGCAGAGAAAGGAGACTTTGACCATTTCATGATGAAGGAGATCACCGAACAGGTGGACACGGTCAAGGCAGCCATCAAACAGGACAAGGAGACATTGTTCCACATCGCGGACCATGTCAAGAACGCCAAGGGAGTGTTCCTTGTTGCATGTGGTAGCAGCTACCACGCATGCCTCACGGCGAGCTACCTGTTCAGCAAGATCGCCCAGATGCACGTCAACGTGGTCCTGGGTTCCGAGTTCAGCAACTACGAGCACTTTTTGACCCCCGAGACACTTGTGATATTCGTCTCCCAGAGCGGGGAGACCATAGATATACTAGACGCGTTGAAGACCGCAAGGAGAAAGGGCTCAAGGGTTATATCGATAGTCAACGTCGTGGGCTCAAGCCTATACAGGGCCAGCGACCACAACCTCCTGCTCAACGCAGGACCCGAGATCGGTGTCCTTAGCACAAAGACATACACGGCCCAGCTCACTGTACTGAGTCTCCTAATCTACGCGGTGGCTGGCGACTACGAGGAGGGAAAACATGAGCTGGAGAACCTCTGGAACATGATCTACAGCCTCACATCCGCAAACACTAGGAACTATATCAAGAAACTGTCCGAGATGCTCCAACACAAGGAACACATATTCATCATAGGAAGAGGACTCCAGTACCCAACTGCCATGGAGGCTGCCCTGAAGATCAAGGAGGTAAGCTACATCCACGCCGAGGGATTCAGCGGAGGAGAGCTCAAACACGGTACTATTGCCCTCATCGAGGAAGGCACACCGTGCATCGTGTTCAGCAGCACCGAAACAGAGAAAGAGATACTCAGCAACGCCATGGAGATCAAGGCCAGAGGCGGCTACATCATCGGCATCAACCACAAAAACAACGAGGTCTTCGACTTCTTCATCAAGGTACCAGACGTGGGCGACCTGAACCCGGTGACACAGATAATCCCCATACAGATACTGAGCTACCAGCTAGCGCTCCTCAGAGGGGCTGACCCTGACAAGCCAAGGAACCTGGCAAAAAGCGTCACAGTGAAATAACGCTTCTGAAAGCTGTGCCTTGCGCGCGCCTGCCAAAAATAGTTGCAGGCACATTTTTTAATATTTATACAAGAACCTCCAATTTCATACATGAAACGAGATGAAAGAAACAGCATGGAAATGGATAGACGACAACAGTGACCATTTAACCCGGATAAGTGACAAAATATGGGGCTACGCGGAGTACGGCCTATGTGAGGATAAATCAAGCAAACTCATAGCCGACACCCTCAGAGACCACGGGTTCAGAGTCCAGCAGGGAGTAGCCGGCATGCCTACCGGGATAATAGCCGAAAAAGGCATGGGTAAACCCATTATCGCGGTTATGGGTGAGTACGATGCCCTACCAAACCTGAGCAACAAAAAGACACCAGTAAAAGAAGCCCTGATCGAGGGCGCCATGGGGCATGGCTGCGGCCACAACATTCACGGTACAACAGCGCTAGCAGCAGCCATAGCCGCAGGAAAAGCAATGGAAAAACACGGCATCAAAGGCACCATCAGGTTCTACGGTACACCAGCCGAGGAGAACTTTAGCGGAAAACGAATCATGGTCAACCACGGATTATTCGATGATGTGGACGCGGCCCTCAGTCATCACCCAGGTTCACTGAACGTAGCGACGCTGGCAAGCAGCAACACAATCAGTGGAGCCAGGTTCCACTTTCATGGCCGGTCAAGCCACGCTGCGGGGAACCCTGAAGCGGGAAGAAGCGCCCTCGACGCCGTTGAGCTCATGAATGTTGGAGTAAATTACCTACGGGAACATATTATCCCCGAGGCAAGGATACACTATGTCATAGAGGCAGGTGGAGGTCAGCCAAACGTAGTCCCCGACTATGCACGAAGCCACTACTACATCAGGGCCCCAGAGCGGGAGATGTTAGAGCCCATTAAGAAGCGCGTCATGAAGATCGCTGAAGGTGCAGCCATGATGACCGAGACGCGATTGGAAGCCGAGATGAGTGCAGGTGGATACCATAAGATCCCAAACAAGGTTCTCAGCACAATTGTAACGGCAAACATGCGGCTGGTCGGCCCTCCGGTGTACTCCGAGGCTGATCTTGAATTCGCGGCAAAGATTGCGAAATCCTTTCCAAACGAGGACAGGGTAAGTAGCTTAAGGAAATACAAGGTCCCAGACTGGGAGGAATACGTTGACACTGACCTGGTGACCACTATCTTTGACGCGTGGAACGATGGAACCACCAGCGCGGGAAGCACAGATGTGGCCGATGTAAGCTGGATAACACCCTCCATGGAGTTCAACACCGTCTGCAACGTACTCGGAGCCCCAGGTCACAGCTGGCAGTTCACCGCATGCAGCGGAACAGGCATAGGCCATAAAAGCCTGATCTTTGCCGCAAAAACCATGGCAGGCTCAGTACTAGACCTCCTTACAAGTCCTGAACAGGTAATACAAGCCAAAGAGGAACAGGTAAAACGGCTACGAGGTAAAACCTACGACAAAGACCCAACCGTGGTTCCCCCCCTGGAGAAAGCCAGAGAACTATCCAAAACCTACACGGGAAAATAGTGATTCCTAGGTAAGCGGGGTCCAGAGAGGCTAAACCTGATACCCTCTACTTGGCTGTCTCCATCGGATACCCCACACAATGACCGCAAAACCAGTCAGCAGCCCAAGAACAGGGAATCCGGGTATCAACCCACCCAATGGGTCCGACGAGTCCACCGTGAAAGAGACGATCGATACCACCACATCGTTAATGTACACGGTTACACTCCACGCCCCGAAAACCGAGTCAGCGTCATATAGAATCAGTTTGATGGGAGCCGCGCGCAACCTCATATATCCAAGGTCAACACGAAAGTTCCAATCTGAACTTGTGGAACATTTTTTCTGTTGAGTGATTTCATTAAACCCGCGTAGTGGCCTTTTATGGTTGGCGGTGACTTGCATTGCACCTTTGGGGCGAACGGCCCTCTGAGTTTGTATGTCAGAGTCAACACGTTTTCTGCTTTTTCGATGACCACAGAGTTTCCCTTTGGGATTGACCGCTCCTCGATCCTTCCAAAATAATGAGTCGAGTCTTCCCCGGTCTTGATTAAACGTATTCTATGTGTTGTAGGTACTGGTCCGCCTTGCATCCCCGTGATGACTAATGTACCCGTAACCTCATCGGGCAGATAACCTACAACCCGTATCAACATGTTGAAAGAGTCGACGACTTTTTTCTTTACGTCAGTGTGAGTCCAGATTCCGGTATGAGCCTTTATTCCCACTGGGTCATCGAAATCTCTTATGATTTCACCGAGCAAAGTCTTTGGGCCAGCTACTTTGATGTTTTTGGCGCCCCTTAGTTTATGTGATTCCGTTGAGACCGGGTCCAAGGAATCATACATATTAGTCCAATCCTTGACGCATCTAGGTTTACCAGTCGCGACGGTTATCTTGGTCATTCTATCTTTTTCAACCGTCCCAAGGGGTGAGCCAAGGGTAATCCATTTATCAACCTTGATCTCTCCAAATAGTCCCCCGGCGCCCGGCTCATTGATTCCGGCTACTATCTCGTCAGGTCCCCTACCTCCCATAAGGGACATCTTTGTGGCTACTGTTCCCCATGAATGAGATACAATCATTAGCGAACGGTCTGGGTTGTCTTGCACGATTTTTCTGATCTGGTTTCTAACTTTTCTTGCCCATTCCCCTGTCTTCTCTAGAAAATCTGTGTAAGAGTCGAAATTAGTTCGTCCCTCGTAGCTGAATGTAGCCTCTTTGAGTTTTCCGATGCCCCAGTTCTGTTCTACATCCTTTGACCAGCCTTGTGATCGTTCACCCCCTCCAATTCCATGGATCACTATGACAATGGGGTCGATGGTGGATGGGTCAGTTGATGGAGGTATATTGATGCTTACTGGTGTGGGGGTCTCCGGTGGTGGAGGAATATTGAAGCTTGCCGTGCTGGGGTCAATGGTGAACGGATCGTCCGGAGGTAGAGGGTCATTGATATTCGCCGTGTTTTGGTCGGAGATCACAGGGGTCTTAACTATTCCCGGTTTGGCTGGTACTCCACAATTTGGGCAGAACCTGTTGGTTTCACTCAACCGAACGCCACAGCTAGTACAGAACGGCATACGTGAAGAAATGTTTTCTCTCGATTAAAGGTTTGATGTGGTGCTCAGCCCTCAAGTAATTCCTGTAAGCGTGCGCGCCTCAATAAATACTGGTACTAGATAGACGTTAATTCTATGTAAGCTTGATACCTTTCCTCAATTATCTCCAACGAAAGCGTTTCAAGTCTCTCAATTCCATAACCTTCAATCGCAAAAGACCCCATAACGTTCCCATACAACACCGCCTCCTTCATCGTCTGATCCGAAATCCGATCAACCCTAGACAGATGACCAAAAAAACCTCCAGCAAAAGCATCACCAGCCCCAGTCGGGTCAACAACCTCCACAACCGGATACGCATTTGTCGGGAAAATAATGCTATCCGTGAACAAAGTAGCCCCATGTTCTCCCCGTTTAACAACAACAAAATCAGGACCCAATTCCAGTAACTTTTGAGCCTAATCTTATCAAGGCGGCTCAAAAGTTATTGGAATTGGGTCCTGATTTTGTTGTTGTTAAAAGGGGAGAACATGGGGCTACTTTGTTTGCGGATAGCATTATT
>PVMS01160525.1_pt1 | contig 12009 bp, 14 predicted proteins | sample 1853461 | NCBI WGS metagenome assembly PVMS01 (sample SAMN08582032, study PRJNA380276) | Marine sediment metagenome, whole genome shotgun sequencing project. | isolation source: ocean sediment barecode stripped | collected 2017
CGCTTCTAATCGCACCGGAGCCAATTGCCAAAGGGTATTTACCGCTAACCTCAGGGCAAGAGAAATAAATTGCTTGGGCCTTGATTTCTTACTTAGAGGCCAAAATCTCTTCCCTTCTCCACCAGCCATTAATAGAGCGTAGATTTCCATAGCTTAATAGTAATTGGACTTAGTCTCTTTCTCAAATTATGGATACCGAATCAGAATAAATCTTCTATTTCCTTTAGGGAGATACCTTTCAAACTTTCTTTTACAGACTCTGCTTCAGATAGTTTCTCTGCGCTATAGGAATTCGTGATAGCTAAGCATTTCATCCCTGCAGCATGCGCAGCTTTTATTCCGGAGGTGGAATCTTCTATTACCAAACACTCATGAGATAAAATTGCCTCAGAGACTGAATCTAAATTATTTAGTCTTCTAAGGGCCTCTAAAAAAACTTCCGGATCAGGTTTGCAGTTTATGACCTCATCGGCACTGACGATAATTTCAAAACGCTCCCCTAATCCCAAAGACTCAAGTATTTCTACAATTTCGCCTCTAAGCGCACCTGATCCAATTGCCAATGGATATTTACCGCTAATCTTAGAGATAAATTCCACAACACCTTCTAAAACGAGAATATTCCCTTTTACAACATTCTCAAAATGCTCTGACTTTCGATTTATAAAATCAGATATAAGCGCCTCATTATGCTCAAAGTTCCTATCTTTTAGTAATTCCCTAAAAAGGGTTTTATCATCGTAAGCAAGATAGTGTGCAAAATATTCTTCATCTGAAAGCTCAATTCCATTTTCCATGAGCGTCAACTGAAAAGCTTTTAGATGAAGGGGTTCTGTATCCGCAATGACTCCGTCAAAGTCAAAAATTATAGCTTTTAACATTGGTATGTTATCCCTTTTGTATATGTAATCTACATTAAGATTTTGAAAAGAGAATAAACTTTCAGAATATGGCTGCTTATATAGGTTCTGTAATTCAGAATTTATTCCAAAATCTCAAGATTTATAATAAGAATTTTTATGCATCTTTTAAATCAAGGCTACATCTAATTGTTAAATGGTATATGTTACGGACTCGCTAGAGCACGCTAAAGTTTTAAAATATGACTCGTGTCTTAAAATACTTGAACACCTAATCCTCAAAACAATAGAATTAAAGAGTGCTGGATTTAAGTTTCGGTAAGGTAGAGTTTACATATTAGTGGATATGGAGAAAAAGGCAATCTAGTTTTGTGGTCATTCCGACATCCGTATATGTGTCGGAACATAATATTTCTTAAAACCATATATTAGGTAATATTTTCTATTAGAGCAAATTATCGACGGAGGCTTTAAAAAAATGCAAAAATCAGAGAGTACAAGGGAATTTGTCAAAGATTTCTACGGAGAAGCTGCGCAAAATCCTAAAGAGGATCTTTGTTGTCCCACCACTTATCCAACAGAAGATACTGGTCATATCCCCGGGGAAGTATTAGATAGATTTTACGGATGTGGAAGCCCAATGAGCCTCGCCGGAATACAGGAGGGAGAAGTGGTAGTAGACCTGGGCTCGGGAGCAGGCATAGACTGCTTTATAGCCGCTAAGAAAACCGGAGCAAACGGACAGGTTATCGGTGTGGACATGACAGATGATATGCTCAAAGTTGTTAATGAATGTAAGAATAAAATCTCCTCCAACCTAGGCTATGATAATGTAGAATTCAGAAAGGGTTTCCTTGAAGAAATACCGGTCGAAAATAAATCTGTAGACCTAATCACATCCAACTGCGTTATTAACCTATCGGTAGATAAAAGAAAAGTATTTAGAGAGATGATCAGGATTTTAAAAGACCACGGTAGAATCGTAGTATCAGACATAATTTCCTCCCAAAGAATTCCAGAGAACATAAGAGATAATGAGCAGCTTTTAGGAGAATGCATAGCAGGAGCCCTGACTGAGGATCAATTCTTACCGTATCTGGAGCAAGTCGGTTTTTACGGCATAGAGGTGCTCAGTAAAACATACTGGAAAACTATAGAGAATATAGATTTCTGCTCAATTACGCTGAGAGGCTACAAATTCGAAAAAACCGCTGGATGCGTATTTGTCGGTCAACACGCTGTTTATAACGGCCCTTTCAAAGTAATAATAGATGAGGAGGGTCATGTGTTTGCAAGGAACCAAGCTGTTGAAGTATGCACCGATACTGCACAGAAGCTATCTGAGGTTCCATACAGGGGTATGTTCACAATTTTAGACCCTGATCAGAATACCCATGAGGTCTCTTGTTGCTCACCGAGTGCTACTGATGGTAACAGCAGCAGTTGCTGTTAAAATAAAGGGTAAAAACAGTAACGGAGGCTAGATATGAATTATTATGATCCCAAAGACTTAAAACGCTTTCCTGAGATTGGGAAATTCAGTAAAGACTTGATGAAGAAGTTCTTTGATTATTACAATGCAGCTATAGGAAAAGACGGAGCCCTATCAAAAAGGGAAAAAGCCCTAATTGCACTTGCGGTCTCCCACGTCAAGAAGTGTCCTTATTGTATCGACGCATATACTACGGAGTGCCTGGAGTCAGGGGCTGATCCGGAGCAGATGACCGAAGCTATTCATGTAGCAGCTTCTATGGAAGCGGGGATAACATTAATGCATGGAATTCAAATGCATAAGGCATTAGAAAGAAACGGGGCGCTATAATTTTTCGTATATAGAATTAAGACCGCAACTTATAAAAACTGGTCTTAATAAACCAATGGAGTTACAATGTCACAGGTTACCGTTCTTAAACCAAGAGATATTGCCCAAGATAGAGAGGATGAAGCTAAATATAATTTCTATAAAGTGCTCTCTCAAAAAGACATTGATCTCCCTCCGCAAAAAATAGAAACGCTCCAAATCAACATCACAAAACTATGTAACCAGACTTGCCTTCATTGCCATGTGGACGCTTCACCAAAAAGAAAAGAGCAAATGGATTTAAAATCGGTAGACCGCTGCTTAGAAATACTCACTTTAAATGATTCGATAAAAAACCTGGATATCACAGGGGGTGCTCCCGAATTAAATCCTCACTTTGATTACCTGGTTACTGAGGCAAAAAAATTAAATAAGCACGTAATGGCAAGGCACAATCTGACTGTTACATTGGACGGGCATCCTGTAACAGGTGAAAGCAAGAAATATCTACCTGAATTCTACGCTGAGAATCAGGTAGAAGTTATCTCTTCGCTTCCCTACTATCAGCAATACTTTACAGACAAGCAGAGAGGCAAAGGAGTATTTGAGAAAAGTATTGAGTCAATATTACTGCTTAATGAACAGGGCTTTGGGAAAGAGGGTACGGGGCTGACATTAAATTTTGTATATAATCCCGTGGGCGCATTCCTTCCAGCGCCACAACAAGGCCTTGAAGCTGATTTTAAACGTGAGCTCCACAAAAAATATGGGATAGAATTTAACAAACTCTTTGTAATCACTAATATGCCTATCAATAGATTCAAACAGCAATTAAAAAGATTAGACTGCTATGATGACTATATGGCAAAACTGTTGAATGCCTTTAATCCTTCTGCTGCACAGGGGGTGATGTGCCGTTCCCTTATAAGTGTTAGTCACGACGGCAGGATATATGACTGTGATTTCAACCAAATGCTTGAGATGGATGTTGTAATTGATCATGAACCTATGACTATTTTTAATTTCGATTACCAGAAACTGCTAAACCGAAGAATCATGTTCGGATCCCATTGTTTTGGATGTACCGCCGGCCCCGGAAGCAGCTGCGGCGGCACAACAGCTTGATATCTTAAAACCTCATTATATTTCCGTAAATCAAAAACAATGACCAATAGCACCAAAAAAAATACTCTTATTGTATTCCTCAAATACCCGGAAGCCGGAAAAGTAAAAACAAGGCTAGCAAAAGATGTAGGAGACCAGAGGGCGGCAGAAATCTATTCGCGAATGTCAAAAACAATCATCGAGAATGTCTTAGATGTCAGCGGTTATCGTACAATTATTTTCTATAATCCCCCGGAGAAAGAAAACGAAATTAGGGACTGGCTTGGAAACAAACAATGCCCAATAACTCCCCAAGCCGGGGAAACTCTCGGAGACAAAATAGTTGATGCGTTCGCACAAGTTTTTTCCTCTGGAGCTGACAAAGCGGTAATTATTGGCACTGACTGTATCGATGTTTCATCCGAAACCATAACTCAGGCAATCAACTCACTTGAAGATGTTGACGTGGTCCTGGGTCCGGCTGTGGACGGTGGTTATTACTTGCTGGGATTAAATAACCACATACCCGAAATCTTCCAGGAAATAGAATGGAGCACTGACCGTGTGCTCAATCAAACACATGAAAGGATAAAAGATAAAAAGCTAAGTTTCGAGCTATTAAAAACCTTAAAAGATATCGACACCCTGGATGATTTTAACAGCCAACTTGGTAGTCTTAACGAGACTGCAGAGAGCAAATGTTAATAATTTACTTATTGGTTGCAGCAGTAATTCTCCTTTCATTCGCAAATGGTGCAAACGATGTCTCAAAGGGCATTGCGACCCTGGTTGGAAGCGGCGTCACAAGTTATAGAAAAGCCATAATATGGGGCACAGTATGGACTGTTGTGGGCGGACTTGTCGCGTCAGTTCTTGCACTCGAATTAGTAAAAACATTTTCTGCAGATGGAATTATAAAATCTACAATCGACTTAACTCAGAGCTTTCCAATAGCTATTAGTTTAGGAGCTTTTGCCTGGGTAATCTTTACCGCAAGAACCGGGCTCCCAATTTCAACAACTCACTCAATAGCGGGCGCAATATGCGGAGCAGGCATAGCAGCCGTGGGTGTTGACGGGATAATATGGTCATTTTTGGGAAAGAAGATATTTCTTCCGCTGCTATTTAGCCCATTACTCGCATTAGGGATTTCCTGGCTAAGTACACCATTTATAATAAGACTTTCCTCACGTCTTCATCGCTACTGTTTATGCCTTGAAGTTAAAGAACCCGCAACATTTAGACCAAACGCCGGAGAATCTACAGCCAATATGTCACAAATTTCTACCTTGCCTCAAACAAAACTAATCGCATCTCAAAAAGAAAATTGCGAACAATCTCTGGACTCTTCTCATAAATTTGAGGTTCTAGACATTTTACATTGGTTATCGGCAGCAATGGCCAGCTTTGCCAGGGGATTAAACGATGCCCCTAAAATTGCGGCCCTTGCATTGGGCGCAGGGGCGCTCGGTGCTCATCTCCCCATTGCAACTTCATTCATGATTGTAGCAATAGCCATGGGAATTGGAAGTCTATTGGCAGGACTAAAAGTAACGCAAACACTTTCAGAGAAGGTTACCCCTATGACTTCGCAAGAGGGCTTTGCCGCTAACCTCACAACTTCAGTTCTTGTTACCATAGCATCTCGATTTGGTATGCCCGTTTCAACTACTCATGTATCCAGCGGCGCTATATTCGGAATTGGACTTAGGCATGGAAAAGGAACTATTAAATGGAAGACTGTGCTAGAGATGATTTTTGCCTGGATTATCACCCTTCCGGTAGCAGCGCTTCTTGCATACCTGATTTTTTTGGGCATAAATTAATAATAGGTACTTAGTATTGATAGGAAACGCAGTTAATATTATACATCGGAGTAAAAATGAGAAATAGAAGATTTATGGTTATAGCTTTTTTAAGTATTATGTTTTTAATAGCATCATGTGATCAGAAAACTGGAGAATCTAACGGAGAGCCTGAACCTTCTCTAGCCAAAAACTTTTCACTCGAGCCGCTTAATGGAAAAGAAGAGATAGGTTTAGAGGACTTCAAGGGTAGACCGGTTGTTGTAAATTTCTGGGCAACTTGGTGTGGTCCATGCAAACAGGAGATACCGTTCTTTGAAAAAACTTGGAAAAAGTATAAGGACAAAGGGGTGATTTTTGTAGGCATTGATGTTATGGACGATAGGGATAGCGCCATAGAATTTATAGAAAAGCTTGGCATTTCATATACCAACTTATACGATCCTTCAGGTAAGACTTCAAGCGCTTTTGGGGTCGTTGCATTACCGGCAACCTTTTTCATAGATAAGAATGGTTATATTGCTATAAAACATTACGGCTCTTTTATAGGCAAAGATGCCGAGAAAGCATTTGAAAATTACTTAGAGGACATTATTAAATGAACCCTATTGAAGTTGTACATGTAAGCTGGCTGTTCGCATTTTTAGCCGGAGTTATCTCTTTTCTTTCACCCTGTGTACTTCCATTAATACCAGGTTATGTGTCTATGGTTTCAAAGATGTCCTTTGCGGAACTTACAGATGGGAAAATGGAAGGAAAAGCAACCAAGATATTCCTTCCGAGTCTGCTATTTGTGCTTGGATTTACATTTGTATTTGTTTCTCTTGGAGCAGGCGCCTCATTTGTTGGGAAATTTATCCAGGAAAACAAGGTACTGCTCCTTCAAATTTCAGGAGTGATAATAATTTTATTCGGCCTATTTTCAATGGATATTATAAAAATCCCTCAACTATACCGAGAACGAAGACTCAATATACCGGCAGGTAATCTGGGACTGGTCGGTACATTCCTTTTAGGAATAGCCTTCGGCTTTGGATGGACACCCTGCGTTGGACCAATACTGGCCTCAATTCTTCTTTACGCCAGCACCTCTGAAGGTGCGGGCAAAGGAGCGGCACTCCTGTTTGTCTACTCAATCGGGCTTGGTCTTCCGTTTTTACTTACCGGTTTAGCGCTTTCTAAAGCCTTGACTGCTTTTGGGTGGATAAAACGGCATTATAATTTATATAAAATTATAGTAGGAGGTACATTGATAGCAGTAGGTTTACTGATGCTGACAAACAACCTCTTCTACCTAAATATTTACGGACAAAGATTTCTCGACTTTATAGGTATCGACTTTTGGAAAACTTTTTAAATCTAAGATTACACATACGTAAATTATGATACAGCGGCAAATGATAATACAGCCCCTTTCTTCATATTAATTTCAAGAATTTCCAGGATTTTAGTAAATATATTAAGATATTGTATCATTCATACTGTGAACAAAGTCAGCGAAATATGGGACAACGGTCCCGCAAGCTCTGAGCTATCTGAGAATCTGGTCCATATATGGAAAGGTAGAACAGATGACTCCACTTTAAATGTAGATAAGCTCCATATGGAAATCCTATCTCAAGAAGAGAAGAAAAGGGTATCCAGACTAAGATCCGCTAAAGATAAAATGAGGTTTATAGTCTCACGTTCATTACTAAGAAAAAGTCTTAGCCATTATCTACAGGCAGCCCCATCTGAAGTAAGGTTTACTTATAATAAATATGGAAAACCCGATATTGACCCCCAATATCATCCGGAGAACATAAAATTTAATTTATCCCATTCAGAAAATCTGGCACTTTATGCCATAACTCAAAACAGAGAAATTGGAATCGATGTGGAGTATATTCGAAAGGTAGACAAAGCCGATAAAATTGTGAAGAGATTTTTTTCAAAGGAAGAAGGTGAATTTTATCACTCACAGCCCAATAAGAAGAACTGGGCTTTTTTTACTCTTTGGACCCGCAAGGAAGCGTATTCAAAAGCAAGGGGGATGGGAATAGGTCTTCCAACAAAGGAGTTTGATCTGCAATTAGTACCTCCCGAAATCAAACATTCCAACGATATAAGAGCAGAAAACAAAGCGTCGAAATGGTCGCTCATTAATATCGAAGTTGACTCTGACTATCTTGCGGCTCTAGCCACAGAAGGCTATGATTTCGAGATTAGTCATTGGAAATTTGATGATATTTGACAGCAATAACAAAACCGCTTAACAGCTTAGCTGCTTCCAGTTATAATTATCGATTCTTTAATTTTGGATTTTGTATATTCTAAGTGACTGTGGCTATTTAAATTGACTACTTGCCATATAATTTTATAATAGTCGCTTATATTTTTTGGAGGTCTGATCAGCGTACAAATATTTGAACAATAATGTCTTAATTGTAACAATATTTTAATTCTAACAAGGTTTTAATTCTAACAAGGAATTTGGAACTCTGGTTATAGACGCTGATAACAAAATTATGTGCAATTCTTGTAGTAGTAGAAATCTAGATAAACAATTCTTTCCTTTTGAAATAAAGGCACAAGGTGAAGTAGCCTCAGCCGGTATATCCAGCAGCGGCTGCGGATGCAATGTGAGAGAATAAGAAGATATAAATTCATTATATACATTCGAATCCAATTTGAATTATATAACAACGGAGGATTTTAATTAAATGTCAAACCCGGCTGATAAAGACAAGGATATAAAACAAGCCGCTCTTGAATACCATAGTAGTGGTCAGAAAGGGAAAATTGAAGTAGTCCCAACTAAGCCGTGCTTAACTCAGTGGGACCTTTCACTTGCCTATTCTCCCGGTGTGGCTGAACCTTGTTTGGAAATTCATAAGGACCCCAACAAAGTATATGAATATACCAATAAGGGAAACCTTGTTGGCGTGGTCTCAAATGGAACTGCAGTTTTGGGTCTTGGGAATATAGGAGCCTTAGCCGGAAAGCCGGTTATGGAAGGAAAGAGTGTACTTTTTAAGAGGTTTGCCGGGATAGACGCATTTGATATTGAGATCAGCGCAACCGATCCTGATGAAATCATAAAAACTGTTAAATACCTAGAGCCTACTTTTGGGGGTATTAATCTTGAAGATATAAAGGCCCCGGAGTGTTTCTATATAGAGACGGAATTAAAAAAACAAACGGATATACCTATTTTTCATGATGACCAGCACGGCACTGCAATAATCTCAGGCGCAGCTCTATTAAACGCTAGTGAGATAGTGAATAAAGACATGAGCGAGATCATGATAACGTTTAACGGTGCAGGGGCATCTGCTATAGCATGTGCAGAATTTTTTATCACCTTGGGCGCAAAAAGAGAAAATATTATTATGTGTGACAGCCGAGGGGTTATTTACAAAGGTAGAGAAGAAAATATGAACCCCCAAAAAGAGTCGTTTGCAGTCGATACAAAATCAAGAACATTAGCGGATGCTATTAAGGGGGCCGATGTTTTTACCGGATTGTCATCAGGCGGCGCCGTTAATCAAGAAATGGTTAAATCAATGGCTGATAATCCTATTATTTTCGCAATGGCCAATCCCGATCCTGAGATATCATATCCGGAGGCTAAAGCTGCGAGAAAAGATGTTATTATGGCTACTGGCAGATCAGATTACCCCAATCAGGTTAATAATGTTCTTGGATTCCCTTTTAGATTTAGAGGGGCGCTAGATGTAAGAGCAAGAGCCATCAATGAAGAAATGAAGGTTGCGGCGGCATATTCTTTAGCCAATTTAGCTAAAGAGGGTGCTGATGAAAATGTTGCAAAAGCTTATGGGGAAAAAAGTTTTGAGTTTGGACCTGAATACCTAGTCCCCAAACCATTTGATCCACGAGTTTTAGTGTGGGAGTCGGTAGCAGTTGCCGAGGCTGCAATGAAATCGGGCGTTTCCAGAATTCAAATCGACATTGATGAATACAGAGAACAATTAGAGAAGAAGGTTCAAGAGAAATTAAAAAGATGGAGTATTAAGTAGTTTTTCCTTAACGGCGAGTAGTCATTTGTCACAAAGCAGCTCTAAGCGAAATAAGCACAAAAAACTCCAAACTGCTTTAATATCCATTACCGTATCTGTAGTCTTAATTATAGTTAAGTTAGTATTCGGGTTTATAACCAACTCAGTCAGTATTCTGGCCTCAGCGGTAGATTCCTTTCTCGATCTTTCAGCATCATCCGTAAATTACTTCTCTATCAGCAAGTCCGAAAAACCCGCAGACCATGATCATAGATTCGGACATGGTAAAGCAGAAGGACTAGCGGGCCTATTCCAGTGTTTTGTAATAGGAATTTCCTCGCTTTATCTAATCTATTTATCTGTAGGAAGACTCTTAAACGGCGGCAATCTTCAAGATCTTAATTTAGGAATAGTCGTCATTGCGTTCTCTATCATCGTAAGCTTCGTTTTAGCTAGATACATTAAAAGAGTTTCTAGAGAAACTCAGAGCATAGCGCTAAAGGCTGACAGCCTGCATTATCAATTTGATGTTTATACAAATATAGGAATTGTTCTGGCGCTTATTACAATCAAATTTACTGATCTCAGTTTTATAGACCCCGTAATCTCAATAATTATAGCAGTCTTAATCATATGGTCTGCCAGGGATATTGTAATGCAGTCACTCAATATACTTATGGATAAAGAGCTCCCGCTAGAGGTAGTCTCCCAAATAGAGAATATGATATTGAAACACCGCCCGGAAGTTAGAAGTTTTCATAAGTTGAGAACACGAACCGCCGGATCAGTAAAATTTATAGAATTCCATGTTGTTATGGATTACGAACTCACATTTGTAAAATCGCACGAGCTTGCAGAAGATATAATTAAAGAGATTGAATCCGAAATACCAAACTCAGAAGTTACAGTTCATGTAGACCCCGACGAGCACCCCGATTACTCATAATTCCCGATACTCTATAAAAACATTTTGCTTGATTTCGTTAATCCCATAAGAAATAATTAGTATAGTGGACGTCGAATAAATAATTGAAACCATTATTTTAAAGCATGGGTTTATATATACATAAACTGTTTAGGAGAAAATTGAGATGAAGAAACTAATAATTCCAGCTTTTGTTATCTTAGCCTTTGTAATAGCTGCTCCACTGACAAGCCTTGCAAAGAATTACCAGGGCGGCGGTCATAGTTATAGTGGACATGGCAAGAACTATGGCGGTCATAGCAAGAACTACGGCGGTCATGGCAAGAACTATGGCGGTCATGGCAAGAACTATGGCGGTCACGGCTATAAATACAGCAGATATAACAATCACCGCGGCGGCGGTCATTATTATGGTAACAGAGGATATTACAAACCCTACCGACACGGGCATTCTTACTACAGACCATACTATAGACCTTATGGATATGGTTACGGATATGGATACAGACCATACGCATATTATCCCCAACCCTACTATCCATATGTTCCATTCGCGCTAAACCTTGGGTTCATTTTCCATTAAGGTGACAAGTTAATTGATACTAAGAGGGATTTACACATTTGAGTATATGTCCGTGCAAAAATTCTCAGTGTGTGAATCCCTTTTTCTACGTGGAAGTTGTTTTAATAACTTCGGGTAGGTAGTCTTTGTGACTCTTCTTTAGTAAATCCAGTATTTGCAAGGAAATAATTTTATCTTATGATAAAAGCAGTCATATTCGATATGGACGGTGTAATGATCGACAGTGAGCCCCTTTGGGAAAAAACTGAGCGAATTCTCCTTGCCAGAAGAGATATTGAATACACGCCTACTTATAGAGACCAAATTGTCGGACTCAATCAGAATGATTCAGGTAAATTACTAATTGACACATTTGAGCTCAATGAAAAAGTTGAAGACGTTATATCTGAAAGAGTTGAGATATTAACCGCAATATACGAAGAAGAGCTCGAAGTTGTTAGAGATTTGATTCCACTCCTAGACAATCTTAGAACCCATCAGTTCAAGCTAGCAATAGCCTCAAGCTCACCGCTTAGAGTGATAAATTTTGTTTTGGACATGTTTTCACTTCATAAGTACTTCCCTGTTATAGTCTCCGGAGAATGTACTGATAACGGGAAACCCCATCCTGCAATTTACCTACATACCGCTGACAGGTTGGAAGTTGAGCCGTCTGAATGCATAGCTATAGAAGACTCAATAAACGGACTTAGATCGGCAAAAGCAGCCGGCATGTATTGTATTGCGGTTCCGGACAAAAGATTAAGCCAGGTGGAGTTTCAGAATGCTGACTTAATAGTTCCAAATCTTAGTAGAATCAGCCCTGAGTTAATCAAATTCTTTGAGTAGCTCTAGTCAGAAAAAGCTAAATAGCCAACAACTATTAGTCCAAGCGGTGGAAATATCCACAAAATACCGAGCCAGCTCGGTTTACCCATCTTTTCAGCTATTTTC
>PVMS01079411.1_pt1 | contig 12008 bp, 9 predicted proteins | sample 1853461 | NCBI WGS metagenome assembly PVMS01 (sample SAMN08582032, study PRJNA380276) | Marine sediment metagenome, whole genome shotgun sequencing project. | isolation source: ocean sediment barecode stripped | collected 2017
GTTAGAGCCTTCGTGATCATCCGCCGTAAGGAGTAACGGCCCACACGCTTAACCCCAAACACCTCCATGACATCGGCGATATCTCCATACTCCTGCAATATGGCTGACACTTTAGTATCTTTTGTAATTTCCATCATTCGTAATCTCCTGTTTCATAAATTTTCTCAGGGGTGAATCACTCTATGCATATAAAAGATTAGCAGAAGAATTAAATGAAGTCTTCGACTTTTGTCGGAAACGATTTACAAGTGAGTTCTTGATTCTTCAACCATTGACCTTAGGCGTATCGAGTACAAAATAATCTATCTTCGTACCTATTGCCTTGCCCCTATTCACTGGCGATCTTCCGGCCGATGATGGTTATCTCGCCGTTGGCCACAGAGAGTTCTTGTAACTGTACATCGTCTGGCAAGAATTCCAGGGCCTCACCCAGGCCGCTGGAGATCGCTTCTTCGGCTGCATCTAGTGCCTGTTGAGGTGCCTCCTGGCCTGCAACTGAGGATTCCTGGATGTCTAACTGAATTTGTCCTGCTTCAATGGAGGGGCGCATCTTAACAAGTAGCTGGCCCGGAAGGGGCTCAAGAATAGTGCCCGATAGGGTAATGCTCCCATCTCTGAAGTTCACCTCTTGGCTCTGTATTCCTGCCCCAATAAGATCACCTGTGAGTAATTGTCTCAGACGCAATAGAGCGTTCACCTCGTTTTCGGTTAACGTCACCCGATAGTTACCGTCTTCATCAGGTTCGAGGTTAGCTAACTTATCTTTGAGAAAATCGGCGTGAGGCGTGGCCAGCGCATTGGCGGTGGCAACTAACTCACTGCCTTCGGTTGTAGCGATTACCGCGGCCGTTCCGGCGAGATCACCTGCCTGGGCAGCTACGGTTTGGGCGGCATTGCCAGCTACGCGGGCAGCTTCCTCAGCAGTTTCTAAAGCAGGGGGGACGATTTCGGCCGGGTCTCCGAATGAGAGATCACAAGCCAGAGATGTGAGTAGCAATAATCCCAAACATACCAGGATGACAGAGCGGGATGATGACAACGGATTCACCTCCTCAAAGGGTAAGGCATGACATCGCTATCTAGTTCCAGAGTATAACACCCAGATTCAGAATAGGTTCCTCGCCCCGAAAATTTCAACGATCGGTCTCTTGGGTTTCCTGCATTCTTTGCAAAGCTGCCTGCCCTATTGGGGCAATGTTTAAATCTTGACCGGCTTCAAATATCGTCTCCCATAAGTAGTCAGCCAGGGAGCGGGCGCCAATCAAGGAGAAAGTTGGATACTCACCCAGATCCCGGCGCAAAATGAGCTGACGCGTCTTAGCTACGCTGCTTTGTTTGGCCGTCAGATTAGGAAATTGCTCAGGATGAAAATCAAGGCCACAAAGCCGACTTAATAGTTCTGAACTGAAAGGTCCGATCAACATCAGGTCAGCCTGCCCGTGGGTGACATCAGTAATACTTGCTTCCACGGCCAAACTTTGAGCCGATTCTTCAAGCAATTGAACCACGGCACCTTCTGAACCAGGCCAGGTATGAAGGAAGAACAACTCATTTCGCAGGCGATAAAGATGGCCGAACTCGCCGGCGATCACGCCCTGGCCAATTTCCGGCGCCGGCAGAGCTGTAACCGTTTGTAGAATTGATTCGGCCGACTCTGCTTCAACCAGGATCTTACCTGTCGCTGAGCCATCGGCTAGAACAACCCCTTCTCTAGCGATAATCTCTTCGTCATCAACAGAACCGAACGCCTGGGGCACCTGCCAACCGGCCATCTCGACGAATTGAGCACCCAATTCCTGGGTTCTCAGATGAACAGGTGACAATTTTTTCGCTGATTTCATCTATTTCGCTTACATCCTTAGCCGTTCACCGCTTGGATCATAAAAGGGACCATGATGAACCTGGGCTTCGATCAACTGGCCATCGCGGAGGATCGTGAAAGTTGCTCCTTCTCGTTCTGCCAATTCTGCCGGTAGCCAGCATAGGCCTATCCCTTCTCCTAATGTCGGACTATGCCGGCTAGAGGTCACCCAGCCGATGATGTTCAACCCATCTTCGACTCCTACTTGGACAATCTGTAGACCTTCTTCTGGCACTAACTCTCCGCTCTTAACCTTGAATCCTACTAAGCGTTGCTGAGGTCCTTCCTGGACAATACGCGTCAATGACCGCTGTCCCAAAAAGTCTTTTTTATCTAATTTGACAGACCCGGCCATATCAGCAGAAATGGGATCAGAAAGGGCATCCGTATCTTGTCCGATGATGATATGGGCTTTTTCCAAGCGCAGTATGCGTTGGGCTTCGAGCCCAAAGGGACCGATATCAAATGGCTCCCCGGCCGTCATGATTGCTTCCCAAAGGTGGCGCCCGTAACCAGATGGACAGTGGATCTCGTATGAAAGTTCTCCCGTAAATCCGATTCGTAGGAGACGACAAGGGACGCCAGCCAGAGGAAGGTCACGCACATGCATATAGGGGAAAGCCTCATTGGAAACATCAGCTTCGGTTAGAGTCTGGAGCAAGTTCCTTGATTTAGGTCCGGCCAGATTGAACGCCGTGTTCACCTCGGTAATGTCGGTTACCTGGACGCCCTCGCCCCAGCCTGATTGCAGCCACCACTGAATCCATTCGTAGATGCTCACCGCCCCGGATGAGGTGGTCGTCATATACCATTCCTGATCGGCTATCCGCGCCGTGACTCCGTCATCTAACATGATGCCCTCGTCGTTGCACATCAGGCCATAACGAATCCGTCCCACCTCCAGTTTCTGCCATTTATTCACATAGATACGGTCCAAGAGATCGGGAACGCCCGGTCCAACTAATCGTAGCTTTCCCAGTGTACTGACGTCGATCAGACCTACTCGCTCGCGGACGGCTTTCACTTCGGCGAGCGGGTTGCCGTAGTGTTCTGGCCGCATCCATAATCCGGCTACCATCATCTTGGCACCTTGATCACGATGCCAATCGTGAACGGCCGATAATCGTACTGGCTCCATGTTCTGCCCGGCCATCACACCTAGAGAAACCGGCGCCATCGGAGGGCGAGCCGTAGTTGTGCCTGTCTCTTCGACTGTAGAGCTGTTAGCTCGGGCACATAGATGAATGGTGTTTTGGGAGCACATTTTTCCTTGGCAGGGTCCCATCGAGATGGTGCTATAACGTTTTAACAGCTCGATGCTGTCATAACCTTCAGCGATAGAGATTTCCAGATCTTTCTTGGTAACGTCTTCGCAAAAACACAGGAATTGCTTCTTTTTACCGGGTACATAGACGAGATTGGAGGTACGCTGCGGCTCCTCTTCTTGTTCGACTTCTATCGCTGCTTGCTCCTCTTTGGTCAGGGGTTCGCCCATACCCAGAAAAGCGGCCGCTTGTAATCCAGCAGAGCGCCCTTCATCAAGCTGATTAGAAACACGATGAGAGCCCATTACCCGCCCGGCAGCAAAGATGCCTGCAGGCAACGATCGAGGCAAAAATTCAGCTCGCCGCTGATCATAAGCTATCCTGCCATTCGCTTGATAGAGCAGACCACTAGCAGGCGCCCACCCCACACTTACGACGATCAAATCGCAGTGGATATCAATTTTGGCTTCCGGGTTATTTTGTCCACCTTCATCAAGCGATGCGATGATGGCCCGGCTTACTTTACCAGGACCCTCTGCTGCTATGATGGTATGGTTCCAAAGAGCGCCTGCGCCGGCAGTGATGACCCGTTGGACAAGCGAATCCGTAACTTTCGACCTTTCGTCGACAACGGCGACAACTTCAGTTCCTGTTGCTTGTAAGTTGGCGGCGGTGGCCCATCCGTCGCGATTTGCCGTAACGACAACAGCCCTTTTTCCTGGAGCAACGCCGTAAAGATTGATGAGCCGCCGGGCGCTACTGCCGAGCATCACGCCCGGAAGATCATTATTGTCGAAGAGCAGCGGCTGTTCGTAGGCCCCGGTGGCGAATATAATACTACGTGAGCGGATCTTGAAGAGACGATCTTCGTTGGCAGCGGATAACCAATTATTCTCGTACCAACTCAATACCGTCGTGTTTGGGTAGACGATCAGGTTTGAGGCTTGGTTGACAGCATCCAACAGTTCAGACAAAGGCGAATTTGTCTGCGATGAATTAAAGCGCAGGTGACCTCCAAGAAAGGGATTCTCATCAAATAGTAGTACTCGGGCACCTTTTTCAGCGGCCGTCAGGGCAGCGCTCAAACCGGCCGGGCCACCTCCTACCACCACCACATCGGCGTGTAGGTATTTTTTATCATAGCGACCAGGCGTGATTCCAGAATTCACTTTCCCCAGGCCGGCCACTTGGCGCAGCATACGCTCAAAGAAGGGCCAAAGAAACTGGGGCCTGATAAAGGCTTTATAGTAGAACCCGACTGGTAAAAAACGATCTCCCAGACGGGTTAGTGACATTACATCTCGCTTTAAGGATGGCCAGGCATTCTGAGCTGTAACGCTCATATTTGCTTCGACTTTCCGAGTACAAGCACGCACATTCGGTTCATCTGCCACCTGAACAAGGCAGTTTGGACAATGTCCTGCACAACACATCAATCCGCGCGGCCGGTGGTACTTAAATGAGCGGCTAAATACCTTAACGCCAGCAGCTGCCAATGCTGAGGCAATGGTGTCTCCGGGATAGGCCTGAAAGGTTTTCCCATCAAAAGAAAAAGAAAACCTTCTTTCTCGATCAATGAGTTCCCCTGGCTGCGGAGAGAGTCGATTTACTGCCTGCTCTGTCATCTGTTACTGTTTCCTCATGGTAATGATGGCTTGGCTTGACGCAGTTATGCGAACTAACCTTGATCTGAATCTGTTTTTGTTGCTTCCCAATAGTACGTCTGCGCCATTACGTTTGATTTAGTATTGCGCTCGGCCAAAAACCACAGTTGGCAGCCTGCCCGGTGATACCACCACTCTTTTTGTTGACCCTGGGTATTGTTTTGCATAAAAATGTAATCGGTCCATTCTTCCTGGTCGGCCGCAAGAGGCTCTGGCGGCCGAGGGTTGTATTCGCCGCCATAGCGGAACTCAAGGATATTTCGCGGACCACAGTTGGGACAATCGACGCTGACCATAGATTACTCCGTTAAACTAATGCCCCACCGAGGCCGCGCCTTTCTCGCCAACGAGATCGTTCTCGAAAAAGCGAGACAAGCGGAAGGGTTTGAGAACATCTGGCGTTCGACCGCTGGCGATAAGCTCAGCCATCCGTTTGCCCGATACAGGCGAGGCCTTGAATCCATAGGTACCCCAACCCACATCTAGCAAGAAACCTTCGACCGGCGTGACGCCCATGATAGGGCTGTAATCAGGGGTCATGTCACAAAGCCCAGCCCATTGACGTAACACCCTCACCTGGTGCAAAGATGGAAACAATTCCAGCATGTGTCCGGCAATGCCTTCGGTAAAGGCCAGTGAACCTCGCATTGAATAAGAAGCGAAAGGATCGACGGCCGCCCCCATGACCAGCTCGCCACGATCTGATTGACTCACATAGACGTGCAGACTGCCTGAGACAATGATCACGTCGAGGAAGGGTTTTAATGGTTCAGTAACACAGGCCTGTAAGGGATAGGTGGTAACTGGCAACTTCACAAGCACCAGAGCGGCGATCGTCGTGCACCAACCGGCCGTAGCGTTTAGCACGATCCCCGTTTTGATCGGCCCGCGGGTGGTCTCTACTCCTGTTACCCGGCCGCTTTTGACATTGATGCCGGTGACCTCTGTCATCTGATGGATATGGATACCACGTAAGTCCGCCTGGTGAGCGTATCCCCATACCACGGCATCATGGCGAATAATCCCACCTGGAGGATGATAGAGCGCGGCTAAAATAGGATAACGGGGATGCTGGCTAATATCGATGAAGGAACAGAGACGCTTGATCTCCTCCGGCCAAATGAGTCGCGAATCGACACCCTGGAGCTTATTCACCTCTGCTCGCCGGCGCATAGTCCGTACAGCACTGTCTGTGTGAGCCAGTGTTAGATGGCCCCGCTGACTAAACATGACATTGAAATCCAGCTCCACCGCCATTTGTTGGTACAGCTTCACGCTTTCATCATAAAACCGCACCCCTTCCGGAGTCAGGTAGTTACTGCGAATGATAGTCGTATTGCGGCCGCTACCCCCTGAACCAATATAACGTTTCTCCAGCACAGCGACATTGGTGATACCCTGTTCTTTCGCCAGATAGTAGGCGCAGGCCAAACCATGGGCACCGCCGCCAATGATGACCACGTCATACTGATTTTTCAATGGCTGTTGGCGCCACATGCGGGGAGGTGGTCGATTGCCTTTAATGGCCTGGCGAATTAACTTTAATGACATAAACCGCTACTCTCCAAGGGAACAAGATTAGGGGCTTTACCAATGGCGAATTGGCAGCTAATCCTTCAACAAATTGTAGAGCATTCTGACAGGCAATCAATACAAAAATCAACAGAGTTAGAGGCACTGGTGCATTTTGCATCCCAGGTACATTGTGTCATAATTAGAAATTATAGATATACTCGTGATATATCAGTTACAATATAGGCAAGAATCTAGCTACTTGCAGGTCTGCCGGTGAGAGGTTTGAACCCACTTGGACCACGGTGAGGATAACTTGTTTTGCAGCATATCTCATTGAGCCAACAGGCGTACGAAATCATAAAACAAAAAATAGTTTCTCTTGAAATGCTGCCGGGATCGGTGATAGAAGAGGTTTTTCTTCAACAGGAATTGGGGCTCGGCCGCACCCCCATTCGCGAAGCATTAAAGCGACTTTCGCTGGAAAAATTAGTTGTCATTCTCCCCCGACGCGGCATGTTCGTATCTGAGATCGGCATTCGAGACTTGCAGCAACTGTTTGAATTGCGCCTACCCTTAGAAATTCTAGCGACTCGTCTAGCAGCCGAACGAGGCACGGAAGATCAATGGCAGCGAATGGAAAACATTCTGGACCAACTCTATGAAGGTGAAGTCGATAACCAGGCCTTGATTGCCATTGATACAGCCTGTCACGAAATCATTTATGAATCTGCTGGGAACGAATTTCTCAGAAATATTCTGGTAACCCACTATGCTCTTAGCCTGCGTCTCTGGTATTACTTTTTAGCGAGAATCGGGGACATGCGCGATGCTCTATCTGATCACAAACTTATCTTAAAGGCGCTTCAAGCCAAAGATAGCGACAAGGCGGCCCAGCTTATGGAGCGACACATCCGGGCCTTTCAAAAAGAGATACAACAGGAAATGCTTGGCTTTGCCGATCCGGCGAATATCTTCAGCCAAAATCTGGCGATTTCCTGAATATAATTATCTGGAAATAGGTTTATGAAAAAACAAAATCGAAGAAGAAGGCGACATAGAAGGGCCGAGCGCAGCACCCCTGAAGAGTTAGCGTCTGTCGCTCGAGTAACGCAGCCCTTGCATAAATTACCTGTTTATAATCTGGTTGACGATGAAGCACTACAGCTGGTTCATCAGACTTCGTTGCGCATCCTATCAGAGATCGGTATCGCCTTCTACGACGATGAAGCACTAACAATCCTTCGAGAGCATGGGGCCGAAGTAGACGATGATGATGTTGTTCGCTTTGACCCGGCACTGGTGAAGGAATATGTCGCCAAGGCACCCAGTGAATTCACTCAGCTTGCCCGTAACCCGGATAATAATGTGATCATCGGGGGCCGGCATGTCTGTTTCGCTCCTGTATATGGCCCGCCTTATGTGGTGGATCTGGATCGAGGACGCAGAGAAGCGACGCTGGCAGATTTTGAAAACTTCGTCAAACTGGCTTATTTAAATCCCTACATGCACCATTCTGGTGGCACAATTGTCGAACCCACAGATAGGCCTGTGGCGACCCGTCATTTGGACATGGTTTACAGCCATATTAAGTATGGCGATAAACCTTTCATGGGTTCGGTGACATCGGCTGAAAATGCGGCCGATAGTGTCGCCATGGCTGAATTACTGTTTGGCAGCCAACAGATCAGGGAACAACCAGCTTTGTTATCCCTGATAAATATCAGCAGCCCACGACGCCTTGATGATCGCATGTTGGGGGCCCTGAAGGTATATGCCCGAGCCAATCAGGCTACCATTATCACCCCCTTTGTCCTCTCTGGCGCTATGGCCCCGGTCACAGTGGCTGGCACCGTGGCCCAATTGAATGCCGAGGCGCTTGCCGGCATCGTCTTTGCCCAAATGGTCCAACCCGGCGCCCCCGTGGTTTATGGCTCCTTCCAAACAACGATTGATCTGCAAAGCGGTGCCCCTGTCTTTGGCGCCCCAGAGAGCCAGCTATCGCTCTATCTCAGTGCCCAATTAGCCCGCCACTATGGCTTGCCTTTTCGCAGCGGCGGCATGTTTGCCAGCGCCAAGATCCCCGATATTCAGGCTGGTTACGAATCAATCATGACCATGCTGCCGAGCATAATGGCCCGGGTAAATTTCGTCCTGCACGCGGCCGGTTGGCTTGAAAATGGATTGGCTAGCGGTTATGAGAAGTTTGTACTCGACTGTGAATTGTTGGGCATGTTCCACAAATATCTAGAAGGCGTTGATTTCTCAGAAGATGGTTTTGCGCTGGATTCGATACGAACTGTCGCTCCCGGTGGACATCACCTGGGCACGGAGCACACCATGCGTCATTTTCGCACGGTTTTCTACCGCGCGGAATTGTTTGATTACAACTCGGCCGAACAGTGGGAGATCGATGGCGCCCAAGATAGTGTCCAGAGAGCCAACAAGAAGTTTAAAAAATTGCTCGCAGAATACGAGCCCCCAGCCCTGGACCCAGCCAAGGAAGAAGCATTGTTGGATTATATCTCTCGGCGCAAGGCCGAGCTTTAATCTGATACTGAGAAGCGAAATCTAACAACCGGCATTTCAAAGAATTTAGAAGGAGGATTTTAGTATGAGCGACTTTCCAGAACAGACTCAAGTTGTGGTAATTGGCGCTGGCATCGTAGGCAACTCCGTCGTTTACCATTTAGCCCAAAAAGGTTGGCGAGATATTGTTTTAATCGACAAAGGACCACTGCCCAATCCAGGTGGCTCAACGGGACATGCTCAAATTTTATCTTCCCGGTTGACCATTCCAAAGAAATGACCGCCCTCACGCTGGATAGCATGGAGCAATTTAAAGAGATGGGCGTTTTCGTTGAATGTGGCGGCCTTGAAGTTGCTCGCACAGAAGCGCGCATGGAAGAGTTTAGGCGTCGCATGTCTTCAGCTAAATCCTGGGGCGTAGAGGCCCATATGATTACGCCCAGCCAGGTTAAAGAGTTGGTACCCTACATCGATACAGACATCATCCTTGGCGGGTTTTATATACCGTCTGTTGGCGTCGTTGATTCCTTGCGTGCGGGAACGATCATGCGGGAACGAGCCCAAGAAAAGAATGCCCTAAGCGTGTTCCCCAACACAGAGGTATTGGATGTCGAGGTTAAAAACGGCCGAGTGTACGGCTTAAAAACGTCTAGAGGAAATGTTCGGGCTGATTACGTCGTAATCGCCTGCGGTGTGTGGAGTCCACGAATCGCCCAGATGGCCGGTGCTTCAATACCTCTCACGCCGGCTGTTCATCAAATGATCAGCGTTGGTCCCATTTCTATGTTTGAACAGACCACCAGCGAAATCGAATATCCTATCGTCCGTGATATGGATACCTTCATGTATGAGCGTCAAAACGGCAATGATATGGAAGTTGGTTCCTATGCCCACCGGCCGATTTTGATGGAAGCGTCAGATATTCCCTCTATCAAAGAAGCGCGGCTATCTCCAACTGAACTACCCTTTACCCAAGAAGATTTTGAGCCTCAGCTTGAGCAAGCGTTGGAGCTGATGCCCGAAATACTCGGTGATGAACAGGCGGGCATCCGCCATGCAATTAATGGATTGTTATCTTTGACCTCCGATGGTATGCCCATTATCGGCGAGACAGTAGAGGTAAAAAACCTGTGGGCAGCCTCCGCTATTTGGATTAAGGAAGGGCCGGGCTTCGGCCGGGCGGTGGCCGAATGGATGACAGACGGTGCTTCCGAAATTGATATTCATGCCTCTGATGTAGCCCGATTTTATGAATACGGCCGGACAAAAGAACATATTATAGCCCGTACATCCGAAGGGTTTATCAAAACTTACGGCATCGTCCATCCCCGTGAGCAGTGGGACTCAAACCGTAATGTGCGTACCAGTCCTTTCTATGGACGTGAACAGGAGTTAGGTGCTGTATTTTTCGAAACAGCCGGTTGGGAACGGCCGCAGTGGTATGAATCAAATAAATCACTCTTTGAGGAGTACGGTGATCGGATCCAGGAACGCCCCCACGAATGGGATGCGCGCTGGTGGTCGCCTATCATTACAGCCGAGCAACTGGCCATGCGCGACAGAGTGGCCATGGTGGATCTAACCGCCTTCGCCATCTTCGACATTGTAGGCCCTGGCGCCTTGGATTACATCCAAAAAATGACCATGAATCAGATGGACGTTCCTATCGGCCGGGCGGTATACACACCCATACTGAACGCCCACGGCGGATTCAAGGCTGACCTAACTATTATGCGCCGCGGTGAAAAAGAGTTCCGCATCGTCACCGGGGGTGGTGATGGAGCCAGAGACAAAAAGTGGTTTATGGACAACCTTCCGGACGATGGCTCTGTCTACTTCATCGACCTGACTTCCTCCTTATGCACAATTGGTTTGTGGGGACCACACGCCCGGGAGGTCTTGCAGTCAGTCACCGAAGATGATGTTACCCATCATGGCTTTCCTTTCGCTACAGCTAAAGATATCGTCATCAAAGGAATCCCGGCCTGGGCTCTGCGTATCTCTTATGTCGGCGAACTCGGCTGGGAGATTTACACCTCTATGGAACATGGGCTGAAATTGTGGGATACGCTTTGGGAAGCTGGGCAGGAATTTGGTATTGTGCCCGCCGGGATAGGTGTTTATGGTACGACGGCCCGATTAGAGAAAGGGTATCGGCTAATGAGCGCTGAGCTGGAGGCTGAATACAATCCAGTGGAGGCGGATCTGGCTCGACCTAAGGTCAAACGGCAAGATTTCATTGGGCGCGAAGCTTATCTCGAAGCGCGAAAGGAAGAGCCGGCAGCCATTCTATGCACGCTGACAGTAGATGATCACACCTCGGCCTCCGGGACGCAACGCTACATGCAGGGTCGGGAACCGATATTGACGCCCGACGGTAAACCGATTGTTGATCGCAAAGGACGGCGATCCTACGTTACCACCGCGGGTGCTGCTCCTTCCCTCGGCAAACATATTCTTATGACTTACTTGCCCCCCGAATATGCCCAGGAAAATACGAAACTGGCCGTTCAATATATGATGGAGATGTATCCAGTGACCGTAGCTGCTGTCGGCAGTAAACCGCTCTTTGATCCAGATGACGAACGAATGAAATCGTGAAGGCAATAATCAAGAGGCACGGGCAGAGTTTAGGGCAGCCTGTTATAAACAAGCGAGTAGCCTGCATCCTTACATCCACTGGATAAACATCAACTATGAATGTACTTGTATGTATTAAACGAGTCCCAGCGACTGGCGCCACGATTATCCTAACTGAGGATCAGCGTAGGATAGATACGCGCAACTTGGGCTTCACCATCAGTCCCCATGAAGAATGTGCGGTCGAAGAAGCTGTACGCCTGGTTGAGGAATACGGTGGCTCTTCAACTGTCCTTACCTTGGGTGAAGCCGATGCCACGGAGCAGTTGCGTGATGCCCTGGCTTTGGGAGTTGATCGCGCTGTCTTTCTCGAAACAGATGGCAGCGAATGGGATCCCCGCGCTACAGCGCAGGCTATCGCTAAGGCCATCCAGCTTCAGGGCGAACAAGGCTTCAAGTTTGATGTATTGTTGTTTGGCAATGAGGCCGCAGATAGTGGAAATTATCAAGTTGGCGTACGTGTAGCCCACATCTTGGACGTGCCCTGTGTTACCGGTGTCAAGGGACTTGAGCTAAAAGATAATATGGCGTTGGCCA
>PVMS01167534.1_pt1 | contig 12008 bp, 7 predicted proteins | sample 1853461 | NCBI WGS metagenome assembly PVMS01 (sample SAMN08582032, study PRJNA380276) | Marine sediment metagenome, whole genome shotgun sequencing project. | isolation source: ocean sediment barecode stripped | collected 2017
ATGAAAGATTTAAATGCTAATACCATTGAGAATGCCATGCAAATGATTGAAGGTACTGCAAAAAGCATGGGAATTGAGGTTATTGATCAGGGATAATGATGAAAATTTCAAAAAATCAAAAAAATATAAAAGATAAAATTAATAGCAGCACATTTTATAGTCTTGAAGATGGCGTAAAGCTCCTTAAAGAGGTGAGTTTCTCAAAATTTGATGAAACCGTTGAGGTTGCAATTAATTTAGGGGTTGATCCTCGTCACGCTGATCAAAATATTAGGGTAACCACTGACCTTCCAAATGGAACAGGAAAAAAAGTAAGAGTGCTGGTTATAACCAGTGGCGCTAAAGAGAAGGAAGCACTCGATTCTGGTGCAGATTTTGTGGGAAATAAGGATTATTTGGATAAAATCAAAGGCGGTTGGGACGAAGTTGATAAAATAGTGGCTACTCCAGATATGATGCCTGAACTTGGAAAATTAGGTAAAATATTAGGTCCAAAAGGATTAATGCCGAATCCAAAAAGTGGTACCGTTACAATGGATATTGCGAAAGCGGTTAAGGATCTAAAAGGTGGAAAGATAGAATTACGAGTTGATAAAACTGGAATCATACATGCAATTTGTGGAAAATCATCTTTTGAGGCTGCAGCGCTTGTTGAGAATCTGAGAACTATTTATAAAACAATTCAAAAAGTTAGACCTGCCTCAGTTAAAGGGCAGTATTTGAAAAAAATGACGATCTCCTCTACGATGGGACCTGGAATAAAAATTGATCAAACAACTTTAAGAGATTAACAATGCCAAGTCAAAAAAATATTCAGCAAGTAGAAGAAATTTCTGAAAAATTAAGCTCTGCCAAATCAGTATTTATAACTGACTATGTTGGTTTGGATGTTAAGAATATCACCGAACTTCGTTCAAAGTTTTATGAAGCCTCAGTAGAATTTACAGTAGCTAAAAATACTTTAGTAAAACTTGCAGCTAAATTAAACAAAATTGACGGATTGGATGAATTTCTTTCCGGTCCAACTGCTTTAGCAATATCCTATGAAGAACCTATTGCTCCAGCGCGGGTAATTAAAGCATTCGCGAAAGAACACGATAAACCAAAAGTAAAAGGTTTTCTTTTTGAAGGTGAAATTTTCGATGGCGAACAATTTAAACGAATTGCAAACTTACCTGACAAAGATCAATTGCTTGCAATATTTGCTGCAATGCTTAAGAGTCCTTTGACAAAATTTGTAAGTGCTATTAATTCACCAATGGTAAAGTTGGTGAGTAGCTTAAATAGTTTAAAAGAAAAAAAATCATAAGTGACAATGAAAAATAAAGGAGTGTGGTAATGGCCGTTACACGTGCGGACGTTCTGTCCTATTTAGAAAAGGCTAATATCGTAGAAATATCCGAACTGGTTACAGATATTGAAGAGAAGTTCGGAGTATCAGCTGCTGCCCCGGTAGCAGTTGCTGCTGCAGCGCCAGCTGCCGCCGCCGCTGAAGAAGAAAAAACATCATTTGATGTTATGCTAACAGAAACTGGACAAACAAAAATCAGTGTAATCAAAGCAGTTCGTTCGATTACAAGTCTTGGTTTAAAAGAAGCAAAAGAGTTAGTTGATTCAGCACCGAAGGCGATTAAAGAGGGTGTAGCAAAAGCCGAAGCTGAAGAAATGAAAAAAGCATTAGAAGAGGCGGGGGCAACCGTAGAGCTTAAGTAAAGCTTGTGAGATGCTCTTCCTTATCTTTGTCTTTATCATTAATCACAGTAAAGGAGGCTTGATTGAAAGCCACAAATAATTACTCGAACGACAGAGTTTCGTTCCAGAAAATACCGTCCATACTTGAAACACCTGATTTGCTGGGAATTCAATTGGATTTTTACAGGATGTTTCTTCAAGAAGATACGCTTGAAGATGAAAGGTTGCGAATTGGATTAGAAGAAGTATTCCAGAGCGTGTTCCCGATTGAGGATTCACATCGGAACTACATCTTAGAATATAAAAGCTATTATTTAGCAGCACCAAAATATAGCCCTGAAGAATGTATTGAGCGTGGTGTAACCTATTTTGCACCATTAAAAGTGAAACTCGTACTGCACATTACTGACGAAGAGAATAAAAATGTTTATGCTCAATCCATTGAACAGGATGTCTATTTTGGAAACATTCCCTATATGACTAAAAAGGGGACTTTCATTATAAATGGTGCTGAACGAGTAATTGTTTCGCAATTACAGCGATCTCCTGGAGTATTTTTTGACCAAACAACGCATCCGAATGGTACCAAGTTATTCCAAGCGCGTATTATTCCGATCCGTGGTTCGTGGGTGGATTTCACTACAGATATTAACGATTGTCTTTTTGTCATTATTGACCGGAGAAGAAAATTTCCTGCCACAATGTTATTAAGGGCTCTTGGCTACTCATCAAACTCAGATATTTTTAAAGCTTTTAACAGCATAATAGAATTGAATGTAAATGCCAAAAATGCAGAAAAAGCTTACGGTTTAACAATTGTTCAAGATGTTGTGGATATGAAAACCGGTGAGATACTTTTTGAGAATGGAATCGAAATTAATCAGGAAGTATTAGAGACCTTAAAGAAAGCTGGGGTTAAAACTGTTGAGGCAGTTGACAGTAATAATAATTTTGATTCAATGTTACTACTCAACACAATGATAAAAGATCCAACGAACAATACGGAAGAAGCACTTAATGTCGTTTACCAGTTGTTGAGATCTGGTGAGCCGCCAAATTTAGAAACAGCTCAGAAGTTTATTGAACGTGTATTTTTCAGTCCTAAGAAATATGATCTGGGACAGGTTGGTCGTTATCGGTTGAATCAACAGTTTGGCCTTGATATTGATGTTGAAGATACTGTTCTCACAATGGATGATATAATAAAAGTTATTCATTATCTAATTGAAATGCGTAAGGGTGAACGCGGAACAGATGACATCGATCATCTTGGCAATCGGAGAGTAAAAACCGTTGGGGAACAATTAAAGAATCAATTTAGCACAGCGTTGAGTCGCATGATTCGTACAATTCATGATCGAATGAATTTGCGTGAAGCGGAATCTATTACGCCGCAAGATTTAATTAATGCGCGAGTTGTCACCACCGTTATCAATACATTCTTTGGAACAAGTCAGCTTTCTCAATTTGGCGATCAGACAAATCCACTGGCCGAGATTACTCATAAACGCCGTATTTCTGCCCTTGGTCCCGGTTGTTTGACTCGTGAACGAGCAGGTTTTGAAGTACGTGACGTTCATTATACTCATTACGGAAGGCTTTGTCCAATTGAAACACCGGAAGGACCAAACATTGGATTGATTTCATCTCTGGCGCTTATGGCGCGAATAAACCAGCATGGTTTTATTGAAGTTCCTTACCGAAAAATTACCAAAAAAAATAGTAAGACTTTCGTCACGGATAAAATTTCCTATCTCTCAGCTGATGATGAAGATCGCTACAAAATTGCTCAATCAAATGCTAAAATGAGCGATAATAATGAACTTCTTGATTCAAATATACGTGTAAGAATTCACGGTGATTTTCCTATTGTTGATTTGAATGAAGCTGAATTCATGGATGTGGCACCTAATCAAATATTAAGTGTTGCTGCTGCCCTAATTCCATTCGTTGAACATGATGATGCAAACCGTGCTTTGATGGGATCAAATATGCAGCGCCAGGCAGTTCCATTAATGCATCCTAAGGCTCCAATTGTTGGTACTGGTATGGAGTCGAAAGTTGCCAAAGATTCTGGAACCTGCGTTGTTTGTCCTGCGGACGGAACAATTATTTATTCAGATTCTGAGAGAATCATTATAAAAATTTCCGAAATACCTGAGTCGCTTAGCATAACAGCAGGTGATAATCTCATTGAAATACCGTTGCAAAAATATAAACGATCTAATCAGAATACGTGCTATAACCAGCGGTCATTAGTACACGCCGGTCAGAAAGTTAAAAAGGGTGAGATATTAGCTGATGGTGCTTCTTCAGATAATGGAGAACTTGCTCTTGGACGTAATGTTAGAGTCGCTTTTATGCCCTGGAGCGGTTATAATTATGAAGATGCAATTGTAATTAGTGATCGATTAGTTAAAGAAGACGTTTTTACCTCATTACATATTAATGAAATCGATCTTGAGGTGCGGGATACAAAACGCGGTGAAGAAGAACTTACATCTGAGATTCCAAATGTCAGTGAAGAAGCCACCAAAGACATTGATGAGAATGGCATAATACGGGTAGGCGCTCATGTGAATGAAGGTGATATTTTGATTGGTAAGGTGACACCAAAAGGAGAATCAGACCCGACCCCGGAAGAAAAACTATTGCGTGCCATTTTTGGCGAAAAAGCTGGTGATGTAAAAGATGCTTCAAAGCGCGCTGCACCTGGCATTAGAGGTGTGATAATCAAAACCAGCCTGTTCGAAAAAAAGAGCAAGGAATCCAAACTTCAAAACCGGAAAAAAATAGAAGAGCTGCAAAAGCAGGTAAAAGAAAATAAACAGAGTTTAAAAAGATCGCGCGATTCGCTTATTGTCAGTTTGATGAAAGACCAAATTTCTAACGGAATCCGTGATGCAGCTTCTGGCAGAACACTGATTAAAAAGGGAACCAAACTTACTGAGAAACGCCTCAAAGCCTATGATATGGAACTGTTCGCCATGGATGTTCCGTGGGTTGAGAGCAAAAATGTTTGGAAGAAGATTAAGACTGTTTTGGAAACATTCAGAAAAGAGTGGAAAACCCTGGAAAATACACTTGAAAGTGAAGTCTTTAAGCTGCGAGTTGGCGATGAATTGCAACCGGGTATACTCAAACTCACAAAAGTATTTGTAGCAAATAAACGTAAAATTTCGATCGGGGATAAAATGGCTGGTCGCCATGGTAATAAAGGTGTCGTTGCCACAATAGTTCCCGAAGAGAATATGCCTTTCATGGAAGATGGTACGCCGGTTGATATCGTTCTTAATCCGCTGGGCGTTCCATCACGAATGAACCTGGGGCAGTTATATGAAACAATGCTGGGATGGGCTGGCGAAAAACTGGGATTGAGTTACACTACGCCTGTATTTAACGGGGCTACGCCAGAGGAAGTAAATAGCGAATTAAAAAAAGCAGGCCTGCCATTAACAGGAAAAACAAGATTAATTGACGGTAGAACTGGAGAATATTTTGATAATCCGGTTACGGTTGGAAATATCTATATGATGAAATTGAGTCATATGGTTGATGATAAAATGCATGCCAGATCAACTGGGCCATATTCGCTAGTCACGCAGCAACCATTGGGCGGTAAAGCTCAGTTTGGTGGTCAAAGATTTGGAGAAATGGAAGTATGGGCACTAGAAGCTTATGGCGCCGCTCATGCATTGCAGGAAATCCTGACTGTGAAATCTGATGATGTTGAAGGCCGCTCAAAAGTTTACAACTCAATTGTACGCGGTGAGGATATGCCAGCGTATGGTGCGCCTGAATCATTCAACGTGTTAATTAAAGAACTTCAAGGTTTAGGAATTGACGTAGAATTAGAATAAGGGAGAGAGATTTTGACTTTCATTCAATCAACAAAAATTGATACATCAAAAAAATATAAAAGTATAACAATTGGCTTGGCATCACCTGAGATGATCCTTGCCCGATCATACGGTGAAATTCTCAAACCTGAAACGATTAATTATCGGTCATACAAACCTGAAAAAGACGGTTTATTTTGTGAGAAAATCTTTGGCCCCGTAAAAGATTATGAATGTCACTGCGGTAAATATAAAGGTATTCGTTACCGTGGTATTATTTGTGATCGATGTGGAGTAGAAGTCACCAGGAAAAAAGTACGTCGTGAACGAATGGGCCATATCACATTGGCTGTACCGGTCGTTCACATTTGGTACTTGAAATCAATTCCAAGCAAACTCAGCTACCTGATGGGGCTCAGTACAAAAGAGCTTGAGCGAGTTATTTATTATGAAATGTATCTTGTTATTGAGCCGGGAAAAAGTGGTTACAAACAATTTGAATTAATTGATGAAGAAACCTGGATGGAATTGGAGCGTGACTTTGGTTACTATGCTGTCAGCGATGAGGAACGTGACGAAGATGAATATTTTTATGCAGTTATGGGCGGCGAAGCGCTAAAAGAGGCTCTTTCAAGAAATGATTTAATGGAATTGAAACGTAATTTAGAAAGCATCATTATCACGACACGTTCAGTTCAGAAAAAGGAAGACGCTCTTAAACGATTAAGAGTTGTGAAAGAATTTTTATCGGATGATTATCATGGTAAAGTGAATAAGCCGGAATGGATGGTAATATCCGTATTGCCGGTAATTCCACCTGAATTACGTCCCTTGGTACCGTTAGAAGGTGGGCGATTTGCTGCCAGTGATCTTAATGATTTATACCGCAGGATTATTATACGGAATAATCGCCTTAAGAATTTGATGGAGATTAAAGCCCCGGATGTGATTCTCAGGAATGAAAAGAGAATGCTGCAAGAAGCAGTGGATGCACTTTTTGATAATAGTCGTCGCAAGACTGCTATTCGCAGTGGTACGCGTCGACCATTAAAATCTCTGTCTGATATGCTGCGTGGAAAATCCGGCAGGTTTCGTCAGAATCTATTAGGGAAGCGAGTAGATTATTCCGGTCGTTCAGTAATTGTTGTGGGACCAGAATTACGTCTTAATGAATGTGGCTTACCAAAAGATATGGGTTTGGAATTATTTAAACCTCATATGATCCACGAATTAATGTCGCGAGGCTACGCGCAAACTCCGCGTGGTGCAAAATTGATGGTTGAAAATCGTGATCCTATAGTATATAAGGTGTTAGAGTATGTAGTAAGTGATCATCCTGTAATGTTAAACCGTGCCCCGACTCTTCATCGACTCGGAATTCAAGCATTTCAGCCTGTTTTGGTAGATGGTAAAGCGATTAAGATTCATCCGCTTGTATGTGCTGCCTTTAACGCTGACTTTGATGGTGATCAGATGGCAGTTCATATTCCAATTTCACCCCAGGCACAGATGGAAGCACGGATTTTGATGCTATCCAGTCATAATGTGTTGCATCCCGCCAATGGAAAGCCGGTTACAATTCCATCCCAGGATATGGTATTGGGCTATTATTATTTGACACGACCGAAAAAAGGGGATAAAGGAGAGGGTAAAAACTTTGGATCTTTTGCAGAGGTTTTACTGGCTTATGAAAATAAAGCTGTTGGTCTCCATGCAATTATAAATGTCAGACACAAAGGAAAGTGGCACAAAAAAACCACGGTTGGCCGAGTCATGTTTAATTCCATTATGCCCGATGAAATGGATTATGTTGATTCATTAATATCGAGGAAAAATTTGGGTGTAATTGTTAACCAATGTTATCTAATTGCCGGTAATTACAAAACTGTTGAATATCTTGATAAACTTAAAGATCTGGGGTTCGCTATTGCCACGAGAAGTGGAAGCTCGATTTCCATAAGTGATATTCTAATTCCTGATTTAAAACAGGACATAATCGAAAAAGCACAAAATGAAGTCACTAATATTCAAGATAAATTTAGTAGGCACATATTGACAGACGGCGAGCGCTACAATAAAATTATCGACGTGTGGACCCATGCCACCAATAATGTCGCATCAACTATGATGGAAGGTTTAATGTCTGATAATGATGGCTTTAATCCCGTTTTCATGATGGCAGATTCTGGTGCTCGCGGTAGCCAGGATCAGATAAAACAGCTGGCCGGAATGCGTGGATTGATGGCTAAACCTCAAAAATCTCTTCGCGGGGGTCAGGGTGAAATTATTGAAGACCCAATTACCTCCAATTTCAAGGAAGGCCTTTCCGTAATGGAGTATTTCATTTCCACTCACGGTGCCCGTAAAGGATTAGCTGACACAGCGCTTAAAACTGCGGACGCAGGTTATCTGACGCGAAGATTAGTAGATGTATCTCAGGATGTGGTTGTAATTGGAGAAGATTGCGGAACAATCAATGGCATCCTGATAAGTGATCTTAAAGAAGGTGAGGAGATCATTGAACCATTATCGGATAGAATATTAGGCAGAACAATTTTAGATGATTTAATTATTGATGGCGAAACTAAAATTAAGGCTGGAGCTATAATAAATGAGCACGAGGCAGAAATTATTGCAGATAGCCAAGTTCAAACCGTCAGAATTAGATCGGTTTTAACCTGCGAGGCTGATCGGGGTGTATGTGTAAAATGCTATGGTTGGGATTTATCAAGACATCGACCAGTTACAATTGGAACTGCAGTTGGAATTCAAGCCGCCCAAAGTATTGGTGAACCTGGTACTCAGCTAACTCTGAGGACATTTCACATTGGTGGCACAGCTACTCGAATCATCGAGCAATCGGAAATGAAGACAAAATATGGCGGACTGGTTAAATTTTCTGATAATTATGGCTATGCTGATACTGTGGATGATCTTGGTGCCAGCGTTCGTCGATGTATGGTACGTCATGCTACAATCTCAATTATCGACGAGAAGCAACCGGACCTTGTGAAAACCAAGTACAACATTCCTTACGGATCAAATATATTTGTAAATGACAACGAAAAAATATCCGCAGGGACAACCATGGTACAATGGGATCCATACACTGATATCATTCTGGCGCGACATTCAGGTAATGTTAATCTGATTGATTTTATTAAAGGTGACACCTACCAGGTTGAGTCAGTGGAAGGCGGCAAAAAGCAGATGGTAATTATTGAATCTAAAAACCGTCAGCTAAGTCCAAAAATTGAAATTCTTGACAATAAAGGTAGTGTTATGGCCGGTGGTACAATTTTACCGGTAAATGCTACGCTGGTAGTACGCGACAAACAATTGGTTAAGCAAGGTCAAACGCTAGTAAAAATTCAAAAGGATATTGGTAAAACTCGTGATATCACCGGTGGATTACCGCGTGTTGCAGAACTTTTTGAAGCTAGAATGCCGACCAATCCCGCTGTCGTCACTGAAATCAATGGAATTGTGAAATTTGGTGAAACTAAGCGCGGAATTAGAAAAATTATTATTGAATCCTCAGACGGTGAATCACGCTCCTACAATATTCCATATGGTAAGCATGTAATTGTTCATGAGGGTGATTTCATTACAGCCGGAACGCCACTGTGTGAAGGTGCCCTTTCTCCTGTAGATATTTTAAATATTTTAGGACCGGGAGCCGTGCGCGAATATCTTGTAAATGAAATCCAGGAAGTTTATCGGCTGCAAGGAGTTAGCATTAACGATAAACATATAGAGGTCATTGTTCGACAGATGATGAAAAAGGTGGTTGTCACTGATGCCGGTGATTCTAGATTCTTAGAATCTACAAGAGTAGATCGCGTAAGCTTCTTTACCGAAAATAAGCGTTTGTCAGAAATGGCTGTTGTGGTGAATCCGGGCGATTCTAATCTGGAAAATGAAGCTCTTATAATTAAGACCGAATTAAGAGAGTTGAACAAGCAGTTGAAAGAGGATGGGAATAGCCCCATTAAAACCAGAAAATGCAAACCTGCTACTTATGATCCGTTATTAATGGGTATCACGCAAGCTTCATTGAATACCGAAAGTTTTCTTTCGGCAGCATCATTCCAAGAGACAACCCGAGTTTTAACAGATGCGGCTACTGCTGGAAAAACAGATTTATTAAAAGGCCTCAAGGAGAATGTGACTATTGGTCGCTTAATACCTGCTGGGACGGGATTCCCAGAATTGCAAGATATATTGATCGAAGGACAAATTCATGAGGAAGTATCATTGAAAAAAGGTGAGAATGAACCAAATATTAGCAATTAAAAAATAGAGTTCTTTTCACATAAACTGTTTGACTGTATTTAACAAAACTCGATAAATTAATAGGCTTTATTTAAATAACTATGCCGACGATAAATCAACTAATAAAAAGGGGTAGGAAGCGGATTTACAAAAAAACCGCTAGCCCGGCGCTACAAAATAATCCACAAAAACGTGGTGTCTGTATCCGTGTTTATACAACTACTCCAAAAAAACCAAATTCAGCTTTACGTAAAGTAGCGCGTGTCCGGCTTACAAATATGATGGAGGCCACTGCCTACATACCTGGAGAAGGGCATAATTTGCAGGAACACTCCATTGTTTTAATTGAAGGTGGGCGTGTAAAGGATTTGCCAGGTGTAAGATATCATATTGTGCGTGGGACATTAGATACTGCTGGAGTAACCGATAGAAGAACTAGTCGCTCACGGTATGGCGCGAAACGTCCAAAAGCTTAAACCATTATGAGAAGAAGAAGACCAGAACATAGAACAATTTTGCCTGATTCAGTTTACGATGATTTAAAAATCGCAAAATTTATCAATTACCTCATGAAACGGGGAAAAAAGGGTGTTGCTGAGAAAATATTTTATGATGCTATGGCAATCGCCCAGAAAAATACAAAAACTGACGGTGAAAAAATCTTTCAGCAAGCAATCAAAAATGTATTACCGATGCTGGAGGTGAAATCAAAGCGAATTGGCGGCGCTACTTATCAGGTGCCAATTGAAGTCCCTGGGAAACGCCAATTTTATTTAGCATCACATTGGCTAATTGCCGCCGCAGTTGGCCGCAAAGGTAAGCCTATGGCAGAACGCTTATCGGCAGAATTAGTTGCGGCTGCTAATAATGAAGGCGGAGCTATTAAGAAGAAAGACGATACCCATCGAATGGCAGAAGCAAATAAAGCTTTTGCCCATTTTGGAAGAGCACGTAGATAAAATGAATCATATTTCCCTCGATAAAGTTCGAAATATCGGCATCATGGCACATATTGATGCGGGGAAAACTACGCTCACGGAACGAATTTTATTCTATACTGGTAGAACACATAAGCTCGGTGAAGTCCATGAAGGTGGAGCAATCATGGATTGGATGGCGCAAGAGAAAGAACGCGGAATCACAATTACTTCCGCTGCAACTACTTGTAATTGGGATAATCATCGAATTAATATTATTGATACGCCCGGTCATGTTGATTTTACGGTTGAAGTTGAACGATCACTGCGCGTATTAGACGGATCAGTCGCTGTATTTTGTGCGGTTGGAGGGGTTGAACCGCAAAGTGAAACAGTGTGGCGCCAGGCTGACAAATATAATGTACCCAGAATTGCATTTGTCAACAAAATGGACCGCGTTGGTGGTGAATTCTATACCGTTCTGGAAATGATGAAATCCAGACTGGGGGCTAATCCGCTGCCGATCGTCATACCGATTGGTGCCGGTGATATTTTTACTGGTATAATTGATTTAATATCAATGCAGGCCATATTATATAATGAATCGTCTCTTGGTGCCCGTTTTGAATATGCTGAAATACCGCAAGATATGCAGGAAGAAGCAGCAAAATGGCGACATCATTTGATCGAAGAAACAGCGGCCTACGATGAGCATCTATTAGAGAAATATGTTGCTGAAGAAGAGATTTCCAATGAAGAAATAAAAGCGGCAATCCGAAAAGGTTGCTTGGATAACACCTTCATTCCAACATTATGTGGCAGTGCTTATAAAAACAAAGGTGTTCAGCGCTTGCTTGATGCAGTTATTGATTTCCTTCCGAATCCTATTGATGTAGGAATGATTACCGGTTATAGTTTGGATAATTATGACACTGAGTTATCTCGCGAACCCAAAAATGATGAAGCATTCAGCGCCTTAGCATTTAAAATTATGACCGATCCTTATGTCGGGCGATTAACATATTTACGTATCTATTCTGGTACATTAAAAAAGGGATCATACGTTTATAATCCAAACGAAAGACATCGCGAGCGAATTAGTCGAATTTTATTGATGCATGCGAATAAACGGGAAGAATTAGATCAGTTTTTTGCTGTTGATATTGTTGCGACGGTTATCTTAAAACAGACGAAAACCGGTCATACCTTATGCGACGAAAAAAATCCTATCATTCTTGAATCTATGGATTTTCCTGGTCTGCTTTACTTACCGGTTCAACCGCAA
>PVMS01085195.1_pt1 | contig 12007 bp, 16 predicted proteins | sample 1853461 | NCBI WGS metagenome assembly PVMS01 (sample SAMN08582032, study PRJNA380276) | Marine sediment metagenome, whole genome shotgun sequencing project. | isolation source: ocean sediment barecode stripped | collected 2017
AAACCCACCGCCGAAGAGTCAATATCGAGCAAATATTTGTCATATCGCATCCCGCCCCCCCCCACGTTAGCCGATGTTCTAATTATTACATAAAGGGGTAAATTTATAAGCTCTTAAATATAGATACTTACTCCTCCATAACATCTGATTGCTTGATATGGCGGATCTCCTTTTCAGTAAGACTATAGAACATCGCCAACCGCTCAAGAGTCTCCGTGCTGTACTTTATGGAGTATAAATCTTCAATTTCAAGGCTGTAACGGAACGCAAGTATAGACACTTTGCTCCTCTCAATCTTCTTTGGAAGGTTCGGAACATTAGCGGCAAGAAGCTTGCCATTTCTAATCCTCTCCTCTATGTTCTGAAGAAGTCTCATAAGCGCGGCGTAGTTCGTATCTCCATGCACCGCTCTTATGCTCCAGAGGGTCCCTTTATTTGCGCTCTCTGTAAACGATATTCCAAATACGCATAACCTATGCCGCTCACTATCAGAATTGCGGGATTTAGAACTCTCCTCGTCACGAGACAACTCACAGACGCTTAATGCTTTATTGTTTTTTTTAGTATCACACAGTTTGAGACTATTAGATTTGTTAGCCCCTTCTTCTTTGTCCGAGCCCTTTGCCGAGTAGCCCATAGTATTATTTTTTTCATTCTCAGACCCATAAGAAGCGCATAGCTCATGAAGTTTTCTTTCACGTTTTTTATTGGCCCCCTCAAAGGGTTTGGGATTATTTTTGCATCCAAGATCATGTGTTCCATCCGAATATACAAGCTCACTGCCACAATTAGGGCAAGCTAAGTGATCGAATTCATCTGCCATTTTGGTCTCCTTTGATTCTAATTATTTTCTCCTACAGGAAACCAGGGCAAATTAATGCCCACTTCTCTTAATCATCTGTTACAGAGCCTTTTTACTTTGACCCTCTTTATACTTTACACCTCCTTTAAAACATATTTATTAACGCTCACACTAAAGCCCGCTCATGCTGAGTAAGAGCGCTTAAAATAAAGCTCTCCTATAGGTGAGTAATACAACTCTCCCCTTAGTCCACTCTAAAGAAACACTTAAGATGAATTACTTGGCTAAATCGGGTCCAGGCTTATGGACGTCTAATATTACTATTAGTGTCCGTTTGGCTTTTCGGACTTATTGTCCCATGGCAGATTTATCTCTTTAGCTTTAGAACCGGAAGACCCGGTGGTAGCTTTTTCAAAATTTACCACTGGAACGTTGAACTTTCTCCCACCTTCCTGTTTCTGAAAGTGAAGGATAAGGTCCCTGTCATACTTCTTGTTCCGAGCATGGTATACTTCAAACGTTTCATCTTCAAAGAGTAACCCGATTATCCTAAAGGTAATCCCCAATCGCTCATGATAGTAGTTTGCTCTCATTTTTTCCTCTTAACTTCCGGACCAATTGTACAATCTAAGTTGTTCCGGACAGTGTTAATTTCTCGTTTTTTAATCTCGGACATCTAATAAAATCAGGCACTTGAATAATACACTTTTGTTAACTCAAATTCTTTCGGTAAAAGTCTATAGCACCGCTAGCGTCTATTATACCCTATAATTGCTCAAAAAGCCCGTATTTTTTTACATTACACATACAGGAGAAAACAGCTGCCCAAAACTCCTTCATTTTCTCTTTCCCGCCCCTATAAATCTCTATATATCCAAATATGTACTATGAGCCGGTTTTTAGTTGTATCACAGCAGTTATGTGCGCTGAAAATAGCCCTTCTCCTTATTGCGCTTCTGAATTTGAAGAAGTAGGGCATCTGCGGCAACATGATCCTGAACCCGTTCCATTCTGTATAACCTTATGCGCTCCCTTAACATTTCAAGACTCTGAGGTGAAGGAGGCACATAATCCGGCGGCTCAAGCACGGGGTTGGAATACAAAGGCTTCTTGTAGAACTTTTCATAACTCCTTTTCATTCGCCGCCAGTCATATGCAACATCGCGCCTACGATCTATGCAGCAATATTCATCGTTCCCTACGATTCCGAAACATGCTTTAAAATACTCAAACATTACGGAGAAACCTTCTTCGGAATCCTCAAATTCCTGACGCCAGTAATTAAAACTCTGTCTATAAAACATTGAGTTTTTAGCACATGCTCTAGATATAAACTTTTGTGAATACTTACACCGGCTGAGATAAGCCTTGCACCTCTCCCAGAAATTATCAAAAGCATTAGTCAGATAAAGCCTTTCCTGCGCCCGCTTCAAAATATAATAGATGTACTTAAATCCCTCCAAGAACCGCTCAAGTGTCCTTTGCCCCTTATCCGCCGGGAAGAACTCTCTCTCCCCCGGACGAACATAGTCAGCGTAAGGATCTATCTCCTCATATAGCGCAAATAGTCCCTTGAGTGCCCCTTGAGGATTTTTAGTGTTTTCCGCACTTTCTAAATACTCGAGAGCCTCTTGCATGAGCCTTTTGCACTTTGCCTCCCTCCTGGGATTTATCTTCATATATCCCGCTTCGTAAGCTCTGCGGAAAGCCTCCCCGTACATCTCTCTGTTCAATTCCTCTGAGCTCGTCGTAAACTCTTTCAATCTGTTCTGAGGCATTTTCTTCCTCCTTATCTTTTGTTGTAAACGAAAGTTTCACACCGTATTCATCGCCTGCTTTATTCGACCCCTTGCCGTAAACTCTTTCTATGCTCCTCAATTGATAATCAACAGCCTGGGCCTGATTTGCCAGCATGCAAATATCAGGAGGCTTATGCAGCCACCCAAACACACCTCCTCTTAGCTGCGAGTCCAGCATATACCGCGCCCCCTCCGTAGCCCGCACGTAAACAGCTTCGTGGGTGAGCCCCGGGTTTAGTTCCCGAAGCCTTACGAAATAAATCTCGGCCGATTTATACTCCCTTCCTCCCGTTAGCACCGGCTGCCCGGACGCCTCCTCATACATATCTGAGAACACTTCGTTATACCACCTTGTCGAACAAAATTTGTCCTTCCATTTTTTCTCTTTAATTTTTTCTTGCCCTTCTATGGCCTGTGATTCATAATGAGCCTTTAGCTCATGAGCGCTTCTTATATTCGCGGGATATTCATTTCCCGACCCCGCCCCAGCGCTCGCCACATCATCCGCCACCAAAGATTCCAATTTTCTTATAAGGGGCTCCGGGCTAAAGACCACACCTTTTATTCTGCCGTTCGCGTGGACCCTTACTTCCCGCCTAAGAAGACCCTTCTTTTCAAGTGTGCGGAGTCTCCTTTGAATTGTTCTTTCCGTCACGCCATTTAACTCAGCCAGACTTTGAACAGATATTTCTGTCACAAAGTGGTCCAGATAATCCAGCAATATGGCATATTCTTCATTGTTCAGTCCGAGCTCTCTTCTCTTTAATCTGAGTTCCCTCGGCACAATCAGATATCCTTTCTCAGTTAGCAAATCACCCCAGATTTTTTTATTCATTTTCCAGCACCGGCTCCTAATGCACTCTCTGTGCTCCAAATTAAATTCTTCAAATTGATGTTGCATGATGTTTTTTTGAGATCCCCCTTATTCCCGCCAGCGCTTGAGCGCTCTTATGAATTCACGCTCGAGCAATATTGCGTCTCTCATCAAATCATCAGGCCCAAGCGCCCTTCCGCTATAGTTCTCTGAGATGACCTTAAGGAGCTCCATCAGCCTCTGCTCCCGGTCATCTTCCCATGTGGATTCGTTTCTGCGCTGGCCGTGGTTAAGCGGGAGCCCGCCTTTAATAGGCTCCTCACGTCCGAGCACGTTTATGGAATGGACCCATGCGCTTGGGCCGCTTTTCGTATAGCGGTACTCAACGAAGTCACCCACTATCGGTATCTCAAACGGCCCTTGCCTATCTTCCGGTTTTGGAAAAGAGAGCCAGTTGTCTCTCCCCTCTATTTTGATCCCGGTCTCGCTCACCCTGGAGACCTTGCCGCGCCCCTCATCGCGTTTAATTCCATTTTGCTGCATCAAAAGAACCCCCTACTGGCGGGTAGAACCCGCCGTCAAACTATTTCTTCCAACCTTCTATTTACTATCCAAACCCTAAGCCAACACCATCCATTTTCCTTCGTCCCAAAGAACTTTTACTCCAGCGCACGTTGGCGGGTAGAACCTGCTGTCATACAATTTCTACAAACCTCCCGAAACTACATGAAAAACTTGAAGTTCCATCCCCCCTCTTCCGTCCCAAAGAACTTTTACTCCGGTATAAATAAGCCCCGGGCTCTTTCTGTGGCTGGGCAGCAGCAATTTGAAAAGCGCCCAGGGCTGTCTCTGTAGGAGTGCTGTCCCGGCCTTCCCCCCTTTTAAGAAGGATGGAGGATTGCGGGAAGGACGGGACGGATGGATATGCTAAAGCGATGTTCATCTCTTTGTGAACTCCATATATTTATTATTCCAATCGGATTTTTGTGTAGGCTCATCAAGCTCTCTTAACACTTCTTCGTAAACACGCTTGTAGTCCTCTATTTCCATCTTGACTTCCCTGCAGTCAAAGCTCTCATGCGCCTCCCTGCAAGTTGTAACCATCACATCATCAAAACTCCCCTTTTTGTATGCTCTGCTTTCGTATGCTCTGCCAAAATGCCAGGACATATACAAGAATCCAAAAACCAAAACCATGTAACCTGTGTAGCGAAAAATTGACGACACCATAATTCCCGACCTCCTAGACACTGTGTGTCTTATTTAATTCCCTCTTTTACTTCTCTTGCGAACCGAACCTTTACTAACATCGAGCCTCCTCTTAGTCTCAAGCGCTCCCCAGTATCCCCTTTGCTTGAGGCCCAAGAGTACGGCAGGATGAATCTCCTTCATCCTTAAAGTCTCAATAAGCTCGACAGGATTAAGCCCGTCCTCCGCAAGATAGTCCGAGAAGGTCTGTCCTCTTTTCCTCAACTCCTTCTCGAAATGGAGCAAGTTCAGGTATCCGTACTTCCTGAGCGCCTCCTCTACCGGCCTGCTCTTTGCCCCATCCACGTAAATCACCATCTTGGTCGATGCCGGGCTTATCCCGTGTGAGCTTGCAAAATTGTTTATACTGCCCCACTCCCCTATTATCTGCTGCGTCGTGATATGCTCTATCCTTCCCATGTATTCACTAACTCCCCTGTTTATTTTATTGGTCACGGCATCCAATTTCTCACTTGCTCGAAATTGTTGCTCTATTCGTCCCATTAAATCATCTCTCCTCTTGTGATCATTCTCTGATATTTGGCAGTCATCCTGAACTTGATTCAGGATCTCGTCTTTTAATCCTTCTATACAAAAGGACAGGTTGCGTCCTCTCTTTTCCTGACTATTCATTGTTCTGTGATCGCTTATCATTGTTCTGTGTGTCTCTTCTACTTGCAATTTCCAAATTTGTGTATTAATATTGTCATAGTCTTATTGTTTATGTATATTATATTCACAGAACTGGGAATTTGTCAATACAGAATTTGCAAATTTGTGAATTAGGGGGTTGTCGTGGATCACAATAACGAGATTGGAAAGAGGTTAAAGCTTGTAAGAGAGGCGCTTGACCTCACTCAGGAAGAATTTGGAACAGAGATCGGGAAATCATTAAATACGGTAAATAGCTGGGAGGCTGGTAAAACCAGACCGCCCGATCACTTCATGAAGGTGATAGAGAAGATATACAATATCAGCCCCAAATGGCTCCGCCGCGGGCAAGGGGATATGTTTCTGCCCGATATTTCAGGCGTTATGGGCGGAGGCGATATGCTTGAGATTAATATATGGGAGCTTGCGGGAGCCGGTAATCCGCTCGTGTCCGTAGACGCAGAGCCCATAGAAAGGGTTACCATGCCCTCAAAATTGGTGCGCAACCATACTAATGGTTTTAAGGTCGAGGGCGACTCGATGTATCCCACCATTGTAAACGGCGCCTATGTGGGGTTTGACCCGAACGATAAAAAAGTGGTGAGTAACGGCATCTACTGTCTTCACCTTCCCTACGAAGGCTACGTCGTAAAGCGTTTAGAGATAAAGCCAAACGAGATAATCATAAAGAGCGATAACAAAATGGTTGACGACTACTCCCTACCACTTGATGAAATGAGTCAGAACCTCGTAGTCGGCCGCGTCCGCTGGATCTTCCAGAATGTGTGACGGTTAGAAAGAATAGATGCATGTCTTATCTGGATTTTTAAAGATTGTAAGATGAATGATTTTAATTATTCCTATAAAAAGCAATCAACAAAAGAACTAGAATTCACATTTTCTACTTGTCAAAGTAACTCATTGAGGTACTATAGTATATGAAAGAGCCTCTGGTAACCGTCATTGAACACCCCAACTATCAAAACGGGCGGAAAAACTTTTGGGCTCTGAACAAATGGATGAAATAATAAATATACTAGCAGTTAATCCAAGATCGGGGGATATCATCCGTGGCACTGGAGGGTTTAGAAAATTCAGATATGCAGGAGTTAGAAGTAAAGGGAAAAGCGGAGGTATGAGGGTTGTCCATTTTTTTATAACTAGGGATCAAGAGGTTCATCTTGTAGATATATATGGAAAAGGAGAGAAAGATAATCTTACCAAAGCCGAAGTCAATGAGCTTGCAAAACTTGCAGCCATTTTGAAAGGAGAAAAAAATGAGTGAGAGATTCGAATCTATCCGAAAAGGGGCTCAGGAAGCAATTAAATGGAAAAAGGGCAAAAAAACCACAGCGCGGGTCCATACGTTTACTGCCATGGACGTAGCACGTATCAGAAGAAAGACAAAAATGAGTCAACGGGAATTTTCACAGTCATTTTCCATACCGTTATCAACTTTAAGACAATGGGAACAGGGTAAACGTGTACCCCAGGGTCCCGCACAGACCCTGCTTAAAATAATAGACAAGAATTCAAAGGTTGCGCTCGAAGCGTTAAGGAAATAACCCTCATAGGTTATAGCCGGCCGCGTCCGCTGGATCTTCCAGAATGTTTAAAGGAAATTATATTCCGTAGTACTTAATGTTGAATTGTAAAACTACTGATTTATCGAATGTGGATATAAACTTGCGCAATATATTGCATATATTATTGCATAGTTGATTGCATAATTGATTGCATAATAATTATATATGCCATCTATCATACTGTTATTATTAGATATTCTATACCAAATATGATTGCAATAATATTTGCATATTCCTTGACATTACTTGAACAAATATTTATACTATATATCAAGAATAATAACAGACAGGGGAAGAACCGATGTCTTTAGACTACGACAGAATGCTTAATTTTGACCTCTTAGAGAGAATTGAGAAAAATAAGACAGAATACTTTCTAGACAAATACATAGAATTGTTTAGACCTATTTCAGAGATTAATAGCATTGATAAATTTATTAAAGAAAATCCTTCTTACCCGGGATCAACAGACAAAATCATACGAAATGAAATGAATATGGCCATTGGATCGACTTTAGCAATTGAAGGAATAAACCTCAGTGCAGAGGAAATAGAGGAGTCATTTCATAAGGCTGATACGAATCAATTACTAAAAAGAAAGGAGCAGGAGGCAGAAAATTCGAGGAAAGTTTATCGTTTTATAATCGAGACTATAAATATTTCCGAAGAACAAGAAGACTCTTTTCAATTCAGCGAAGGGCTGATCAAGCAAATACATAAATATTTTACTGATGACATGAACTATTTAGGAAACACTCCTGGCGATTACAGAGGAGATTATTCAACCACTTTTGGAGAACCACGAAAGGAAAGTTTAGCCAAAACCAGAGTTGAAGTTGAAAAGGCTATGTCCAAGTTTATAGATTGGTTAAATGGTAAAGGGGATAAATTTTTATCAAGAGAACCATTAGTAAAAGCTATAATGGCACATTTCTACTTAGCAGAAATACATCCTTTTGGAGACGGAAATGGTAGGACAGCACGAGCACTTGAGGCATTAATTTTATATCTCAATATAAAAAGCCAATACAGCTTCTGGTCTTTAGCAAATTTCTGGAGTCACGACAGAAATAAATATCTAGCAATGTTAGGACAAATTCGCACAACATGTGATCCTCTTGACTTCATAGAATGGGGACTCGAGGGTTATTTAGAAGAATTAACGAGAATTAAAAGAAATGTCCTAAAAAAACTCAGGCAATTAATGTTAAAAGATTACTGTCGATTCTTACTCAACAACAAAAGAGATCAGAAAATAAAAATAAACCAGCGAATCTTTGATGTAATAGAATTATTAATAGAAAGTGGGCGAGTTCCTCTAAAAGAATTTATTTCAAGTCCACAAATTAAAGCTCTTTACAAAAGTGTAACCGCATCAACTAGAAGTCGAGATTTTGGAAAATTATATGATTTGAAGTTGATATCTTATTATGAGGAGAACAAGGTATCTTACATTGAACCAAATTTTTCGAAGCTAGATCAAGTTACTTATAATGTAAAGTAACATCTTTGCAATTTACATTAATATCTCTTCGCCTACCCTTATTGTTTCAAACATTCCCATTTCATATTAATGCTGTACACTAAACCCCAATGAGCGCACAAGTATGGTTTTACGAAAAGGATAAAAAACCCTCTGGCCCTGTATCCGAAGAAGAGCTCTGGGAGTTATTAAATACCGGCGAGATAACAAAGGACTCCCTTGTCTGGAAAGAGCCTATGGAAAAATGGCTCCCGTTTTCACAAGTGCAAGAGTGGAGACTCCCACCCAGACCCAAACCTCCTCCCATGCCGGAAGCTGAGGAAGTTTCTGTAGATCAAGACTCATCATTCAAAGCCCCCGAAGCTCCTAAAGATGAAGAGAAAGAAGAAACTTATGAGCATGTCGAGAAAGTAGTTTTTAAATCTCCCGAATATGAGGGAAGTGACGCTAAAACAATGGACGACGAATATGAAGAAGTAAGCCAGGTACGTCCATGGGTCAGGTTCCTCGCGCGGATGACTGACTACTATATATTTTCTATGCTGTTCTCATTACTTGTGAGCATACTGTTTCCGGATTTCATGCAGCAGATATCTGAAATGCTAACTCAGCAAATGTCCTCCCAAGATGCTGAATCCGCAGGATTTCAAGGCATATTGGCACTGATTATAATGCGGGTTGTAATCACATTTATATGGGTATTTCTTGAAGCCTATACAATAAGCAGATACGGCACCACTTTCGGCAAAAATTTGCTCGGCACAAAAGTACTCGATAAAGATGGCGAGCTTCTACCCTACGACCGGTCGCTTAAGCGCAGCTACGGGGTCTGGCTAAAAGGTATGGGTGCCGGATTCGCGCTGATCTCCTGGCTAACCATGCTGTTTGGATATCAGGCGCTCAAAAGGGACGGCATTAATTCCTGGGATAAAGATGCGGACTCAAAGGTAGTCCACACATATTTCAGCTCCACAAGACTAATCATCATATTGGGTTTCATCTTAGCTATTGAGCTTATTGCAGTCGGATCAATAATTTAAATCCAGCCTATCCCCTACAAATCACCTCAATCATTGACCGGAGCTGTGTGAAATAACACAAGCACAACTGTTTCTAATAAAGCATTTTGCCATTCCCCGTATACCTAACCTACTGTATACATTAGAGATTGTTACTTGGCATAGTGTTTGCAACATTACCTAAATATTAAATTCCCAATGCAGGAGGCAATTAATCGTGAAAAAAACATTCAAAGAGATTAGGAGACCCGGAAGGTCTATATTTTCATTATTCGGAGCGCTAATTGTGGTGTCCGCGCTTTTCATTTATCAGTTTACAGCCACGGCAGAGCCGGAAATAAACTACATCAAACCTGGCCATCCTCTTATTGATTCTACTTTTGCACTGCAATCAAGAGACATCTTCTTTGACTACGAAAGTGACGCTATCAGGGAAGACGCCAAACCCGTACTTGCCGAGAACGCAGAGATTCTTAAATTAAATCCTGATATGTTTATTATCATACAAGGCGAGTGGGATATTAATGAGACCCAGGGCAGGCTGCTGGCAGAGTCACGAGCCCAGAGGGTTAGAAACTTTATTGTCAGCCAGGGAGTAGAGTCCGGAAGGATTCTCACATCAAGCAAATGCAATCAACATGGGCAAAGGGCTTCTAATACAGCCGAATATCAAGAGCTTAATCGAAGAGCGCATTTCATATCTATTGAACTAGGACAGCAGGGCTTCGCATCTTTAGATAATTTATTGACAATAATCTAGGAAATTAATTGGTACTTGAAAATAGCCGCGGGGACCAACCTCCCCGCGGTTTTATTTACACCTAGATATAAGCAATTTGTTTTAAGAACAAACCGGTGACCGCCCTTCTGTATATACTTTAAATATCCCACAATGCCAGCTAAACTAACCTCTAATAAAATTAACTTTTAAGGGAATACTATGGGCGAATCCGGGAAAGTAAAAAACATAGGCCATTATTTCGAGAAGGTTCTTGATATTACCCCAACAGAGCGGGAACTATACGATATTTACGAGAGGGAGTTCCCACATCTCTACCGCGTGGTCGACAACTTTATTAAAGACAATAAGCTAGAGGAAGTCGAAATCGCTGATTTCGGCGGCGGAAACGGCACTGTTATAGAACATCTTAAAGAAAATAGTGAGTTCAGCGACAGGATCAAAGCCACTTGCATAGATTCAAACCGGGATATTCTTGATGAGAACACCGCAGCTGACGTTAAGATACTGAGTGATCCCGCCGAATTCGACGGTGAGGACATGTTTGATATAGTGATTATGAGGTACCTTCTTCAAGACAAGAACAGTTACGAGCAGTTCAAGATATTTAACAATATCCACCATGCTCTTAAAACCAACGGAATATTTTTAAACTGGCATATAAGCGTAGAAAACGAAGACCATAAAAAGAGGTTTCTCACGCTTTTAGCATCTGATGAAATCAACCCTAAGCTAAATAGTCCTAACTCTTACTGGGATACAATGGAGGATATCTTTGCTCTTAAAGTAGAGGCCGGTTTTGACACAGAAATCGTGGATTTTTACTCTTCAGTCGTCCACGCCACTCTAAAATTAAAGTACGAATTATCAGATGAGGAAGATCGGGAGATACAGGAATTCCTGGGTGAATACAATTATATAAACTGTGCTCTTACAGTATCAAAGAAACTAGACTAGCTTTCACATTGAACTCCATATGAGCCTGTGATAAGCTGCGAATTAGACTATGCGGAAAATAACAGTCGGTATGTTGATTTATGATAATGTAGACGTTCTCGATTTTACGGGTCCCTATGAGGTATTTAGCGTAACAAGGCTCAAGGAAAAGCCGGAGTTTGCGGATCCCTCTCCGTTTAAGATATTGTTAATATCCGAGTATCCCCGGCCAGTGACCGCAATGGGCGGGATGAAAGTGATCCCGGATCACACTTTTGAGGACTGCCCCGAGCTAGATATTCTAGTAATCCCCGGGGGTCTGGGTGAGCGCTCCGAGCACGGAAACCACGTCATACTCCACTTTATTACTCGACGTGCGAAAGGTGTTAAAACACTAGCCTCGGTATGCACAGGCGCTTTTTTTCTTGCTAATGCCGGGCTCTTGAATGGTCGGCCCGCAACCACTCATATTTTATCATTGGGCAGATTAAAAGAGTCATTCCCTGATATTGAAGTAATCGAGGACAAACGATTTGTAGAAGACGGAAATATAATAACCTCAGCAGGCATTTCAGCAGGTATCGATATGTCATTCCATATAGTTTCTAAACATCTTGGGGACGAAGTAGCAAGATTGACCGCAAAGGAGATGGAATACCCCTACCCTGAGAACAACGACAGATAAATTCGCCAATAATTAAACAAAATATAGGAGAAACGAAAGATGCCGGAGGCCCTACCGAACATGAAAGAACTTACCTTAATTTTGCTGACCTTATTAATATTCTCAGCCTGCTCATTATGGGACAAACCCGATGTCAGAAAAGCGAAATGGGGCATGACTAAGGAGCAGGTTGAGAATATTAATAAGGTCAGCAAAATTAAGGTAAGTTCTTTCATGTTCGGTAGGGCCTCCGGCATCTTTCGTTT
>PVMS01131997.1_pt1 | contig 12007 bp, 12 predicted proteins | sample 1853461 | NCBI WGS metagenome assembly PVMS01 (sample SAMN08582032, study PRJNA380276) | Marine sediment metagenome, whole genome shotgun sequencing project. | isolation source: ocean sediment barecode stripped | collected 2017
AGGTAGTAACCTTGAATGGGTGTTTCGAAAGATCAACTTCAGCAGCAGGCTGAACAGTTCTGTGCGGAAATTGTTTTTGATTCTGCTACCGAAGTTGATCTTTCGAAACACCCATTCAAGGTTACTACCTATGGTAGTGAATATTTAGCCGAATCCCTGATCATAGCTACAGGCGCTTCTATTCGGGAACTGGGAGTTCCAGGCGAGACTGAGTTTACAGGCCGGGGAGTATCCTATTGTGCAACCTGTGATGGACACTTTTTTAAAGAAAAAGACTTAGTTGTTGTTGGGGGAGGGGACAGCGCTCTTAAGGAAGGAATATTCCTGACTCGATTTGCAAAATCAGTTACAATTGTGCACCGCCGGGATGAACTCCGGGCAGGTCCATACTTGGCGAATAAAGCCAAAGAGAATCCCAAAATAAATTTTGTTTGGGATACTATTGTGACTGAAATCATCGGTGATGGAACGGTGAATTCCGTCCGGCTGAAAAACAAGAAAACCGATGATGAAGAGGTCAGAGCCATTGATGGTGTCTTTATCTTCATCGGCCATGATCCAAATACAGAGCTGTTCAAAGATCAGCTTGAAACAGACGAGAATAGTTATCTTGTGCTGGATAAAAAAATGCACACTAGCTTGCCGGGAGTTTTCGCTGCCGGTGAAGTTGGAGATCCGTACTTCCAACAGGTCATAGTTTCCGCCGGAATGGGCGCAGCTGCTGCCATGGAAGTGGTGGAATTCCTAGAGGAAGAAAAATAATAAAATAAGAAGAGGATGGGTGATCCTTGTGGATTAAAGAGATCCCGGACTTGATTAATAAAATAAAAAAACTCAGGATCATCTATCCTGAGTTTTTTTATTTGTTAATTTTAGGGATGAAGTCCTTATTTAAAGGACTTCGTCCCTTATTTAAGGAAACCGTGTCCTTAGCCTTTAGAGTGTTTCTTCAGCTTCCCGCATGGCATTAAAGGCAGCGATGCTGACTTCAATCACATCGAGATCAGGTTCGTTGGTTGTAAGTCTTTGCAAAGCCAGGTTTGGCTTAATCAAGATTTGAATCAGGGGATTGTGCTGGTTAGCAGCTGTCCAGCGCAAATATTCGTATGCCACTCCAGCCAGGACAGGAAGCAGCAATATCCGGCTAATCAATCTCCACAACAATGTCATCGGCCCCAGCGCTGTAAATAGCAAAACTGAGAACAACACCACAATTAACAAGAAAGCAGTTCCGCAGCGGGGATGTTCAAGACTGAACTTCTGCACTTTTTCCGGAACCAGATCAGCACCAGCTTCAAACGCATTGATTACTTTGTGTTCTGCCCCGTGGTAGCTGAACACACGTTTGATATCCTCCATTCTTCCAATACCCCACATATACGCGATCAGGAAGATTAACCTTACCAGACCTTCCAGCAGGTTACCAATCCAGGGTCTCCAGCTGAAAAAGCGTTCAACTGCCTGGCCAACTCCGGCTGGAATCAAGAAAAAGATCAGGATAGCTATTGTCATTGACAATGCAAAGGTGAAAAATAAAGCGGGACCTTCAAGCTTTTCATCTTCCCCGGTTTGTAAATTTGCCGAGATCGTTAATGCTCGCATGCCCAGAATTAAGGCGTCATATAATCCAATTAATCCCCGTAAAAAAGGGATTTTCATGATCCGGCTCTGGTAGATCTTATTAAGTTTCTCAGTGTGAATAGTGATTTCCCCATTGGGATCACGCATGGCAATTGCAGCGGCTTTCCTGCCGCGCATCATCACGCCTTCGATTACTGCCTGGCCGCCATAATTAGGTAGTTTTGTGGTTGTTCGGGTATCTGAATTCATAAGTTATAAATTGAAGAAGAAATGTACCAGGGCTTCAATTCCCTTGTAAAATGTTGGCAGGTGGATCTTTTCGTTTGGACCGTGCATGTTATCGCTGGGCAGACCAAAACCGATATTAACTGAATCTACACCCAGGGTTTGTTGGATATGTACAACAACCGGAACACTTCCGCCGACTCTGACGAATAATGGTCTTTTCTTCCAAACAGTTTCAGCTGCTTGCATGTAGGCATTTATCCATGGTGAGGTCCTATCGCTGAGGGAAGGATAATCAGCTGCCAATTTTTCCAATGTCCAGGTTACAGTATCAGGGACAGATTCTTCCAGATAGGCAACAAATTGATCGTATATTTCATGGGGATCCTGGTCAGCTACCAGTCTGGTTGAGATCTTGGCCATGGCGTAGGCGGGAAGAACGGTTTTTTGTCCCTCACCGATAAAACCGGAGTATATACCATTGATCTCCAGGGTTGGCCTAGCGCCGAGCCTTTCAACAACAGTGTAACCTTCTTCACCCCAGATTTTCTTAATTCCAGTCTGATCAAGGAACTCCTGATCAGTAAAAGGCAGCAAACTGAGTTCATCCCGTTCTTCCTGTTCCAAGGGCTTAACTTTGTCATAGAATCCAGGCAGTGTGACCCGTCCCTTCTCATCATGCATACCAGAGATCACATCAGCCATCACCTGGGCCGGGTTATGAACTGCTCCCCCGAAAGAACCAGAGTGCAGGTCTTGTTTGGGTCCCTGAATGCGAAGTTCAAAATAGGAGATTCCTCGAAGTGCATAGGTGATACTTGGTATATCCAGATCAAACATGCCTGTATCTGGATTCAGGAAAAAGTCACAGGCCAGCATCTCTGGATTCTCTTTAATGAAAGTTTCAATATAGGAACCGCCGATTTCCTCTTCTCCTTCGATCAGGAATTTTACATTTACTGGCAGATCGCCGGTCTTGCGTATTGCCTCAAGAGCGCTGAAACAGGCAATGATCTGGCCTTTCATGTCAGTAGATCCGCGGGCATAGAGGTTGTCACCGTCAATTGTTGGCGTAAAGGGATCCGAATTCCACTCGTCAATCGGATCCTCAGGCTGAACATCATAATGGCCATAGATCAACACAGTCACTGCATCTTTTCCGGCAGAGAGATCCTCGGCATATACTATCGGGTGCCTGGGTGTTGGAAATATTTCTACCCGGGTCATGCCCAGGGCATTCAATTCGGTTTTCAGCCATTCGGCTGCTTTTTGGATATCTCCTTTGCGCTCCGGATCTGTGGAGACAGAGGGAATGGATATGAGCTCTTTCATCCTTGCCAGAAATTCTTTTTGATTTTCCTGAACATAGGCCAAAGCCATATTTCGGTGATCAGACATAGGGTTCATCCTCCACTTATTTTAGGGATGTTTTTACTGGGTAGATTTTACCGCAGCTTGGCTGGGCTGGGAACTGATGTCAATAAAAAATCGATACACTCTAAAACGGTGTGTTTGTGAAAAACGAAGTGGTAATTGTTTATCTCCTTCCTCAGGTATAATGATTTGCGCTCTAATTATGCCTGATAGATTATCTATTTGGCAGGGTTGATCTGAGATCCTTTATCCGACTGGGCATTAATTTTTTCTGAAATATTTATTTGGATTGCCACAACAAAACCTAACTTTTAATGAGGTTGTTATGACTTTATACCAGGAATATCTTCAACCTGTAACAATAAAAGAAGCCTTGAAAAATTTAGCTGATGTGGATGGTGATGTTGCCCTGATTGCTGGCGGCACTGATCTTCTCCTGGACCTGAGGCAGGGCCGGCATAATCCCGTGGATCAACTGATCGATGTCTCTGGAATCGCTGAAATGGGACAGATTGTTATCAAAGATGATTATGTTCATATCGGGGCTGCTGTTACTCATAATGAGATCATTCACGATTCAGATCTCTCTGAACATGCCCGCTGTGTTGTTGAAGGTTGCGGTTTGATAGGTGGTCCCCAGGTCAGAAACGTGGCCACAATTGGAGGAAATATATCCCATGCTCTGCCGGCGGGTGATGGCACCATTTCCCTGTTGGCACTGGATACAGAAGTTCAGATCGCCTCACTAGATGGTATGAGTTGGCAGCCCTTAATTGATATTTTCGCTGGGCCGGGAGAAGTTACATTCGACCGCCGGAGAGAAATTGTGAGTGGGTTCAGATTTAAGACCAAGGGAGACCAGGAGGATCCTCTTTTCATCGGGTAATGCGCCCGCAGGGAGTGGCAATTGCGATCTTGAATATGGCAGCCTGGGTGAAATTGAGCGAAGATGGAAAAATTCAGGCCGTACGAGTATCCTGTGGTCCGGCCGGTCCAAAACCATTCCGGGGATATAAAACAGAGGAATATTTGAAGGGAAAAACCTGGGATGATTCCACGTATAAACGAGCCTCCAAAATATTGGCGGATGAAGTCAGTTTACGGACCAGTAAACACCGGGCTACCAAAGAATATCGCCATCAATTATTACCGATACTTCTCCGGGAAGTAATGGATGCGGCTGTTGAGAGAGCAAAACTTTAGCTGGTTGAGATGGGAGAAAAATACATGGCTAACTTATCATTTATTGTCAATGAACAGAAACATTCCCTAGAAATTGAAGCCGGGGAAATGTTGTCTGATGTATTGCGCTATCGTTTGGGGTTAACCGGAACCAAAATCAGCTGCGGAGAATCCGAGTGTGGCGTTTGCACTGTTTTGGTAGATGATGAACCGATTCTCTCCTGCAATTACCCGGCATTAAAAGCTCAGGGTAAACATGTTATGACCATAGAAGGTCTGGCAAAAGGCGAAGAATTACATCCAGTTCAGGAAGCGTTTGTAAAACATGGTGCCGTGCAATGTGGATTTTGTACCCCTGGTCAAATCATTACTGCGGCTGCTTTGCTGAACAAGATACACGAGCCTTCTGATAAGGATATTGAACAGGCATTAAATGACACACTTTGCCGATGCGGTACCTACCCGATGATCACTAATGCTATTCATGCTGCTGCAGATAAAATCAATCATAAAAAAGTTATTGAGTATCCCCAATTTGATTTTGGTGGAGACCTTGATGTGATCGGTCAAGTAGTTCCCCGCCCTGAGGCTGTTAATAAAGTGACAGGCGAAGCCATTTATACCGATGACATCAGCTTCCCGGATATGCTCTTTGGGGCAACTCTTCGAGCTGGAATACCCCACGGCATGGTAAAGGATCTGGATATTTCAAGAGCAAAAGCTCTCCCCGGAGTTCAGGCGATTCTTACTGCAGCGGATATACCCGGCCGAGTGAATCACGGTCTAATCATTCAGGATTGGCCGGCGTTAGTGGGGATTGGAGAAAAGGTGCGTTATGTGGGAGATGCCCTGGCAATTGTGGCTGCTGATTCCCTGGAAATTGCCCAGCAGGCGCTGTCATTAATTGATTTTGAAATTGAAACTCTTCCCATCGTGACCAATGCTGTTGATGCAAAAAAAGATCATGCTATCCCGGTTCATGAAGGTGGCAATCTTTTAAAACACATCAAAGTTAATAAAGGAGATATTGAGAAGGGTTTCCGGGAAGCGGAGATCATTGTTGAGGACACTTTTTTCACTCCCTCCTATGAACACGCTTTTATGGAACCGGAATGCAGTATTGCCCGTCCCCTGGAAGACGATCAAATTGAGGTATATGTTGGTTCGCAGATTCCCTATGCAGACCGCGACCAGGTAGCTGCTGCCCTGGATTTACCATTAGATAAAGTCCGCGTTCGGGGTCCATTAATTGGGGGTGGGTTTGGTGGAAAAGAAGACATTGTCGGCCAGATCCATGCTGCCTTGTTGGCCAGGGTTACAGGAAAACCGGTTAAGATCCTCTATGACAGGCATGAGAGTTTACTTGTCCACCCCAAACGGCATGCAACTCAAATCAACGTGAAACTGGGCCTGAAACGTGATGGAACACTTACTGCTGCCCAGACAGAACTTTATGGAGATACGGGAGCATACGCCTCTCTTGGTGCCAAAGTAATGGGACGGGCTACAACTCATTCAACCGGCCCCTATGTCGTTCCCAATGTAAAGATCGATTGTTATGCCATGTATACCAATAATCCCCCTGCGGGAGCTTTCCGGGGATTTGGTGCCCTTCAGGCGGCTTTCGCTATCGAATGCCTGATGGATCGTGTGGCAGAAGAGCTGGAGATCGATCGAATCGAATTAAGAAAAATGAATGCTCTTAGAACCGGAACAACTACCAATACCGGGCAACAGCTTTCAGAAAGTGTTGGTCTGGTGGAATGTATCGATAAAACCCATCAGGCCGTGCTGGACTATACCAACGGTAAAGATCCCTTTATTTCCTGTGAGGTTGATGGAGCTCCTCATTTACGCCGCTCCTGGGGGTTCACCGTTACATTCAAGAACACTGGCCTAGGAGAGGGAGCACCGGATAATGCCTCGGCAGAAATAGAAATTCTTGAGGATGGTATAGTAGAAACCCGGATTTCCTCAGCGGAAATTGGCCAGGGTTTGGTAACCGTGCTTCAAATGGTTACTGCCCAGGAGCTGAATCTGCCTATTGAAGGGGTAAGGGTTTACCTGTCTGATACTGATTTGACTCCCGATGGAGGACCAACTACTGGATCCAGGCAAACCTATATCTCTGGCAACGCAGCCCGCTTCGCTGCTAAAGCGCTGAAAAATAAAATTCTTTCCACACTATCTGAAAAATATAATATTTCACCTGAGAAGATTCTTTTTAATAACGGGTCAGTTAGCGCGAATGGCAATCAACTAACCTTTGCAGAAGTTGGTGAGATCCTGAAAGCCGAAGGCCAGGAACCTAAACTGGTGTATGACTATAAATCACCGGTAACTACTCCATTGGGAGAACCAGGTGACAAACACTTTGCCTATTCCTTTGCAGCCCAGGCAATTGAAGTCGAGGTCAATCTGAAAACAGGAGAGGTCCGGGTGGTAAAGGCAGTTGGTGCTACTGATGTGGGTAAAGCCATCAATCCCTTGGGCTTGCAAGGCCAGGTCGAAGGTGGATTGATCATGGGGATCGGACATGCGCTGACTGAAGAATTTATCGTTGAAGATGGCCAGATTATCACTGATTACTTATCTCGCTACCGTATGCCATCCATAAAACATGTCCCTGAGGAAATAAAGGTGATTATTGTTGAGGATCCTACAACAGATGGTCCTTATGGTGGTAAAGGAGTTGGAGAAATTTCCACCATGCCGGTACCGCCAGCAATAATCAACGCGATATATAACGCTTGTGGTATTCGAATGAAAAGCATACCTGTTGATCAAGATTGGTTGGCAAGGCAGTTAAGTAAACATTAGGTTTATAACGGCTGGAAAGGTAGAACCGGGAAAGGATCTGTTATCAAGAATATCCTTTCATTTAATCAACGTGGTACAATAAAATAAACGTGGATCGGTGGTCGGTGGAGGTTTCAAAATACCCCCAGCGGCGTCGGGAACGACCCTGACGAAAAGTGCTACCGTCCTTTTGAGCAAGTGTCGCCGATCCCATGAATATAAGAATTATTTTTAACATTTCCTTAAGCCAGGGATTGATTTTTGATCCTTTCATGAATAATAAATTTCCTTGTATCGATGTGTCACAGGGCGTTATCCTGTGATTTTTTTGTTTAATATGGGTCTTGAGATGAATCGATATGTTAATTGAAATGCCTTTTTCCTATCCAGGCAAGATTTTCAGAAGTCCGATGCCATTCAGTAATTTTGACCATTCTGATGTGTGGAGTTCTTTTTTGGATGAGGGTATTGATCTGGTGGTTGTGTTGACAGAAAAACAGGAATACCTGGTATATGCTCAAAAGGATTTGCCAGAATTTTATCGCTCCCAGGGAATGGACGTCCTGCATGTGCCAGTCCCGGATTTTGGAATTCCAGACGATCTCCCAGCTTGGGAAAAGGGTTTAAAACTGGCTGCGGGTGCAGCCCGGAAAGGCAATAATGTAGTCATTCACTGCCTGGCCGGGATTGGCCGGACCGGTACTTTTCTAGCCTGCCTCGCCAAAGAAGACCTTGGTTTGGAGGGCAGAGATGCCATTCAATGGGTCCGAAAGACACTAGCAGGCGCAATGGAAAATAAGTACCAGGAAGAATTTGTCATTAATTTTGGAAGATGAATAATTGATTTGTTCTAAGAAGATCTTTTGTTGAAAGAGGAGAAATAAATATGATCATCAAAAACGCTCACCTGATCACCTGGGATGAGGGTAATCAAATTATTGAGAATGGATCGCTCTTGATCCAGGAAGGTGTGATCAAGGATATCGGTCAGGATCTTGAAAAAAAATATCCTGATGAAGAAACATTTGATGCCCACGGCCAGTACGTTATGCCTGGGAATATTTGTGCTCACACTCACTTTTATGGAGCTTTTGCCCGAGGTATGGGCATTCCCGGGGATGCCCCAAAAGATTTTCCTCAAATCCTGGAGAGACTCTGGTGGCCGCTAGATATGGCCCTGGACGAGGATGGTGTGCGGTATTCCGCCCTGGTTTTTGCAGTAGATGCCATCAAGAACGGCACTACAACCTTATTCGATCATCACGCATCTCCATCCTTCATTGATGGATCCCTGGATGTGATCGGGGATGTCTTGCTGGACGCAGGACTTCGGGGAGTTTTATGCTACGAGGTCACCGATCGGAATGGTCCCGAGGGGGCAAAAGCCGGTATCGATGAAAATGTGCGCATGATCAAGAAAACTTCTGGCAGCGAACAATTGGGCGCCGCTTTTGGTTTACACGCCAGCCTGACCCTCGATGATGAGACCCTGGAAGCATGTCGCGACGCTATTGGCGAGCAGACTGGATATCACATACACGTTGGCGAACATCAGGTAGATGAGTATGACAGCCTGAAAAGAGCTGGATTGCGGGTGGTTGATAGATTGAAGAAGTTCGGTATTTTAGGCCCCAGAACTATTGTTGCTCACGGGGTTCATATTGATCAGGCAGAAGCGGTCTTGCTGGCGGAGTCCGGTACCTGGCTGACACATCAACCTCGTTCCAATATGAACAATGCCGTCGGGGTTGCTGCAATAGAGGATTTTCTCAGACTCGGCATCAAGGTAGGCATAGGCACAGATGGTTTTTATCATGCCATGTGGGAGGAATGGAAAATAGCTTATTTCCTTCATAAAGCCCATCACCTGGATCCCCGGCGGATGAATGCTATGGATATTATCCAGATGGGAGTCAAAAATAATGCCGCCCTGGCAAATTTATATTTACCCGAGACAAAAGTGGGAGTTATCGAAAAAGGAGCTGCGGCTGATCTGATCTTTGTTAATCTTCACCCCTTCACACCCCTGAACGCCGGTAACTTGCCCTGGCAGATCATATTCGGAGTCCAGGAACGGATGATAACCTCAACCATGGTCGCTGGTAAATTCCTCATGAAAGAACGGGAGCTGCTTACCCTGGATGAGGAAAAAATTGCCGCAGAAGCCAGAGCACTCGCACCGAAGATTTGGAAAAGATATGAAGGATTTGTTGGAAAATATTCCTGAATGGATTTAATTGGTATTTAAGAATAATAGGAGATTGATTTATGACGAACAAACCTACAATAGCGATCCTGGGCGGAACTGGCAGTGAAGGTACAGGCCTGGCGCTTCGTTGGGCAAAAAATGGCTATGATGTCATCATCGGCTCCAGAAAAGAAGAAAAAGCCCTCGCAGTGACATCTGAATTGAATGAGATACTGGGAGAAGAACTGATTCGCGGTATGGAAAATGGAGCGGCAGCCCGAGAGGCAGACATAAATGTACTTACAGTGGTTGCAACAGCCCATGAAACTGCTCTAATAGGATTAAAAGATGACCTGCAGGGAAAGATCCTGGTAGATGCGACAGCCCGGATAAAATTCCCGAATCCTAAACCACCGGAACCTCCCTCAGCTGCCAGACTGGCCCAGGATTTACTTGGTGAGGGAGTGCCTGTGGTGGCTGCATTCCAGAATATCCCTGCCAGCGCCTTGAAGGATCTTGATAAAGAACTGGATAGTGATGTGCTGGTTTGTGCAGATAAAAAGGAAGACGCCGACCAGGTAGCTGATTTGATCCGGGGGGCCGGGATGAATGCCTACTATGTTGGAGATCTTGACCTGGCTATAACCCTGGAAGGTCTTACCGCAGTTTTGGTATACCTTAACAAGTTTAACGACATTAAACATGCCAGCATAAAAATAGTTGGATAATAGCTAGAAGTTTAGTGAAAGAGTGGAAATGCCTTCTTTAATCCTTAACGCTTTGACTGGTATACCTCTCATCCACAAAGATGATGACCTGGGAAGCATCCTTGATCTGGCACTGGTCCAAAATAAGATCACACTTGAGGATGGAGATGTTTTAATCCTGGCTCAGAAGATCATATCCAAGGCAGAAGGCCGGAGAGTGGATTTGGAGAATGTCACACCTTCTCCAGAGGCCCTGCGCCTGGCAGATGAAACTCAGAAGGATCCCCGACTGGTTGAGCTTATCCTGCAGGAGAGCACTCAGGTGCTTCGCTCCCGTCCAGGGCTGATCATTGTTGAGCATAAACTTGGTTTTGTGTGCGCCAATGCAGGAATTGACAGATCCAATGTTGCCAGTAAGGGAAAAGAGAAAGTTCTCTTGCTTCCGGAAAACCCGGACGAATCAGCCAGCCGGTTTCGGGGTTATTTCCAGAAAAATCATGGAGTTGATCTGGGAATATTGATCATTGATTCACACGGTCGTGCCTGGCGAAATGGGACAGTAGGTATTTCGATTGGATTCTCCGGGCTTCCCGGGATTGTTGATCTACGCGGTGGATCGGATCTGTTTGATTATGTACTCCTGTCAACTGAAGTGGCTGCCGTCGATGAGCTGGCAGCCGGTGCTTCTTTATTAATGGGTCAGGCAGCTGAAGGATTGCCGGTCGTTCACGCCCGGGGATTTCCATATCCGCTGGGTGAGGGCTCCTTTAGCGAGCTGCCCAGGGAGAGGGCAAGCGACTTGTTTAAATGAAAAGTTGGCCAGAGAAAACAAAAATGACGATCAATTATAATGGTAATAACTCTTGTAAAAGGAGATTAATCTGGGCCTGAAGATACTTGCCCTGGCGGGTGGTGTGGGTGGCGCCAAACTTGTGGATGGTCTCTCAAGATTGGATCCGCTACCGAGCTTGACAGTGGTCACCAACACGGGCGATGATTTTATTTTATTTGGCCTGCAGATATGTCCGGATCTGGATACTGTTTGTTATAACCTGGCCGGATTGGAAAATCCTCTTACTGGTTGGGGCAGGGCGGAGGAAAGCTGGGAATCCATAAACGAGATCAGAAAATTAGGCGGACCAGATTGGTTTCGCCTGGGAAACAAAGATCTTGCAGTGCATTTGGAACGCACCCGGCGGCTTCGGGCAGGGGAGACCCTCTCTGAAATAACAATTGACTTCTGCCGGAGCTGGGGAATCCAGACTACAGTTCTCCCCATGAGTGATGACCCAGTATCAACCATTGTGCAAACGAACCAGGGCGAATTGCCATTTCAAGACTATTTTGTAAAATTGAAATGCAGACCCGAGGTAACTGGTTTTTATTTTAAGGGTGCTGAGGATAGCACTCCTGCAGAGGGAGTGATCCAATTAATAAAACAAGCTGATTTAGTAGTAATTTGCCCGTCAAATCCCTGGGTGAGCATTGATCCGATCCTTGCAGTACCAGGAATCCGCCAGGAGATTAAGAAGAAAATTGTACTGGCTATATCACCAATAATTGGTGGAAAAGCAGTCAAGGGTCCGGCTGCAAAAATGTACCAAGAAATGGCCATTACTCCTTCAGCAGCAGCAGTCGCTGCCCATTATGGAGAGTTTCTTGCTGGTTTTGTGATGGATAACGTAGATCAAGCATTGGAACAGGATATTAGATCTTCTGGACCTAGCGCACCGAAGGTTTTTATTACTGATACCTGGATGAAAACCAGGCAGGACAGAGTCCACCTGGCAGAAAAGATATTAAACTTTGCTCAGCAATTAATAAAGGAGGAAGGATAATGGCAGTATGGGCAATCATACCCGTCAAGCCCTTACGCAGGGGAAAGTCTCGCCTGGCGAAAGTGATCTCCGCTGATGAACGGGCAGACTTGAACCATTATTTATTGGATAAC
>PVMS01039232.1_pt1 | contig 12005 bp, 13 predicted proteins | sample 1853461 | NCBI WGS metagenome assembly PVMS01 (sample SAMN08582032, study PRJNA380276) | Marine sediment metagenome, whole genome shotgun sequencing project. | isolation source: ocean sediment barecode stripped | collected 2017
AAGATCTGCGGGACCTGCCGCTGGTTACGATCGATGGTGCGGATGCGCGTGATTTTGACGACGCCGTGTATGCCGAGCCTGATGGCGACGGCTGGCGGCTGATTGTTGCGATCGCCGATGTGTCGCACTACGTTCAATCGGGTGATGCGCTCGACAAGGAAGCGTACAAGCGCGGCACGTCGGTTTATTTTCCCGACCGGGTTGTGCCGATGTTGCCCGAGTCTTTGTCGAATGGACTGTGTTCGCTGAATCCCGATGTGGACCGCTTGTGCATGGTGGCGGACATGCGACTGACCAGTACCGGAAAGGTCACCGGTGCACGTTTTTATCAGGCGGTCATGAAATCCCATGCGAGGCTCACATATAACCAAGTGGATCAGGCGCTGCAGGGCAAGGGGTCAGGAAAGAAGCTGACTCAACTGATGCCGCAACTTGATCATCTGTACGGTGTCTACCGCGCTTTGTTGTCGGCAAGGCATCGTCGTGGCGCTCTTGATCTGGATTTGCCCGAGGTTCGAATCGAACTCGACAGTGCGGGAAAAATCGCCAGCATTGCGCCGCGGCCGCGCAATGATGCGCACCGGTTGATCGAAGAATGCATGATCGCGGCCAACGTGCAGGCTGCAAAATTTCTTGGCCGCCGCCGATTGCCTGCCCTGTACCGGGTACACAGCGGACCGGAAGAAGATCGTTTCGAGGTGCTGCGCTTGTTGCTGCAGGAACTGGGCATCAAGGTGACGGCGCAGGCCCGGACCGATCCTCGTCACATGAATAAAGTGCTGCAGGCGATCCACGGGCGTGCGGATTTTCGCGTATTGGCCACGGCCGTGTTGCGCTGCATGACGCAGGCAGTTTATCAGCCGGGCCGGGCGGGTCATTTCGGCCTGGCGCTGGATACCTATACGCATTTCACATCGCCGATACGCCGTTATCCCGACCTGCTGGTACACCGCGGTCTGAAATATCTTATTGATGGTGGAAAACCGGCCGCGTTCGGGTATGACCTGGGCGCGATGGAGCAACTCGGAAAAATCTGTTCCGAACGTGAGCGGCGTGCGGAAGAGGCCGCCCGGCACGTTGAAGCACGCTATAAGGCCGCCTATATGCTTGACCGGGTCGGTGAAGTGATGACGGGTACGATTACCGGCGTGACGCATTTCGGACTGTTCGTGACACTGAACGATGTTTATGTCGAAGGTCTGATTCATGTCACTAACCTGAATAATGATTATTACCATGCCGAACACGGCGGCCTGCGTCTGACCGGCGAGCGAACCGGCCAGAGCTTCGGGCTGGGCGATGAGTTACAGGTCCGCATCGTCCGGGTTGACGTTGACGAGGCGAAGCTTGATTTTGCGCTGGTTGATGATTCGTCGGATAAAAAAACCGGTCGCGGTTCACGCGGATCACGCCGCCGGCGCAAAAAGAATTAAAGGCCGCAGCTGTCATGCGAACACGAATCGTTTACGGAATTCACGCGGTGGGCCATCTGCTCTCTCGCCGGTCCGAGCGTGTTGATCACATTTATATACAGTCCGATATCGGTGCCAGGCGTCTCGGACGGATTAATGAGTATCTGGAAAAAAGCGATGTGGTTGTCGAGCGGCTCGATGGTGCGGCGCTGGCAAAGCTGACCGGCACGGACAAGCATCAGGGCGTGGTTGCATCGGTGCGCGTGATGGATCCGCTGGATGAGAGTGAGGCGAGATTGTTTCTGGAAAAACTGGAAAACCCGCTGGTGCTGTTGCTCGATGGGGTTCAGGATCCGCGCAACTTCGGTTCCATTTTGCGCACTGCCGACGCTGCGGGCGTGGACCTGGTCGTCACCGGGCGTAACCGTAATGTCAGTTTCACGCCAGCCGTGAGCAAGGTGGCCGCGGGGGCCGCTGAGATTCAGCCAGTCGCCGAGGTGGCAAATCTCGTGCGCTTCATGGGCGTGCTCAAAGAGCTGGGGATCTGGATCATCGGCACGGCCGAAGGCGGTGGACAGAGCCTGTTTGACACGGATCTGACCGGTCCCGCAGCACTTGTGCTGGGCGCGGAGGGGCAGGGTTTGCGCCGTCTGAGCCAGCAGCGCTGTGATTACCTGGTGCATCTGCCCATGCACGGCAGCGTGGAAAGCCTCAATGTGGGCGTGGCTGCGGGCATTTGCCTGTATGAGGCTCTGCGCCAGCGCCGCCTTGCGCCTGATCAGGCCCTCCGGTAGGATTCGCGCTCCCGCACAGCGGGACACTCTCTGCTGCACCATGAATTGTCATGGGCAGCTGAAATCCACAGGGAGCTACAATGAGACATTACGAAATCGTATTCCTGGTCCACCCGGACCAGTCCGAGCAAGTGCCCGCGATGATCGAGCGTTACAGCAAGATGATCACTGACGGGAACGGCATCATCCATCGCCTTGAAGACTGGGGCCGCCGTCAGCTTACTCATTCTATTAACAAGATTCACAAAGCGCATTACGTACTCATGAATATCGAGTGCGAAAGCGGTGTGCTCGACGAAGTCCTCGGCGCTTTTCGATTCAGCGACGCGGTGTTGCGTCACCTCGTGATCCGTCGCGATGAGGCAGTCACTGAGCAGTCGTTGCTTGCCAAGCCTGAAGAGCCCGAAGCGCAGGAAAAGCCACGTGACAAGCGCGAGTCGTCCGGTGACGACGCATCGAAATCGACTGATGCCAAAGTGTCAGCCGGTAGCGCTGATGACAGTGCTGTCACAGAAGTTTCGTCGCCAGATGTACCGGCAGATGTACCGGCAGACGTACCGGCAGATGCACCGGCAGATGCACCGTTAGATGCACCGGTAGATGCACCGGCAGAGGTTCCGGCAGAGGAAACCGCCGCGGCACCCGATGCGGAATCTGCACAGGCAGATGCCGAGCAAAAAGCGAGTTAGCGGGGATATTGGATCATGAGCAGATTTTTCAGACGACGAAAGTATTGCAGGTTCACGGCAGAGGGCGTCAAAGAGATCGACTACAAAGATCTGGACACCCTGCGTAATTACGTGACCGAAACAGGCAAGATCGTGCCGAGCCGAATCACCGGGACCAAGTCGCATTATCAGCGGCAACTGGCCACGGCGGTCAAGCGGGCCCGCTTCCTGGCGTTACTGCCTTACACCGACAAGCACTGAATTCCTATCGGCTGATGCCGGCTGGATAAGGCAGGATATTTATGACGGGCTTCGGCGGCTGGCTGTTACGCCGACGCATATCTCGGATTGCGCTGATTGCGGGATTGTTTCCGTTGGGCATGCTGGGCGTCGTCAGTGCGGCAGTCGTGGTTTTTGTCGCCGAGTTGCAGGGCTGGCGAAAAGCGCTGGAGGATTCCCTGGTTGCGCTCGCAATACTGGTGATTGTCACGCTGGTGTTTCAGGGCGAATGGGAAGCCGTAGTGATCAGCGCCGGATCAACATGGACCAGCGCGCTCGGACTCGGTGCACTGACAGGTCTGTACGGGTCAATGACACTGGCCTTGCAGGCGATCCTGATGCTGGCCGTGCTTGGTGTCGTGCTGTTTACGGTCTGGGTGAACGACCCCGTTGCGTATTGGGAAGGGTTCATCACGGATTTTGCGGAGCAGATGACCGAGCTCGGCGTGCAGATCGCAGAGCCGGCGCTGCTGATGCCATTGGCGCCGCTTTTGACGGGCGCGATTGCTGCAAGTGCAGTGATCAGTTCGGTGCTGGCGTTATTGCTGGGCAGCTGGTGGGCGAGTAAAGCCGGCGGTCCGGATTTGCGGGCGATGTTTATTGAGATTCGTCTTGGCAATGTGATCGGTGTGCTGATGATGCTGGCGGGGGGGGTGACGATATTCAGCTCGATGCCGCTGGCCGTGAATTTATTGCTGGTGCTGGGCATTGGTTTCTCGTTTCAGGGATTGTCGGTGATTTACTGGCAGGCGACGAAGCGAGGCTGGCCCGGTACGGCTTTGTTATTGATTTATCTGCCGCTGTTGCTGGGGCCGTCGATTGCGGTGCTGGGATTGTTTCTGCTGGCCGCGGTGGGATTTACGGATAATTGGTTTCGTCTTCGCCGTGCGGGCGGGGATCTGACCTGAGATGTGTTTTAATATCAGGCCGGTCGATTGACGGGCAAATAAGGGAAAGACAAAAATGGATGTCATTCTGCTGGAAAAGGTCGAGAACCTTGGAAGTATCGGCGATAAGGTGAAAGTGCGTTCAGGTTTCGCGCGCAATTTCTTGTTACCGAAAGGAAAAGCGACTCTGGCCACGCCGGAAAATATCGCTATATTTGAAGCCCGTCGTGCTGAACTCGAGGGCAGGCAGGCTAATGAGCTGGCCGCCGCGAAAGCCCGCGCCGGTGAGATTGAAAAGCTGGCCTTAGCGCTGACGGCCAAGGCCGGTACAGAGGGCAAGCTGTTCGGTTCGCTGGGTACGATCGACATTGCTGAAGCCTGCACTCAGGCGGGTGTGGAGGTTCAGCGCAGTGAGGTACGCCTGCCTGACGGGCCTATTCGCATGCTGGGCGAACATTCTCTGGAAATTCATCTGCATTCGGATGTCAATGTCACGCTGAGCATCATGGTGATCGGCGAAGAAGGCTCTGAAGAAGAGATCGCCCTGCTAAACACCGTTAACGAACCGGAGTCCGGCTCTGACAATTCGCCCGTCGAAGAGTCATCTGTCGAAGAGACTCCGGACGACTGACTGACATCGGTCAATGGCGAGTGTGGTTCATGATCCTGACCAGCTGCTGAGCGAGGCGGATCGCCTTAACCTGCCGCCGAACTCTATTCAGGCCGAGCAGGCATTGCTCGGTGGACTGATGCTCGATAAAGCGGCATGGGACCGCGTCGCAGACCGTGTCAATGAGGCGGATTTCTATCGTCCCGATCATCGGCTGATCTTCGCGGGTATTCGCGTTCTGTCCGAGCGCAATGATCCATGTGATGCGGTCACGGTATCCGAGTATCTGGAAAGCCGGGGGGAAAACACCGACGCGGGGGGTCTGGGTTACCTGGGTTCACTGTGCAATGACACCCCGAGTGCGGCGAATGTTGCAGATTACGCCAAGATTGTTCGAGATCGTGCGCTGCTTCGCGAATTGATTACGGTCGGTAACGAGATTGCATCCAGCGCCTATCACACCGAAGGCCGCCCGATCACCGAGCTGGTGGACGATGCCGAACGCCAGGTGTTTGAAATCGCCGAACGGGGCCAGCGAAGAGGGAGCGGATTTGTTCCGATCCGTTCAATACTCGGACCTGTCGTCGATCAGATCGACGAGCGTCATACGAACCAGGAGGCCATAACGGGGCTTCCGACCGGTTTACCGCTTTTGATGAATACACATCGGGCCTTCAGAAGGGCGATCTGATCATCATTGCCGGGCGCCCGTCGATGGGCAAGACCACACTGGCGATTAATATCGCCGAGCATGCGGCGATGAATCATCAAAATCCCCAGGCCGCGGCGATTTTCAGCATGGAAATGTCCACGGATCAGCTCGCGCTGCGGATGATTTCCTCGCTGGGGCAGGTTAACCAGTCGCACCTGCGTAACGGACGGTTTGCCGACGAGGATTGGCCGCGAATCAACGGGGCCATTCAGCAGATGTCCGAGGCGCCGATTTTTATCGACGATACACCGGCGTTGACCCCGACCGAGATTCGGGCCCGTGCGCGACGTTTGCACCGTGAGCAAAAAGGACTGGGGTTGATTGTGGTGGATTATCTGCAACTCATGCAGGTGTCGGGCAAGACCGAGAACCGGGCGACAGAAATATCTGAAATTACGCGATCACTAAAAGCCCTCGCACGTGAACTGAACGTGCCTCTCGTCGCACTGTCCCAGCTCAACAGAAGCGTTGAACAGCGAACCGAAAAAAAGGCCCGTGATGTCGGACTTGCGTGAGTCGGGCGCGATCGAGCAGGACGCCGATGTGATTTTATTCATCTATCGCGATGAGGTTTACGATAAAGATTCTCCGCGCAAGGGAATTGCCGATATCAATATTGCCAAGCAAAGAAATGGTCCGATCGGTGAGTTTCCGCTGGTCTTTCAGGGCCAGTTCACGCGTTTCGTCAATTACGCACCTGAAGCCGAGGTTTTTTCGTGACCTCGAGTGCTGTCGCCGTCATTCGGCCGGCGGCACTCATTCATAACTTGAATCGCGTTCGCCAGGCAGCCCAGGGTTGCCCTGTCATGGCTGTGATAAAGGCCCAGGCATACGGGCACGGCGCAGTCACGGTCGCACGCGCGCTGGAAGCGGCGGACGCATTCGCTGTTGCCCGTCTTGAAGAAGCCCTGGAGCTTCGTGATGCGGGGATTAATAAGCCATTGGTTTTACTGGGTGGCTTTCATACCCCGGATGAGCTGAGTATTGCGCGCTCACAGCATATCCAGCTGGTCGCGCACAACAATGAGCAACTCGCCATTTTAGAGGCCGCCGCTGCGAACACCGAAGCAGCGCGGGCCGTGATCTGGATCAAAGTCGACACAGGGATGGGTCGGATCGGCATGGATCCTGCCTTGATTCCGGATGTCGTACAGCGCCTGAAAAACTGCGCGTCAGTGGATCCGGCAATAAATTTGCTGACGCACCTGGCCTGCGCAGACGAGATGTCCAATCCGGCCACGCCGAAGCAACTGGAAAATTTTGCGCGGGTGACGGCCCATTGGCAGGGCGACATCAGCAGCGCAAATTCAGCGGGAATTCTGGCCTGGCCGGGGGCCGTCGGCAAGCATGGTGGCGGGCAAAACTGGGTGCGTCCCGGGCTGATGCTATACGGTGCCTCACCGGTGCAGCACCGGACAGCGGCCGATTTTGATTTGCTGCCGGCGATGTCCTTTGAAACGCAACTGATCGCGGTGCGTCATCTGCCAAAAGGAAGTTCTGTCGGTTATGGAGGCGACTGGCGCGCACAGCGCGACAGTGTAATCGGTGTCGCCGCGGTGGGTTATGCCGACGGCTATCCGCGCCAGCTGGCTTCGGGTACGCCGGTCCGGGTTAACGATGTGCCGGCCCCGCTGGTTGGCCGGGTGTCGATGGACATGATCAGTATCGATCTGACCGATGTGCCCGTATCGGCCGTGGGTGACCGGGTCGTGCTGTGGGGAGAGACGCCCACCGTGGATGAGATTGCCGGACGTGCAAATACACTGGCTTATGAGTGTCTGACGCGGATGGGACGGCGGATTCCATACCGCCTGGATTCGGTCTGGCCGGACTGAAGCGCGAAGAACAGGAGCAGCCGGGATAAGCCCGGTCAGTCCATAAAGAAACCCATCTTGATGCCGATGATTTCGATCACGTCATTATCGTTGAGCTGGCGTGCCTGTGCTCCCAATGGATCACCGTTGAGCTTGGGTGCTTCGCGATTCGCCTCATTTTCGACCTGCACGACGTTGTAGCCTCCGAACGTCGCGTGATAGCCACCACCTGGGCGCCGGGTCGGCCGAGCGTCGTGACGGCTTTGTTCAGCGGCACCTCGCGACCTGCGAACGTGCCGTTTAGAACCTGTACTTTTGCCACCGGCAACGGTTTGCCGCCGGCTATCGTGTTGATCATTGCATGCTGGTCTGCCGCTTGCTCGGCCTTGCGGATTGCGTCGTGGGCAGCGGTCATCTCGGAGTTGTCAATGACCATGGTTCGGGAGAACTCATCCTGATCCGCTTCTGCTGTTGCGGCATCCACATAGCGCAGCTGATGCCGGCCGACGGTGACGACGTCGCCGTGTTGCAGAGCATGTTTCTTGATCAGTTTGCCGTTGACGTAAGTGCCGTTGGTGCTGTTCAGGTCTTCCAGGAACGAATCATTGAGGATGTTGATAATCAGAGAGTGGTGGCCACTGACTGTCGGGTTGTCGATGCGGACATCGTTATCCGGAAGACGCCCGATCGTGTAACGCTCTTTGTCCATGTTGTATTCGGCGAGCGTTTGCGTATCGAGGCTGAGTATCAGTCGTGCCATAACGTATTTGCCTTAACGAAATAATTTGCGGACCTTATGGAAGAGGCCGGTTTTCGCCGGAAAAGGCTCCAGTACCTGGGCCAGGATCACCGAGATATTGTCCTTTCCGCCATTGTCATTACTCAGCTGCACCAGCTGTTGACCCATCGTATCAAGGCTAGCACTAAACGTGCTGATAGTTAAGTGAATATCCTCATCCTCCACCATGTCGCAGAGGCCGTCTGAGCAGAGCATGTAGACGTCGCCCTGCTGTGCCTCGGTCTCCTGAATGTCGACGTTGACGCCGGGTTCGACGCCCAGGGCCCGGGTGACGTAATTTCGGTTGGTCGAGCGGGCGGCCTCTTCGGGCGAGTAGAAGCCCCGGTCGACAAGTTCCTGCAGCAGGGAATGGTCGAGCGTGAGCTGCTCGAAGCGGTTACGCCGCAGCCGATACAGGCGGGAATCGCCTACATGCGCAATTGAGACCCGGTTATCGAAGAACAGGCAGGCGACAATGGTCGTGCCCATGCCCTCGCACTGGGGCTGGCTCTTGGCCGTTTGATGGATGATTTTGTTCGCGCGTGCGACCGCATCCCGCAGGACAATCGATTGGCGCATGAGCCCGGTTTCCGGCTCCGGAACGTTCCGGTCCCCGTGTGCGACGGCCTCGGTAACCAGTTCCATGACCGTTTTCACGGCAATACCGCTGGCCACTTCACCGGCATTGTAGCCGCCCATACCGTCAGCCAGCACCAGCAATCCGGAGTCAATGTGGGTGGCTATGGCATCCTCATTGTGCTCCCGGACCTTACCGGTGTCGGACACACTGACGCATGCAAACTTGTTTTGCAGACTCATAAAATCATGAGAGGTTTGTTGTTGTAGTTAGAAACTACTACAACAATCGCGTAACGCCAATGCCATTGCGCGACCATTCGGAAATCGGTCCTCCGGATTCTTCGCCAGAGCCTGGCTGAGAACCTCATCCACGATTGACGGAATGTCGTCTCGCTCTGCGCTTAGCGGCTGGTGTTTGTCATTAACGATCTTGTCCATCAGCTTGGGTATCGATTCTGCCCGGAACGGGGCTCTGCCGGCTATCAGCTGGTACATGGTGATACCCAGCGAGTACAGGTCAGAGCTTCCCGTCACGGGGGAGGCTGACAGCTGTTCGGGTGACATGTACGAGGGCGTTCCGAGGATGATGCCCGTTTTTGTACGGCTGGTGTCGGTCAGTCGTGCAATGCCGAAATCGGTAATTTTCAGCGAATCACTGGCCGCGTTGTACATGATATTGGCGGGCTTGATATCACGATGGACGACCTTCTGGCCATGCGCATAGTGCAGGGCATCGGCAGCCCGGGCCATGAGTTCGAGAACCCATTTCGGTGGCAGCAGGTTGCCTGGTATGGCATGCACGCTCAAAGCATCGCCTTCGAAATATTCCATGGCCAGGTAGGCGACCCCGTCATCCTCACCCGCGTCATAGATCGCGATGATGTTGGGGTGGTTGAGCCGGCCGGCCGACTCGGCCTCGCGCATGAACTGGGTGCGGGCGTTCTCGAGGTCTGCATCGCTGAACTCTTCCGACAAGGTAATCGTCTTGATGGCGACCTGCCGGTTGATGTTCGGATCACGGCCCAGGTAAACCGTGGCCATGGCTCCGCGGCCAAGTACGTTCTCGACCTGATAACGGCCCAGCGTGCGCCGGGTACCGGTCGCCGAACTCTTCGGCAACTTGGGCATCGGCACACTGTCGGTCCACGGTTTTTGGGATTTCTGGCTCTTGTTGATTCTGGCGCCGGAAAGTTTGCGCAACTTGTCGCTGACATTGCGATAATCCGGGTCGAGCGAAGCGAGGTGTCGCAGCACGCGCTCAGCCTTCGCAAATTCCCTTTTTTTACCGTGGGTTACAGCAATTTTATAAAGCTTTTCTTTAGTATTGTCGGTCGCTGGCTGCTGGCGCAACACGGAAAATGCCAGGTCAAGTTCATCCTGCCCCTGCCCCTGCGCGCTGTTGGGGTTGGTGGCGGCGGTCGGCGCCGTGACGGGTTCGTTACCCATCAGGCTGAACATGCCACGAATGGCCTGCAGGCAGCCGATCCCTATCATGCAGAACAGGGTGGGCGTGACCATGTGTACCCAGAAGCCCTGAGCCAGGAACAGATAGGCTTCTGTGGCCAGCAGCAGCGCGGGTACGCCTAAGGCTGCCAGCACAGCCGTGAGGCGGCTCATGCCCGGAACGGCGATCAGCAAGGTTGCGCCCAGGAACAGCACCAGTATGAGTTCAGCCCAGCGCAACCAGCCCGGCCGCAGGATGAAGTCCGCCTGGATCAGGTTGGACAAGCTGGTGGCAAGCAAGGTGGCCGCCGGAATGCTTTGATTTAGCGGGGTCAGATAGGCGTTTTCGTTCAGCGGCCCGATCACAGCAATCCGTCCCCGGATCATCTCGGCCGGTACTGCTCCGGACAGGAGGTCATCGGCGCTGATCGTATCAAACGGTTGCTCGCCGGAATCCGCATGATAGAAGCGGTTCAGGCTTGTGTATTCGGAACTTGTGCGGATCTGGTTACCGTCGACCGTGATTGTTCCGGCATCGTCGAACTCCAGTGCGTCGGTTGCTGACGTGCTCAACATGCCGGCCAGAGCCAGTGCGGGGTAAAGTGCGCCGCCGGAGTTCACCAGCAGGTTGGTCCGCCGCACGACCTGATCGGCGTCGGGCCAGTATTGATTGATACCGGAGTTCAAAGCTGCGGCACAAAGACCCGCCGGCAAAGAGGGCGAATTGCTGATGCTTCGCACGGCGTTCAGCAGCGCACTCGCGGTTTCGCCGGACAGGGGGATGGCGAGGTTCGCGCATCGGCCGATGTTGGTTTGTGCCCCTTCATTCGGCAGCGCAATCACGATGTTTCCGGCTTCGTTGACCATCGATTCGATGGCTGCTTGTTGTTCGTACTGTTTGCGGAAACTGGCGAGTTGTTTGATGAGACCTTCATCGCTTGCGCCGCCATCTAATTGACGTGCGCGTTCCTGCATCTCGATGAGCGTGTTCAGCCGCTGCAGGTTCGGGAACTGACTGTTGGTCGGCGGCGCTTCGACAGGCACAATGCGTTCAGCGCCCGCCGTGTTAAGGGCATTGAGCAGTTCCCCGAAACGGGCCGGTTCCCAAAGATCGGGATTGGTCGCGGGATTAATATCCGGGTTGGCATCTGTGCTGACGAGCAGCACGCGATCACTGGCAGTGACGGGTTGCTGGCGTTGCAGAAAATCGTAAAACGAAGATTCAAGTTCGGTCATACGGTCTGCGGCGACCAGCGTGAGGGTCACCAGGACCAGCAAAAGTGCGGCGGGGCCGGCAGGGCCGACCCGGCGTTTGATAGCAGGATTTGACAGCATGGCGAAATACTAGCGACATCTGGCCTGAAGAATTGAGACCTGAGTAGGCTTTTGCCTTGTTATAGTGAGCCGCCGACGCGACCAGTCGGGATCAATGAGAACAGCATCACAATAATGCGCGAATTACGACTTTCCGGGTGGCTGAAATGACCAAGGCTCAGGTGTCCTATGTGTGCAGATCCTGTGGATCGGCAACCATCAAGTGGCAGGGGCAATGCCCGGCCTGTGGTGAGTGGAACGCGCTGGAGTCTGCTGTCCGGCCTCGCTCCGGCTACGCAGGAGAAGTTGCCGGACAACGGCTCACTGAAGTTGCTGATGACGTGACCGACCGGCGTTCGACGGGAATCAGTGAGCTCGACCGGGTTCTCGGCGGCGGGCTGGTGTCCGGTGCCGTTGTATTGATCGGCGGTGATCCGGGTATCGGCAAGTCGACACTTTTATTGCAGGCTGCGGTTTCGTCCGGCGGTATGCCGGGCACGATTTATGTCAGCGGCGAGGAGTCACTGCCACAGATCGCGCTTCGTGCGCGGCGCCTTGGTATTGATCCTGACTGCGTCACCGTGTTTGCGGCAACACGTGTCGAACAGATCGGCAACCATCAAGTGGCAGGGGCAATGCCCGGCCTGTGGTGAGTGGAACGCGCTGGAGTCTGCTGTCCGGCCTCGCTCCGGCTACGCAGGAGAAGTTGCCGGAC
>PVMS01044218.1_pt1 | contig 12004 bp, 9 predicted proteins | sample 1853461 | NCBI WGS metagenome assembly PVMS01 (sample SAMN08582032, study PRJNA380276) | Marine sediment metagenome, whole genome shotgun sequencing project. | isolation source: ocean sediment barecode stripped | collected 2017
CAAGCAGCGCATAGACGGCGCGCAACTCGACGCCATCCGCGATGCGGTGGGGCAGGTGCACGCCTCGGACAACCTGCTGGATTATTTGCAACGCCTGGTGGCCTATACACGCGAATCAGCTGAGTTTGAGGTGGGCTTGTCGCCACGCGCTGCCCTGGCGTTACTGGACAGCGCGAAAACCTGGGCGGTGATGCACAATCGCGGACACGTGGTGCCGGAAGATTTACAAATGGTGTTACCCGCGGTGGCGTCCCACCGTCTGGTGCCCAGTGCCGATTACGCCGGCGACGGCCTGGCGTTGATCGCTTTATTGCAGCGCGACGTGGACGTGATCAGGCCTTGATCAGGCAGCGCCTGCGCAGCCGGTTTCAGGCGTGGGTCAATCGCCGTATTCCGCCGGCGCGGGCGGTGACACTGGATCAGAAGCGTATCTTTATTTTCCCCAGCGCGGCGGGATTTTTTTTCGGTTTGTGCCTGCTGGTGATGTTGCTGGCGGCCATCAACTACCAGAATAATATGAGCTACGCGCTGACGTTTCTGTTGGCCACCCTGTTCATCATCGCCATCCTGCATACTTTCGCCAACCTGTCTGGCTTAACCATTCGCGCTCTGCGCGCACAGCCTGCATTCCCGGGTCAGCTGTCGGAGTTTGCGGTACTCATTGAAAAGAGTAAACAGCGGGATCATTTCGCCCTCTATTTGAAATGGCCCGACAGTACGGATGCACTGGTGAACCTGGTGGGTGAGGAGCGGACACAGGTACAATTGCACACGCCGGTCGGTGCGCGTGGTTGGTATAGCCCCGGGCGTTTGTTACTGGAGTCCACCTATCCCCTGGGCCTGTTGCGTTGCTGGACCTGGGTGGATCTGGATTTACACGCTCTGGTCTACCCCCAGCCGAAGGCATCGGCACAATTGCCTGGCCTGGCGACAGACAAACCCGACGGGGCGGCTGTGCCGATCGCCGGCAGTGATGACTTTTATGGTTTCAGGGATTATCGCCCCGGAGATTCCCCGCGCCAGATTCACTGGAAGGGGCTTGCCAAAGGGCAGGGCATGCAAAGCAAGCAGTACGTGGCCTATGCCGACCGCAGCGTGTGGCTGGACTGGGAAATGTTTGCCGGGCTGGGTATCGAACAGCGCCTGTCCCACCTGTGTTACTGGGCGCTGGAGTTTGATCGGAGCAATGAGGAATACGGCTTGCGCATACCCGGCGTGGTGATCGAGCCGGGTATGGGGGAGAAGCACCGGGATCGGGTACTCAAGGAACTGGCCCTTTATGGCCAGGGGGACGAGGTGCACGCGTGAAGTTGCAACAACAGGTGCCGCGCAATGCCCTGGTGTGGATGATCCTGTGCCTGTTCACCCTGGTCGCTCCCCATGTCACCCGGATACCCGTCTGGATCATGGCGGTGTACCTGCTTGCCGCCGTGTGGCGCACTCTTGTCTATCGCGGCCGCTGGTCGTTCCCCAATCGCCGGGTGAAGGTGTTGTTGACCCTGGGCAGCTTTGCCGGTATTTATCTCAGCTACAGCTCCCTGATCGGCCTGGAGCCCACGGTGGCCCTGTTGCTCACCGCTTTCGCGTTAAAGCTGATCGAGTTGAGCAGCCGCAAGGATGCTTACGTGCTGCTGTTCCTGGGTTATTTTATTTGCATCACCGAGTTTCTGTTCACCCAGGATCTGTTGATTGTCCTGTATTCATTGTTGAACGTGACCCTGATTACCACGGCCCTGGTGGCCTTGCACCAGCCCGGGGAACATCAGTTCAATCGCAAAAGCATACGCCTGGCCGGCGTCATGTTGTTGCAGGCCGTGCCGCTGATGGTGGTGTTATTTTTCCTGTTCCCGCGCATAGGGCCCCTGTGGACCGTGCCGTTAAAAAGCCACTCCGCCAAAACCGGTATGAGTGATTTCATGAAGCCCGGGGATGTATCCCGGCTGAGTCAATCCGCCAAAGTGGCCTTTCGGGTGCAGTTCAAGGGTGACACCCCTGCCAAGTCGGAGCTTTACTGGCGGGGGCTGGTATTCAGCAAACTGGAAGAGGGCGCCTGGCGCAGCTTGCGCTATTACGACGTTCCCGCCAGCGAACGGCGACCGCGGCAGGTCGGCATCCGCGGTGAACCACTGGATTACACCCTTATTATGGAGCCGACCCAGCAACGCTGGCTGTACAGCCTGCGTTACGCCCGGCCGCGTAGCCCCGGGGTCATGTCCACATCGGATTATCGCCTGTTTTCCCCGGTGGTGCTGGAGGACGAATACCTGTACAGCGCCCGCTCCTGGCCCGATGCGGTGCTGGAGGTGGAACTGTCGCCCTGGCGCCGCGAGACAGAGCTACGACTGCCGGGAGAGGATAATCCGCGCACGCGAGCGCTGGCCAGGGAACTCAGAAATGCCGCGGGCAGCGACGGGGACTTCGTCGCGGCAGTGCTGCAAAAATTCAATACCGAGCCTTACGTCTACACTCTGCAACCGCCACTCCTGCCGGGTGAGGACCCCATGGACCAGTTCTTGTTTCAGACGCGGCGTGGATTTTGCGAGCATTATGCCTATGCTTTTGTGGTCATGATGCGCGCCGCGGGTGTACCGGCGAGGGTAGTGGCCGGTTATCAGGGTGGCGAGATAAATCCGGTGAACAAAACGGTGATCGTGCACCAGTTTGACGCCCATGCCTGGGCGGAAGTGTGGCTGGCGGAGCGGGGCTGGGTACGGGTGGACCCGACCGCGGCCGTATCTCCCGATCGCATCGAGTGGGGCCTGGAGCGGGCCATGCGCAAAGAGGGAAGTTTTCTGGCGAATTCGCCGCTGTCTCCCTTGCGTTACCGCAGTATCGCCTGGGTCAATTTGTTACGGCTGCGCTATGACGCGCTTACCTACAGGTGGCAAACCTGGGTGGTCGGGTTCAACAGCGACAAGCAATTTGATGTGTTACAAGACTTGTTCGGCGAGATCAGCGCACGCAAGTTTGCGACATTGCTGATCGGCAGTTGGGCGCTGGTGTTGATTCCGGTGGCGATCTCCCTGCTGCGCAAGCGCGATACGCATCAACTGAGCCCGGTGAACAAGCAGTATCTGATTTTCTGTCGCCGCCTGGCGCGGGCGGGTATCGATCGCGCCCCCGGTGAGACACCGGATCAGTTGTCACTGAGGGCGCGACAGGCGCTACCGGCCCTGGCGTTACGCATCGAGCAAATCACAGCGCTGTATAACGGCCTGGCCTACGGGGTGAAAACGGGTGCCCCTGAGCGGGAACGTGAGTTCAAGAAGGTCGTAGCCGGATTCCGGCCCCGCAAGTAGGGGCGAAATCAGGGGCTCATCACCTCTATCTCCACCGCGCCAATGCGTTTGCCTTCCTCTGCGCTCTTCTGAAATTCCACTATCTGGTCAAAATTCATATAGCGGTAAATCTCGTCCGACATGGAATCGAGGTCACTGGTGAACGCCATGTACTCTTGTGGCGTCGGCAGCTTGCCAAGAATAGCTCCTACACAAGCCAGCTCCGCTGAGGTGAGATAGACGTTGGCGCCATCGCCCAGGCGGTTGGGGAAGTTTCGCGTGGAGGTGGACAACACGGTGGAGTTGGCCGCCACGCGCGCCTGGTTGCCCATACACAGGGAGCAGCCCGGCATTTCTGTGCGCGCTCCCGCGGAGCCGAAGATATTGTAGTAGCCTTCCTCCATCAGCAGGTGCTCGTCCATGCGGGTGGGGGGTACTATCCACAGGCGAGTGGCAATGCCGCCTTTGTGTTTTTCCAGCAGTTTACCCGCTGCGCGGAAGTGCCCGATATTGGTCATGCAGCTGCCGATAAAAACCTCGTCGACCTTGTCACCGGCAACGGCGGACAGCAGGCGCGCATCGTCCGGGTCATTCGGGCAACAGACGATGGGTTCTGTGATTTCAGCCAGGTCGATTTCGATCACCGTGCTGTACTCGGCGTCCGCATCCGCCTGCATCAGGCTGGGGTTGTCCAGCCACTCTTCCATCTTGCGCGCGCGCCGCTCGAGAGTGCGGGGGTCACCATAGCCCTCGGCGATCATGGAGCGCAGTAACACGACGTTGGAACGCAGGTACTGGGCGATGGTGTCCTCGTCCAAGGCGATGGTGCAGCCTGCGGCGGAGCGCTCGGCTGACGCATCAGACAACTCGAAAGCCTGTTCCACGGTCAGGCCGGTAAGGCCTTCAATCTCCAGGATACGACCGGAGAAAATATTCTTTTTGCCCTTCTTCTCTACAGTTAGCAGGCCCTGCTGGATGCCGTAATAGGGGATGGCGTGCACCAGGTCGCGCAGGGTAATGCCGGGCTGCATCTCCCCTTTGAAACGCACCAGCACGGACTCTGGCATATCCAGCGGCATGACGCCTGTGGCCGCGGCGAACGCCACCAGGCCGGAACCCGCCGGGAAGGAAATACCCATGGGAAAACGGGTGTGGGAGTCGCCACCGGTGCCGACAGTGTCGGGCAGCAACATGCGATTCAGCCAGGAGTGGATGATGCCGTCACCGGGGCGCAGTGACACCCCGCCGCGGGTCATGATGAAGTCCGGCAGTGTGTGCTGGGTATCGATATCCACCGGCTTGGGGTAGGCCGCCGTGTGGCAGAACGACTGCATGGTCAGGTCGGCTGAAAAGCCCAGGCAGGCCAGGTCTTTCAGCTCGTCCCGGGTCATGGGGCCGGTGGTGTCCTGGGAGCCGACGGTGGTCATACGGGGTTCGCAATAGGTGCCGGGGCGAATGCCGTCGGTACCGCAGGCTTTGCCTACCATCTTCTGCGCCAGGGTATAGCCTTTACCGGTATCGACAGGTTCCACCGGCTTGCGGAACAACTCGGATTCGCCCAGCCCCAGTGTTTCACGGGCGCGGGTAGTGAGGCCGCGGCCGATAATCAGGTTGATGCGGCCACCGGCGCGCACTTCGTCCAGTAATACCTGGGACTTCAATTCGAACTCGCTCAAAACATCGCCGGACTCGGACAGGATTTTGCCCTCGTAGGGGCGAATATCAATCACGTCGCCCATAGACAGCTTATCCACGGGTGCTTCGAAGACCAGTGCACCGGCATCTTCCATGGTGTTGTAGAAAATGGGCGCGACCTTGTCGCCAATGCAAATGCCGCCGCCTTTCTTGTTGGGTACACCGCTGATGTCATCACCGAAGAACCACAGTACCGAGTTGGTGGCGGATTTTCGCGAAGAGCCGGTGCCGACCACGTCGCCGACAAAAGCCACGGGCAGACCCTTGTTCTGGATCTCCAGGACTTGTGCCATGGGGCCTGTCACGCCGTGCTCCTGCGGGCTAAGGCCGTCGCGGGTCATCTTGTACATGGCCAGGGCGTGCAGGGGGATGTCGGGCCGCGACCAGGCGTCCGGGGCGGGAGACAAATCGTCGGTGTTGGTCTCGCCCGTCACCTTGAAGACGGCGACCTTAATGGACTCAGGCACGGCGTCACGGGAAGTGAACCATTCCCCGTCGGCCCAGGATTGCAGCACGGCCTGGGCGTTATCGTTGCCTTCCCCGGCCAGCTCGGCTACATCGTGGAAGGAATCAAACATCAGCAGGGTGTGCTTCAGCTCCGCTGCCGCGGCGGCGCCCAGCTCAGCGTCATTCAACAGGGACACCAGTGTTTCGATGTTGTAGCCGCCGTGCATGTTACCCAGCAGTTGCACCGCCAGCTTAGTGTCGATCAGCGGGCACTCAACCTCTCCCTTGGCTACCGCGGACAGGAAACCCGCCTTGACGTAGGCCGCCTCGTCCACGCCCGGGGGCACACGGTTGGTGATCAGGTCGAGCAGGAATTCACCCTCACCGGCGGGGGGGCTTTTCAACAGCTCGACCAGTGCGGCAACCTGCTCTGCGCTGAGGGGTTTGGGGGGGATGTTCTGGCTGGCGCGTTCGGCCACGTGTTCGCGATATGCTTCAAGCACGGTGGAGCTCCTTTGGGTTGCGTCGGTACACTGGTAAAGCGGGCGTGAAGTATAGACCAGAAGCTTAATAAGATAAATAAATCAACCGCTTATATCGTGCATTCACCGGGGTGATAACGTAAAATCAACGGGGCTTGTGCTCCCTGGAAAACCGCGGTAAATGCTTGATCGTCCAGTTAAAACCCCATGTATCGGCGTCTGTTCCACAGGGATAGGCGACAGTGTCTGCCGTGGCTGCAAGCGCTTCAGCCATGAGGTGATCGACTGGAATAGCTACACGGCGGCGCAGAAGGCGGTGGTAGACAGCCGTTTGTCCGGTTTTCTCTCCCAGTGTGTCAGTAACAAGCTGCGGGTAACCGACCAGGCCCTGCTGCAGTGGCAACTGCGCGTTCAGCAAATCACTTACGTGCCTGATCACGATGAATACTGTTGGGTATACAGTTTGTTGAAGGCCGGCGCCGGCCAGGTAAGGAACTCGACAGATTACGGTTTTCAAGTAGACCAGTATTTTCGCGATATTCCCCTGACTGAACTGAGGGAGATGATCGACGGCGAGTTTCTGGCTCTCTCCCAGGGCCATTACGACCGTTACATACAAATGCCGGATCTGTTTATGGACCAGGAAAAATGACCGCTGTGACTGATATCTCGCCGATACAGGCGTTTCTGACTTGCGAAACACCCCGGGCGTGGGTGCGGTGGGCCTTGCAAAACCCCGCGATTCTGTTGGTGGATCACGCCAACTGCGAAAAAAAAGCGGCTTCCACCGCCATCAATTTGATGTACCGCTACGTGGAGCATCACCAGCTGTTGATGAAATTATCCCGGCTGGCCCGGGAAGAGCTGCGGCATTTCGAGCAGGTCATCACCCTGATGAAGAAGCGGGGTGTGGGCTATCCGCAGTTGTCCGCATCGCGCTACGCCGGCCAGTTGCACAAGCAGGTGCGGACCTACGAGCCGGCGAGGCTGGTCGATACCCTGCTGATAGGGGCCATTATCGAGGCGCGTTCCTGTGAACGCTTCGCGGCCCTGATACCGGTGCTGGATGAGGAGTTGGCGGCATTTTATGCGTCCCTGCTGAAATCCGAATCCAGGCATTTCACCGATTACCTGAAGTTGGCGCAGGAGGTCAGTTCGCCCGAGGAAGTGGCGGCGCGCCTGCCGGATCTGCTACAACGGGAGCGGGAGCTTATCGAGGAGCCGGATACCGAATTTCGGTTTCACAGCGGTATACCAGCTTAATACGGTAGAAGGGACACTTGCCAGGGGCGGCACATAACGGACATTTCTCAAAACAAACTTTATCTAATGTAATAGATCAGATAAGCGTCATAATCTATTGTATTATATTGAAATTAGTGAGTTCAATATTTTGAGGCGATGCTATTATCGCCCAACCCATGCTGTCCCAGTCTCCCAGTACCCAGCGTCTGCCGGTGCTGATCGTGTGTTGTGCGGGACGGTGGGTGTGGCCGTGAATCAACTGCTTTACGCTGAAATCACGCATGACTTTCTCGACCTCGGAGGGGGTCACATCCATGATGTCCTCGGCCTTGTTGCTAGTGGCTTCCCGGCTTGCGCTGCGCATCTGGCGCGCCAGTGCGCGACGCTCAGTGAGATCCAGCGCCAGCATTTGCGCCTGCCAACGGGGGTCGCGGGCGGTGCGGCGAAATGCCTGGTACTCCTTGTCCCCGGTGCACAGGCTGTCCCCGTGCATTAGCAGGGTCGGTTCACCGTAGAGGTCGATAACAGTTGGGTCGGGCAATAATTGAGCGCCCACTTCCCGGCAAAACGCCTTTCCCAGCATGAAGTCCCGGTTGCCTTGCATGATGAAAAGCTCGGGGCCGGCTGCGGTAAATTCCCGGAGGATGCTTGCAACCTCTGTAGCACAGGGGGAGTCATCGTCATCCCCAATCCAGGCATCGAATAAGTCGCCCAGAATGTACAGTCGATCGCAGTCGCGGTGTTGGGACAGAAACTGCGCCAGGGCCCGGATAACCGCGGGCCTGGCGGAGTCCAGGTGTAAATCGGCAATAAACGCGGTGCTGGACACAGGGTGACCAGTAGGGGCTACTTAGTCTTCGACAATTTCCACCGATTCAATGATGACCGGATCGTCGGGTACATCCTGGTGACCGTCTCGGTTGCCGGTAGGCACGGCGCAAATTTTGTCCAGTACTTCAGTGCCTTCCACCACCTTGCCAAATACCGTGTAACCCCAGCCCTGCATGTTTTTACCGGAATGGTTGAGGAAGTCATTGTCTTTCACGTTGATGAAGAACTGGGCGGTGGCGGAGTGCGGCTCCATGGTGCGCGCCATGGCGACAGTGCCGAAGTCGTTCTTGAGGCCGTTGTCCGCCTCGTTCTCAACCGGCTCCCCAGTGGGTTTTTGCTGCATGTCGGTATCAAAGCCGCCGCCCTGTATCATGAAGTTGTTTATCACTCGATGGAAAATGGTGTCATCGTAGTAACCGTCCCTGGCGTAATTCAAAAAGTTTTCGACGGTCTTGGGCGCTTTCTGGGCGTCCAGTTCCAGTTTGATGTCGCCGAATGTGGTGCGAATGATGACCATGCTGTCTTCCCTGTTGCCTGTTGTGGTGTATAAGTAGCGTGTAAGTAGTGCGTAATAAGCCCTATAGGGCTGATAAAACGATGAAAAGCCGGGCAATGATACGGGCTTTTGGCTCGCAGTAAAACATCCGAGCGAAAAGATATGTAGCCAGCTATAATACGCGCCTTTTGAAATACCCATGGCGAAGAAATTATGGAAAAGACACCATCTGGCAACTTCCTGCAGACCATAGTCGCCCAGGACCTGGCCCAGGGCAGGGTGTCGGAGGTGGTGACACGCTTCCCGCCGGAGCCTAACGGCTACCTGCATATCGGCCACGCCAAGTCGATGAACGTTAATTTCGGGCTGGCTGAGGCTTTTGGTGGCCGCTGCAATTTGCGTTTTGATGACACCAACCCGGAAAAAGAAAGTCAGGAGTTCATCGAATCCATCCAGGAGGACGTGCGCTGGCTGGGTTATACCTGGGACGGCGAGGTGCGCTTCGCCTCCTCCTATTTCCAGCAACTCTACGACTGGGCGGTTTACCTGGTGGAGCGCGGCAATGCCTATGTCTGTGATCTGTCCGCCGACCAGGCGCGGCAATACCGTGGCACGCTGACCGAGCCCGGCAAGAACAGCCCGTTTCGTGAGCGCAGCGTGCAGGAGAACCTGGCTTTACTGGCGGGCATGAAAGCCGGTGACTTCGCCGACGGTGAGAAAGTGCTGCGCGCCAAAATCGACATGGCCGCACCGAATATGAATCTGCGCGACCCCATTCTGTATCGCATCCGCAAGGTGACGCATCACCAGACCGGTAACGACTGGGTGATTTATCCCACCTACGATTTCGCCCATGGCCAGGAAGATGCGATCGAGGGTGTTACCCATTCCATCTGCACTCTGGAGTTCGAGGACCATCGCCCGCTGTATGACTGGTTTATCGAGCGCCTGCCGCTGAGCAGTCGGCCGCGCCAGTACGAGTTTGGGCGGCTCAACCCCAGTTATACAATAACCAGCAAGCGTAAACTCAAACAACTGGTGGACGAGGGCGTCGTGGCAGGCTGGGACGACCCACGCATGCCCACGGTCTCCGGCATGCGCCGCCGGGGCTATACACCGGCCGCCATACGCAAATTCTGTGACATGATCGGCACGACCCGCAGTGATGGTTTGGTCGACGTGGCAATGTTGGAGTTCACCATCAGGGAAGACCTCAACGAGAACGCGCCACGGGGTATGTGCGTACTCGACCCAATCAAGCTGGTGTTGACTGACTATCCTGAGGGGCAGGTCGAGGTGTTGACGGTCCCGGCCCACCCCAATCGAGAAGAACTGGGTGAGCGCAAGCTGCCCTTTACCCGGGAACTGTATATAGACCGGGAGGATTTTCGTGAAGCGGCCAACAAGAAGTACAAGCGGCTGGTGCTGGGTAAGCGCGTGCGCCTGCGCAACGCTTATGTGATCGAGGCGGATGAGGTAATCAAGGACGCCCAGGATAATATTCTGGAAGTCCGCGCTCACACGATTCCCAATACGGTTGGCAATGACCCCCAAGACGGCATCAAGGCCAAAGGCGTTATCCACTGGGTGTCCGCCACCGAGGGTGTACAGGCGACGGTCAGAGTTTACGACCGTTTGTTCAACCAGGAGTCACCCGGCAAGGGTGGCAGCGACTTTATGGAAGACATCAATCCCGAATCCTTGTTGGTGGTAGCGCAGGCCTGGATCGAACCATCCCTTGCCCGGGCCGTACCTGAGCAAAACTTCCAGTTTGAGCGAGAGGGATATTTTGTCGCGGACCGCTATGATCACAGTGCGGAAAAACCGGTGTTCAACAAGACCATTGGCTTGCGCGATACCTGGAACAACTGAAAGGACACACGCCGTTTATGAGCCTTCGCCTGTACAACACCATGAGCTCGAAAAAAGAGGTCTTTGAACCTCTGCTACCCGATACAGTCACCATGTACGTCTGTGGCCCCACGGTCTACAACCTGGCCCATATCGGCAATGCCAGGCCGGTGGTGGTGTTTGATACCCTGTTTCGACTGTTGCAAACCCATTACGCCCGCGTCACCTACGCGCGCAATATCACCGATGTGGACGACAAAATTATCGCCGCGGCAAAAGACGGCAACCGGAGCATCGAATCGGTAACCGATGAATACACCGAGAAATTTCGCCAGGACATGGCCCGGCTCAATACACTGCCCCCTACGCTTGAGCCTCATGCCACACACAATATCGAGCCCATGATTGAGCTGACCAAAAAGCTCATCGAGAAAGGGCACGCCTACGAGTCCGAAGGTCATGTGCTGTTCGCGGTGGAATCCATGGCGGATTACGGCAAGCTGTCCCATCGCTCACTGGATGACATGCTGGCCGGCGCCAGGGTCGAAGTGGCTGATTACAAGCGTCACCCCGGCGATTTCGTCCTGTGGAAGCCCGCCGCGGATGAAGACCCGGGCTGGGACAGCCCCTGGGGCAGGGGACGCCCGGGCTGGCATCTGGAATGCTCGGCGATGATTCGCGAGCACCTGGGCGAGACCATCGATATTCATGGGGGCGGCCGCGACCTGATTTTCCCCCATCATGAAAACGAAATCGCCCAGAGCCGCTGTGCCCACGGCGGAGACTATGTGCGCTACTGGATGCACAATGCCTACCTGGACATCGACGGCGAAAAGATGTCCAAGTCCATTGGCAATGTGCGCTCGGTTCGGGATTTGCTGAAGGTATACCGCGGCGAAGTATTGCGTTTTGCCCTGTTGTCGGCGCACTACCGTTCTCCCTTGAATTTCTCGGTGGAGTTGCTCGATCAGGCCCAGGCCACTCTGGACAGTCTCTACAGCACCCTGCGCGATGTGCGGAATATCGAGCTGGACGTGGCGCTCCCTCTGGTGGACGAGCCTTTCTATCGGGCCCTTAATGATGACTTGAATACCCCGGTGGCCATCGCTGAGGTGCATGCCCTGGCGAAACAGTTGCACAAGGCATCCGCGGGGGAAAAGCCGGTATTGAAGGCGCGCATCCTCGCCGCGGGTAAGCTGTTGGGTATTCTTGAGCAGGATCCTCAGGAGTGGCTGCAGGGCGGAGTGTCTGAGGACGTTATTTCTGCTGAAGCGATAGATGCGCTTATTGTGCAGCGGCAGGAGGCCAAGTTAGCCAAGGACTACAGTCGTGCGGATGAGATTCGTCAGGAGCTTCTTGATCAAGGTGTGGTGCTGGAGGATTCCCGGGAGGGGACGCAGTGGCGGCGTAAGTCTGATTGATGGTTTTTGGGCACCGTTGCCACCGACCACCGACCACCGACCACCGACCACCGACCACCGACACCGGCTGTCGTTGTTCCCGGGCGAAAATGAAAGGACCGCCTTGCTGGACACGCTGTGAACCCATCCATGGGGGCTTGGGCTCGGCGTCCTGCCTCGCACAGTCCAGCAAGGCGATCCTTTCATTTCCGCCCTGACACCGTGAAAAGCTGCGAGTATGGTTTGGTTTATGTCTTGTCAGCAAAAATAGATAAACTG
>PVMS01056059.1_pt1 | contig 12004 bp, 12 predicted proteins | sample 1853461 | NCBI WGS metagenome assembly PVMS01 (sample SAMN08582032, study PRJNA380276) | Marine sediment metagenome, whole genome shotgun sequencing project. | isolation source: ocean sediment barecode stripped | collected 2017
ACAAACATATGGATGATTTCTATCGTGAAATAATCATTGATCGCTACCAGAATCCTCACTTTAAGGGCGAACTCGACTCGCACGATATCACTTTTGAAGATTCGAACCCTTTATGTGGAGATGAACTGCGGATCGATGTCCAGGTGAACAGTGAGGAGAAGATTGAAGATGCAAGATTTTCTGGCCGGGGATGTGCCATCTCCCTGGCCTCTGCTGATTTACTCCTTGAATACGTTCAGGGGAAATCTATCGTAGAAGTTAAAGCCCTTTCCAAGGATGATGTTCTAGATTTGTTGGGTATTGAGCTTGGACCAGTGCGGTTGAAATGTGCATTATTATCGCTTAAAGTGCTCAAAGCTGGCGCTTATGGGTTGGATGAGGCCAGCGATGAGTTAGTTGAATGAGCATGTATAAATACAATAAAGTTGAAGCGAATTCTGTTGAATTTGTCCCCATTGCCACAGTAAGCGATTTACCGGATGGAGAGCGTCTTTTCGTAGAAATCGATGATCGGGAGCTGGTGGTATTCAATATTGCGGGAGATTATTTCGCAATTGGGGATGTGTGCTCGCATGATGACGGACCTTTGGGTGAAGGAGATGTTGAAGGGCATGATGTAATTTGTCCACGGCATGGTGCTAGATTTGATATCCGTTCAGGCAGGGTTAATGCACTACCAGCTGTTGTAGATATCCCTGCCTATCACGTCAGGGTGGTAGGCGATCAGATAGAAGTTGGGATTCCATTTGCGGAATAAATAATAGCCAAGTCAACCTTTGACCACCTTTCCCCAAGCGTAAAATGTGGGTACATAGATTATTCTTTCCCCCGAAGCCCAGGCGGCGAGATCTATTTCTCTAACTTTTTCCGAGGATATTAAAACCTCGGAAGTATTATTTAAGTACTCTAAATCCGATTGGATTATTTCCCATTCTGAATATAACTCACTTTCAGGGGTGGTGCTTTTCCATTGAGCTCCGATCACACCGACCTCAATATCATTTAGACCAGCTTGATGGAATATCGTTTTTAATTCTCTCCCCATAAATGGGTTTGCCCCTTGATTTTTAAGTGCGGTGGTTTGCCATTCATTGAGAACTGCTAATTGCTGGGGATAATCGATGCGACCCCCGTAATCCGGTTCAGCTAAAACCAAAACAGCGCCACCAGATACGGTGACGCGTTTCATTTCAAGAAGTACAGTCAAAGGATCCACCACCCACATTAATAAATAGTGGCACAGACAACAATCAAATACGCTTGACTCGAAAGGCATTATATGCGCATCACCAAGCGACAGGAATGCAGTTGGGGCAAATGAAGCTGCGATGGAAATATATTCGGAGTTTAAATCTAAGCCGATCGTGCTATCGATTGAAGATTGGGATAGTTCTTTGGTCAGGACACCTGTCCCACATCCGGCATCGAGCACACGCTGCGATTTTAAGACCCCCACCCGTGAGTATAGGTGATCGCGAATATCTTGCGTCCACTGAGATTGGAGTTCAAAACGTCGATGCCAATCGTGCGGAGAGAGCGGCATTCAGGATAATGTGGATTGCGCAGTTGCCCAGATAGTTTCCCATGGATCATTCAGCAGGTTGCCGAGAACCTGGTTGATATCCTGGTCAGGGAGCACATCTCCATCAGGTTCAACGTAAAGCCAGGCATGACCGGCACCAGGTGGGCGTTCACGACCTTTAAACTCCAGGGCAAAAGGATTTTGCATAGAATATGGTACAGGAGTGTCCCATACCAAGGATAAATCGAGATCTGCGGCGATTTCCCTTGCAGATAATAATGCATCTGCAAGCTCCTCGGAAGAGGCGCTCAACGAGATTGAGCTGACGCCGAGGTCGGACAATCGCTCCAGGTATGAGTCGATATCGGGCTGGTCTTGTGGAGTAATCGTAAGATGGATAGTGGTGAAAATATCGGATTGGGCAGCTTCTTGAATGCTATCCCAAATTCCATCCTGGTCAGGTTGGAGAAGATACAGCATATGATCTAAACCAGTTTGGAGCAGAGCATCAAAATAGCCACTCTCGGTGAGGCGAATGCCATCCGTAAGAAGACCGGTAACCAGACCGATCTTCTCGGCATACAGAATCAGTTCGAGCAAATCATCGCGTAGGGTTGGCTCCCCGCCGGTGAAAATAACATGTGGAATGCCAGCAGCCCAAGTTTTATCCAGGATGGTGACCCATTCCTGTGTAGAGAGATCCTGACTGGCTCTGGTATGAGGGGCAAATTGCGGATCGATACCTGGAGGCAGCTGGTAGGTGAGAGCGCAGTCTAAGCGATAAGGGGCAGTTATTTCTCCGCTGTAAGGGCGCGTGCGATTAAAACCCAAATATGCCACCGGATCTAGGTCTGGAATTGTTACCAGGGTGTCAATCTGCTCAAGGAAGTCCGAATAATCCTGGAGAGCCTGTTTAAAAGATACCCGGTATCGAGAGGCAACCGCATTCCCGGCATCTTCTTCTGACATACCCTGGACAAGATAAAAAGCGTATTCCGCTGCAGTCTGGTTTAGATGAAGCACAGTAGAAGCATTGACTATCATTACCCCGTCGCCATTCTTCTCAATGCGCAGGTGAAGGCGGTAATTGCGGGGGTCATCTTGGGGTGCCTGATATTGGTAAACACCAGCCTCGACTGGAGTGATTGGGGCGAATCGCTGGCGGATTGATTCTCGGATGCTGGTCATCGAATACTGCCTCCATTTGTGATTAATAAAATATCGATCACTGATTTGGAATAATGCATGGCGATGGGAGAAATTTGGTCATCACCAGAATGAGTTAATTCCAGAAGTCTGATCATAGCGGTAATTCCATAGCACCGATCAAGGTTTGCGGAGTTTTGGATGGACCTTCGATAATCCGTAAGTTCATAGAATTGGCGGACTTGGGTTCGGTAATGAAATACTATCCAGGGTGATCAATCCATCAGCCTGAGCTTCGAGCGCTAATGGACATCCGCCGCCACATTCAGCTAACAGAGAGCAGCCTGTGCATTTATCTGGTATATAACTTCTCCGGCGCAGGGAATTAGCGAGGCTGTGGTGCCAAATGCTGCTCCAGGGATCTGTGAGCATATTTCCGATTGGTTCGTAGTAGGATTGGCAGGGGAGGACCGATCCATCAGGTTCAACACACATATTATAAAGTGCTGCTGTGCACCCCTTGACACCAAGTTCGAGCTGCATGGGATCGAAATGACAGTATTGAGTGGGTGTGTACCAGATTAACCGCTGTCTGTAGTGATCGGTTTTTTGACGCGCCAGATCGAGTAGTGGTGGCAGATCCCGTTCTGCTAAACCAGTGCCAACTTCCAAACCATGACCTGAATATATCAATGCATTGAGGCCTATCGTGGGTACCCCTACTTCTGCCAGGAAATCCAGTGTTTCCGCAAGGACTGGACTGTTTTGGCGGAGCATGGTGGTATTGGTCATCACATAAAGAGGGGTATCCAGCGCGTTGCGCAGGCCAGCTATGGTCTGCTTCCAGGCTCCCTTGGCATGGACCATCTCGTCGTGGATGGCTGCATCATGAGATTCGACTGTGATCTGCACATGATCCAGACCAGCGTCGATTAATTGAGCAAGGAAGCGGTCATCGCCCAACCGTCTGGCGTTAGTGTTCAGGCCTGTGATCTGGCCTTTGGATTCAGCATAAGAGATTAATTCAGGGAGATCGGATCGCAGGGTCGGTTCACCTCCGGTGAAAACTATGTGGGGAATACCAATGTCCCATAAACTGTCAATTATTTGAATCCATTGGGAAGTTGAAATCTCTGTAAAATCACGCGGGCGGGCGTTATAACAGTGAGGGCAGTCATTATTGCAGCGATAAGTGACTGCCAAGTCCATGCGATATGGCGCGGTTGGAGTTATGGTGAATGGGGCTTGAATATCGATATCTAAGTCGCACACCGGACAGGCGCCATCTGGGCGGATGAGCTGTGAGAAATTCTCGCGAAAATGCGTGTAGTCATTAATGGCTTGAGTATTTGATACCTGATAAACGCGCTTTAATATGCGAATTACCTCCTGATCAGGTGTATCACTCAATTGAAGATAAGCCATTAATGTTGCTGTAGGGTTGAGATGGACAACACGATTGGCATTAACCAGAAGCATTCCGTGCCCCTGACCGGAAGAAGGCTCGCCATCAATACGCAAGTGGATACGGCTGCGTTCTGCATTATCACGATATTCAAAGTGGTAGAGGCCCTGGGAAGGGAGATCTGTTTTGGACGTGCGGTCAGTTTGTTCTGTGCCCAAATTTTTATTTGGGAAAAGTCTTTGCCAGAGATTGGAGTCCATTTTTCTCAATCCTGTTTAATCTAAAACCGATAAGATATTTAACGACCGCCACCTGCGCATGCGCATGCGCATCCAGCACAGGCACAAGCACAGGCGCAACCACCGCCACCGCCGCCGCTCCGGCTGTAGCTTGAAGCCGGAGGTTTGGGTGGAGGATTGGTAATGTTGGTGATGCTGCTGGTGAAATCTGAAATACTGCCAACTACACTGCTTGAAAAACTTTGTACTCCAGTGACCACTGAACCTGCGAATACAGAGCCTGGAAGAGTAGGCATAGAGGGACCTGAACGACCAGTTGAAGGGGCAGAAGGTCTTGCTGTGCCTGTCGCAGCACGACCATAACCTGGATCATATCGCGGCCACCACATCGGGATAAAGACTGGACCCGTCCGGAAGACATCTCGAGTGCGGTCATCATAATCCCTATCGAGCATCGTCCATTCCATGTGTTGATCGTATTTCTCGCTCTTGACTTCAGGTGTGTCAGCTGCTTCAACCTGCTCCCAGGCCCGCCTGGTGATATCCTTATAGTACACCACGGTTTCTTTGCGGCTGAAGCCCTTCATTTTCTTACCGACAGTTTTTACCAGCTCCACCATCATCTTCTGAAGAGCTTTCTTGCGGTTTCTTTTCGATGTCTTTAGAAAAGCCAGCAGGAAATCCTTCTCATATTTGCGAAGATTTTCCGGAAGTGGGTCTTCCATCTCAATTTCGAGTGGATCACGGGAGACAACCTGGGCTGCATTTTTCTTAAGCACGCCGAATAAAATCATGGTCATGATTTTATCCATCGGCTGTTCCATCAATAGGCCTGCTTCAACAGCAGTCAGACCGCGTTTAATCCCATGACCTTCGATAGAAATTTTTGGAGGGAGGTATTTAAGTTTCCGCCTGCGGCCTGAGGTGACACCCCAGATGATCAAACCCGCGATACCGCCAAGGCAGATCAATGGGACGATAAAGACACTCAGGGAACCCAGGAAATTTGCGATGGAAGAAGTGCTGCCACCACCAGTTGATGCAGAACCGGTGACGATTGCGCTTTCCTGGACATACTGCCGAGGGAATGAAGCGCCAAACTGGTATTGCCTCGTCCCATCAGATGATGGGCTGCGCCAGGTGTAAGTCAGTCGTCCCTGGTCGTCTATACCACCTTCTGGTTCAGAAGAAAATCCTGGTGGCGCTTCGTGCCAGCGTGGTTCTTCTGGTTCCACGCCTGGCGGTAAATGGTAGGTTAAGACGGTCTCTGTTGACCCGGAAATTGATCCGCCTTCAAAATAATTGGGTATGAACACTGCGCTGGCATAATTTTCATCGATGTCATCGGGATAGAGGACATCGCGAACACGGCCGATGAATACTCGAACTTCACCTGTTTGACCTGCAGGGATTGAATTGGCACCCAGACCAACGGCGATTCCTGGTTGGACATATGGAGATGATTCAATATCGTCCAATTCGATTCCATTGGCATAGGCGACCACACTGTTCATATCGTAATTGCTGTTTGGCACGCCAACATCCACATATTCGATCGTCGGACCTGAAGGATCGTTGACGAAAATGAAAACGTAGTCAATCGAGCTGGTGCCATCTTCGTTCCAATAGACATCGATAAATTGCTGTGGCAGGCTGAAGGAGTAGGTTTGTGCAAACGCTGCCGCTGGCAAGAGCAGAGTGAAAATAGCCAAAATAACTAAGATGGTAAGAAAGAATACACGATTTACCTTGCGCATATTTACCTCATCAGATCGGAGCGAGAGAATCCATCAAATTAATTGAATAAACAATCACCATTTTGGATCTTCTGTGAGCTGGTAAGTCGTCCCGCAATAGGGACAGGAGACTACCGGGGCACCTGCGACCATCTCGACATTCTTTGGAGACAGTACCCCTCCACAAGACTGGCATTTAAAACTATCCAAATCCACATTGGCGGGAAGATCTATGTTGAGAATAACATTTTGTTCAATTTGGGTTTCTGGTTTGAGTCTGCCTGCAAACCAGATCAAACCGAAGCCAATAGCGACACTGACCAAGCCAGTGATGAACCATCCGGAATTGAATTCTGTCCCAAACGCAGCCCAGATGAAGAGTACTCCGAAAAGCAGAACAATGGCCGCGGCGATATAGGCAATGATTCTTCCTATTCTCATAAAAACCTCTTTTTACTGTTATTAGTTTACACAGCTATTCAAGGAGTATCAAGTGACTTTTGACTATTAATTGATTAATAATATCAGAGTTTATCGTTTGAATAATGAAGGTGATGACATTTAATGATATGTATCGATTGAATATGGGTGAAGATTTTCGAAATTCTCGCTGATTGGTGGAGACACAATAAAATCGACCGACTGGAATCTTGTGATCTGTCCAAGTAAACTGGAAGCGCTTACCACGGTTCATCAGCATACCATTCGTCGTCCGTGCGGTCCATTTCCAGCAGTTCTCCTGTAACTACAAATACAATTCGTTCGCATATGTTGGTAACCCGGTCAGCAAAACGCTCAAGGTTGTGCGCCACCCACAAAAGATGATTTGCCTGATCTTCAGTAGACGGAGTGGATATCATTTGATCCATTAATTCACGGTAGATGCGGTTATAAAATGCGTCAACTTGGTCATCTTCCTTCGGTATCGACCGGGCTGCTTCAGCATCCCTCTCAACAAATGCCTGTAAGGCTTGATGGAGCATGCTTATACAAACCTCTGCCATCGGTGGGATTCCGTTTATTGGTCTCAGAAGTTCATCTTTTCCGATACGGACGGTGATGCGGGCAATCCCTTTGGCATAGTCTCCCATACGTTCCAGCTCGGTGGTAATTTCAGGGATAGCTGCCAACAGACGCAAGTCGCTTGCCATGGGTTGTTGGGTGGCGATCGTGGAGTAATTGTCGTCATTGATCCTTTCTCACGTTCACCCTGGCAGTAATCAATTTACCATATTCTTAGCCGAACCGGCCTTCAACGTAATCTGCAGTTTGTTGGACTGCCGGTTTGGTGAATATCTCTTTTCCCGGAGCGTATTCGATCAGCTCACCTTGCAGAAAGAACGCTGCATAGTCAGCTGTGCGGGCAGCTTGCTGGACGGAATGTGGCACAAGTATGATGGTGTAGGACTTTTTCAATTCCTGCAGTGAAGCCTCGACTTTACCAGTCGAGATTGGATCTAATCCAGAGGTTGGTTCATCAAGCAGGAGTACTTCAGGTTCCAGCGCTAAGCTGCGGGCAATGCACAGCCTTTGCTGCTGTCCACCGGAGAGATCCACAGCTGGGTCATCGAGCCTGTCCTGCACTTCTTCCCATAGTGCAGCTTGCTTCAAGCTGCGTTCCACTGCTTCATTGAGGCGGTCTCTGTTGCGCTCACCAGCGATCTCCAATCCATAAATCAAGTTTTGGCGAATGCTCATCGGTAGAACTATTGGCCGGGCAAATACCATTCCAACCCGGCGACGTAAAGAAATCACATCCAACCTGGGGTCGAGAATGTCGAGATAATCACCCGATTCTGAGAACAACTGTACTTTTCCTGAGACTTTGGTTACATTGGCTAAATCATTCAGGCGATTTAATACCCTTAAATAGGTCGATTTTCCACCCCCTGCTGGTCCAAATAAAACGGATATCGAGTTTTCAGGTATATTCAAGCTTATATCCTTCAATGACTCTGTCCCATCGGAGTATTGCAGGACCAAGTGTTCAGTGATAATTTTATTCTTTGTCTTCATCGGATTTAGTTGATCGGTTTGGAAGATCACCATTGACGACGAGCCCTGGCACGAGAGCGGATTACCGTTGCGATCAAGTTCATTCCAAGCACAAATATCAGTAGAACTAAAGCTGTTCCATATTGTATCTCGGATGGCATTCCTGGCACTTGGGTGGATATAACATATAGGTGGTAGGGCAATGCCATAGTTGGGTCCATAATTGACGAGGGCATCTGGGGGAGGTAGAATACCGCAGCCGTGAATAATATCGGCGCTGTTTCACCAGCAGCCCTTTCTAATCCCAGGATGACCCCAGTAATGATTCCTGGGAGAGCTTGTGGTAACACAATGCGACGAACGGTTTGCCATTGTGTCGCACCCACGGATATGCTGACCACTCGAAAAGCTTGGGGAACAGCGCGTAGTGCCTCCTCGGTGGTGGTGATGATCACAGGAAGTGTCATAATTGCTAACGTGAGTGATCCGGCGAGGATGCTGATGCCAAAATTAAAAAAGATAACAAAAAGACCCAATCCAAATAAGCCATAAACTACCGACGGGATACCAGCGAGATTGATGATCGCGATACGGATTGATTGTGTCCATCGGTTGTCCGGGGCGTATTCTGCCAGGTAGACCGCTGCGCCAATTCCAAGTGGGGCGACGATCAGGGCACACAACAGAGTGAGAAAAAATGTTCCGACTATCGCAGGCCAGATGCCTCCCGAGCGCATGCCGTCGCTGGGAAAACCAGTGATGAATTCCCAGGAAATAGCAGGTGCTCCTTTGTACACGATAAAAATCAGGATGGCGATGATCGGGAGAACCGTAATTATTGCAACTAGGCGTAAGAAAATAAATCCAAATCGTTGGGTAAGATTTCGTCGTCGGGGTGATGTCCTGGGCTTCATGAGAGGATGCGCTCCGAGCGCTTCTTGCGGCGAAACACAAATGTGGAGGCAGTCACATTGACGATTAATGTGATGATGAATAAGACAATACCAATAAAGAAAAGCACATGGTAATGGGTGCTGCCATTGGCAACTTCTCCCATCTCAGCGGCGATAGTGGCTGTCATCGTCCGTGTGGGATTGATCAAGGTATTCAAGCCAGTTGGCATCATGGGCGCATTTCCGGTAACCATCAGTACAACCATGGTCTCCCCAATCGCTCGTCCTATTCCCAACATGATGGCGGTTAAAACCCCTGATTTTGCTGCGGGTAAGGTTACCCACCATATGGTTTGCCATTCCGTTGCCCCAAGAGCCAGGGAAGCATTCCGATAACTTTGCGGTACGGTATCTAAGGCGTCTTCTGAGATGGAGACAATGGAGGGAATGGCTATTCCAGCCAGTAGCAGGGAGCCGGCGAGGGCAGAAAGGCCAGTCGGTAAATTCAAAATTTCACGGAGGTATTGTGAAAGTATCAGCAATCCAAGAAATCCCAACACCACTGAAGGAAATCCACCCAGTAACTCGACAAGCGGTTTAAGAATTTCCTTCGTCTGACGAGAGGCAACTTCAGCAATATAAATGGCTGTAAGCAATCCAAGAGGTACTGCAATGATCAGCGCACCAATGGTCACGACCAAGGACCCAATCAGTAAAGGAAGGATACCGTAGTAATCTTCAATTGGGTACCAGCGGGTTTGCAAGAATTCCGATAATGGAACCTTAATGATGGCTGGTAAACCCTCACTTAACAGAAAATAAAAAATCAAACCAACGAAAAGTATCGCTGAGTATCCAATGATTTTTATTATTGCGGTGATAATCGATTCTAAATTAATTTTTGGAACCTGCATTATTGTCCTCCCGCAAGAGATCTTCTATTTGTAAAAAAAAATAGGCTGAGCTCCCGCATATTATGGGGACGTTATGGGGACAAATCCAAGTTGGGCAACAATTTTCTGTGCTTCGGGAGAAAAAATCCAGTCCATGTAAGTTTTGATAAATCCCACGGGCGGTCCGGCAGTATACATGTATAAATCCCTGGCAATTGGATATGTTCCGTCATTAACCGTTTCAGCGGATGGGTAGATGAACTCTGCCTCGTCAACCAGACTGTCTGATACCACAATCACTTTCATATCCGGGGTGACATACCCTAAGCCGTCATAACCAATCGCATTCGGATTGTTGCGGATTTCAATGCCAATTACTTCTGAGGAAGGGAGCAATAGTGTATCGGTTGAGAATAAAGTTTTATCCTCTTTACTCCCCAATCTTAGTACTTGCTCAAGAAAGTAAACATGTGTACCGGAATTGGTCTCACGTGATAGACGGACAATTGGACGATCTTCCCCGCCAAGCTCTGTCCAATTGTTGATTTTACCACTGTAGATATCTGAAAGCTGCTGCAAAGTGAGCTGATCTACAGGATTATTCGGATTAACAATCACCGCGATGGCGTCTTTGGCGACGATGAACTCGGTTGGTTCGATGCCATTGGCTCGTGCATTATCGATTTCTTCTGGCTTGATTCTCCGCGATGCGTTGGCAATATCTGTTGTTTTATTGATAAGGGAGGCGATTCCGGTACCTGAGCCACCACCTGAGATGGAGATGTTGGATGATGGGTTGATCTGCTGGTACTGCTCTGCCCAGGCAAGAGCAAGGTTGACCATCGTATCAGAGCCGAGATTATTAAGATATTCACTTGAATCAGGGAGAGGAATCTCTTCGTTATCTGGCTGTGGTGAACAGGCAGCAAATACCAATAAGAGAAGAATAATTCCAAGTTGAATTTTTGAATTCATCCAGGTGATTATAGCAACACTCAGTAATCGTATCAAGGAATTCATTAATAGTATTTGGAAATTTCGATTAAAATTATTTGTATGTCCAACAAACGATTATCATTCCAGGTCAAAAATCTTAATTTCTTCTATGGTTCATTTCAAGCATTAACAGATATTAACATTAGTATCAAATCTCGTTCAATTACAGCTTTGATAGGTCCTTCTGGCTGCGGAAAATCAACTTTTTTGCGCTGTTTGAACAGGATGAACGACACAATACCTGGGGCGAGAGTAGAAGGTGAAATTCTGCTCGATGGTGAAGATATCTATGCACCAAATGTAGATCTGGCAGATTTACGAAAAAGAGTTGGGATGGTATTCCAAAAGCCGAACCCATTTGCGAAATCCATTTTCGATAATGTTGCATTTGGGCCACGCGTCCAGGGAGTAGCCAGCGATAAGAGGGAGTTGGAAGAATTGATTAAAAACAGCCTGGTAAACGCGGCTTTATGGGACGATGTAAAAGACAGCTTGGATGAAGATGCACATAATTTATCTCTCGGCCAGCAACAAAGGTTATGCATTGCGCGCGTGTTAGCTGTTGAGCCTGAAGTGATCTTGATGGATGAGCCCGCTTCAGCACTCGATCCAATTGCAACTGGTAAAATTGAGGAATTGATCGCGACTTTGAAAGAAGATTATACGATTGTTATTGTGACTCACAATATGCAGCAGGCAGCCCGGGTCTCCGAAGAGACGGGATTATTCTGGTTAGGCGAATTGGTTGAATTTTCTGCGACGGAGACCATGTTTACCGTACCGGAAATGAAATTAACAGAAGACTACATCACTGGCCGGATGGGGTAAGGTATTTCTCTTTATTGATTACGAAGGGAGGGAAAGTATCAATAATTGGTTAAAAAATGGGTTATTTCTTCTTCGATCTCATCCCGTACTTCACGGAATTGAGTGAGTATTAATTGATCGCCTCCTTCGAATGAGGCTGGATCAACGAATGAGATGTGGGCCTGTTGGCTCGAACGCAGCCAAATCGGGCAATTTTCAGCCGCTGAATCGCATACCGTCATCACCAGATCAAATTCCTGGTCATTGAATTGGGAGACTTCTTTCGACCATCCTCGGTGAGTGATTCCAATCTCTTCTAGTACCTCCAACGCAATTGGGTGTATGAACCCAGCTGGTTTTGTACCTGCACTG
>PVMS01066760.1_pt1 | contig 12003 bp, 12 predicted proteins | sample 1853461 | NCBI WGS metagenome assembly PVMS01 (sample SAMN08582032, study PRJNA380276) | Marine sediment metagenome, whole genome shotgun sequencing project. | isolation source: ocean sediment barecode stripped | collected 2017
TACGCTCTCACGAAACGGTGCAGCGTTTCGTGAGAGCGTAGATCGGAAGAGCGTCGTGTAGCCTGGTCCGCCCCACAGATCCAGGGCCGGCGCTTCATGCCCGATGGCACAACGGTTGGTAATGATTTTCAAGTCAATACATTTGTGGGCGTGTCATTCCCCAGGCAGACCAGTGTCGCTACCAACGCCGACGGCCGCGTGCTGGTGGTTTGGTCAAACGACGAGGGTGGCACTGGTTGGGAAATACGCGGCCGCTTGTACAGTCCCACCCTGAACCCACTCGGGTCGGATTTCCGGATCAATACCTACGTTACAGACGATCAGACCATTCCACAGGTGGCGGGCTATGGCGGGGCGGGTTTCTTCGTGATTTGGCAAAGCTTCGGCAGTTCCGGGTCGGACCCGGATCCGTTCAGCATCGAGGGACGTATCGTGACAGGTGTCGACGCCTTTGCCGGCCCGCAGTTTCTGGTAAACCAGTACACGAGCAACAGTCAGTTGCTACCGGGTATTGGCGGACGCGGCGGCTACACCGCGATGGCCTGGATGAGCCGGCAGAATGAAGAAGTGATGGGACAAGTGATCATGGGACAATTCTGGAATATTTGCGGCATTTTTTGCAACGGCTTCGAATAAGCCACGGTCATTATCGCGTGCCGGGCAGCGGGCTAACCCGAAGAGGCCTTATCCAGGCCCGAAAGGCGTATCGTTACTGCTTCCAGGCGCTGGGTAATGGCGGACAGTTCGTCTTGATTTTTCCCCTCAGCTTCCTGCGGTTCAAAACCAACAGCCGGCAGCACCATCGACATCACCTGCCGGGTGACCTGGTCGATACCCGTGTCATCTTCCAGGTCCTGTCTGCGGACCATGAAAGTCCTCAGTGAATGTTCCAGCGTCCCGTAAAAAAGGTCTCTCACCAGGTGCGGGGGAAGATCGTCGCGGATTTCGCCGCGGCTGATTCCTTCTCGGATAACGTTGTCGAACACCGCCACGTAGGTCCGGTTGAATCCGAAAAACTCTGAATCGCGGTATTCACTGACCAGGTAAAAAGCAGGCACGGCCAGTGCCAGTATGGACCATTCATCAAGACAGGATTTAAGGTGATGCCGTGCCAGGAATTTCAGGCGGTCCGTGGTTGAGGCACAGTCCATGACGCCGCCCGCCGCACCCTCGGTGAGCCGGGCATAAAAGGCACCCACAACCGCGCCCAACAAGGCGTTTTTGTTTTTGAAGTAGAGATAGAGCGTTCCTTCCGCCACGCCGGCGCGACTGGCGATCTTCGCCATTTTTGCGCCTTCGAATCCATTTTCGAGAAACTCTTCGTGTGCGGCAGAGACGATGGACTCTTCGCGCTTCTCCAGGCGTTGGCGGCGAGTCTGGCCGTTCGCGCTGCCCAGGTTCTGATTCATAGCCCCATCTGCCTTACCGCCAGGTCGCGCAGTATTTCCTCCGAACCGCCGCCGATGGCCATGACCTTGACTTCACGGTAGATGCGCTCGATCCGGTTGCCGCGCAGGAATCCCGCTCCTCCCAGAATCTGCATGGCTTCGCTGGCGCAGAACTCAAGTGATTTCGTGGCGAAAAACTTGGCTTTGCAGATTTCGGCCACGGGCATGTCACCTTCGTTGACCAGCCAGGCGATCTGGTAAATCAAAGCATCAAGCGCGTCGATCCGTGCCGACATGTCGGCAATTTTGTGCCTGATCACCTGGTGTTCAATAAGCCGTTTACCAAAAGTCCTGCGTTCTCTCGCCCAGTCGATCGAGTCTTCCAGACAGGCTTCATCATGCCCAGGCACTGGCTCGCCATGAAAAATCGCTCGAAGTTAAAATTCTTCATGATCGCTATGAAACCCCGGCCCTCGGGTCCCAACAGGCAGGCAGCGGAAACACGACAGTCGTCGAAAAACAGCGTGGCGGTATCGGAGCACCACCAGCCCATTTTCCGTTTGATGGGCTGACGACTGAAGCCCGGAATGCCGGCATCAACCAGAAACAATGAGATGCCGGTCAGGCCTTCTCCGCCGGTGCGCGCAGCGACCACGAAAAAATCCGACCGCATCCCGCCGGTAATGAAGGTCTTGGAGCCGTTGAGGATGTAGTCAGCACCCTCGCGAACCGCCGTGGTTTTAAGATTGGCCACATCAGATCCGCCGGAGGGCTCGGTGATGGCCAGGGCGGAGCCCTTCTCTCCGGAAAGTACCGGCGGCAGGACGCGCAGTTTGATCCCCTCCGAGCCCAGCTGATGAATGGGGCCGACCGAAATGGACCGGGCGCCCAGATCGGAAGGCACCCCCGTTGCGCCGCATTTTGAAATTTCCTCGGCATAAATGACGCGCATGAACGCGTCGTCAAAATCCAGACCGCCGTAACGTTCCTCAATACCGAAACCGAATACGCCCAGATCAGCCGCTTTCCGGTGCAGTTCCCAGGGCGTTTCGCCGGCCTCGTCCCATCCATCGACAAAAGGGCGGATTTCCCGCTCCACGAAATCGATCACGGTGTTTCGAAAGGCTTGCCTTTCTTCGGTTTCGAATGGACTTTTCATGGACTGCCTGTTTTGGGTCAGAAAAAATGAGCTTGACTCATATATACTGATTTGTTTTCATATGTCAAGCTTGGAAGAATTCTGCTGAAGGAAAATTTGCGCATGGATAAAGTCGTTCGAATCGGCGGGGCCTGTGGATTCTGGGGCGAGTCGGCATTCTCGACGCCGCAATTGCTGGCTGACGGGAAGCTCGATTACATCGTCTATGACTACCTGGCCGAGATCACCATGTCGATCATGGCGCGCGCCCGGGCCGCGAACCCCGAACTCGGTTATGCCACCGATTTTGTATCGGCCGTGCTCAAGCCCAATCTCACCGAGATCGCCGGGCAGGGCGTCAAGATCATTTCAAACGCGGGAGGCGTTAACCCACGTGCCTGTGCAGCAGCGATACAGGCTCTGATCGATGCTGCAGGGCTGGACCTGGCCGTGGCTGTCGTTACCGGTGACGACCTGTCGTCCCGGGCGGCCGAACTGGCAGCATCGGCCCCGGCGGAAATGTTTTCCGGGCAGTCATTCCCTGCGGTCGAGTCACTGGCCAGCATCAATGCCTATCTTGGTGCTTTTCCGATTGCCAGGGCGCTGGCGAAGGGCGCCGATATCGTGTTGACGGGCCGGGTGGTCGACAGCGCGGTCACACTGGGCGCCTGCATTCACGAGTTTGGCTGGACGGAAAATGATCTCGATGAATTGGCCGGCGGCAGCCTGGCGGGACATGTGCTGGAATGTGGCCCGCAAGCCACCGGTGGGAACTTCACGGATTGGGAACTGGTTTCGGATTCTTACTTCAATATCGGCTATCCCATCGCCGAGATCGCAGCTGACGGCTCTTTTATTTGTACCAAGCCGGAAGGCAGCGGTGGAATGGTCACGGTTCATACCGTGGGCGAGCAGATGCTTTACGAGATCGGTGATCCGCAAGCCTATGTACTGCCTGACGTGGTTTGCGATTTCTCAGCGGTCACACTCGATCAACTGGCCAGGGACCGGGTCAAAATCAGCGGGGTAAAGGGGCGGCCGGCGCCGGGACACTACAAGGTCAGCGCTACTTTTGCTGACGGATTCCGGGGCGGTCAGACTCTGGTCTTCTATGGCTTTGATGCAGATCGAAAAGCAAGGTGTTTTGCGCAAGCTGCCTTACAGCGAGCCCGGGACCTGCTGGATGGGAGCCGCCTCGATGACTTCAGTGAAACCAGCGTGGAACTGATCGGGGACGAGAGCCACTATGGCGAACAGCGATCGGTCGCCGGTTCGCGGGAAGTGACCGTGAAAATCGCGGCCAGGCATCCCGACAGCAACGGCCTGGTGATCCTGTTTCGGGCTATCATCGGTCTGGCGCTGGGCGGCCCGCCCGGTCTGACCGGCTTTGCCGGTACCCGCCCGAAACCCTCACCAGTAGTCCGTTTGTTTTCGTTCACGCATCCCAAAGACGATGTGGAGATCGCTGTCGAGATAGACGATGGGCAGTGGATGATGCTGGATTCTCCACAGGATGAGATTTTCGATGCCGCTGACATTGAACGGCCACGTCCGCCCGTGGCGCCGGGTCACGGTGATGAGTTGCAGGAGGTGCCCTTGATTCGCCTGGCCCTGGGGCGCAGCGGAGACAAGGGCGACAAGGCCAATATCGGCATCATTGCGCGCAAGCCCGAATACCTGCCCTGGATATGGACCGCACTCACGGAGCGGGCGGTGGCAGAGACTTTCACACACTTCCTGAAAGGCAGGGTCGAGCGCTTTTTCCTGCCCGGCTCAAATTCGATCAACTTCCTGCTGCACGAAGTGCTCAGCGGCGGCGGAGTCGCCAGCCTGCGCAACGACCCGCAGGGCAAGGGCTACGCCCAGATCCTCCTCAATCACCCCATCCCGGTGCCGCGGGTGCTGGCGGAGGCGCTGTGATGGCCGTTTTTCAATCGAAATTGACTGCGGATTCCGAATCGTTCCAGGCCAACCGCAAGCACATGCTGGCGCTGGTCGATGAGCTGCGGGAGATCGAATCACGCGCGAGCACCCTTTCTGAACACCGCCGCCCGCGCTTTGAGCAGCGCGGGCAGCTGACACCGAGGGAGCGACTGGCCCGCCTGCTCGATCCGGGCATGCCGTTTCTGGAGTTGTACAACCTGGCCAATTTCCTGGTTGACGATCCCGACCGCAAGACCAGCATCCCCGGCGCCAGCACCCTGATCGGTATCGGTTTCGTCAGCGGGGTGCGTTGCCTGGTGATGGTGGACGACAGCGGAATCAGTGCCGGAGCCATGAAAAAGAAATCCCTGGACAAGTCCCTGGGTGCGCTCAAAATCGCCATGCGCCAAAAACTGCCTTTCATTCACCTGGTGGAGAGTGCCGGTGCAAACCTGATGGAATATGAAGTGGAACTCTGGGCCAGTGGCGGTGGCATGTTTTACCAGTTGGCCCGATTGAGTGCTGCCGGCATTCCCACCATCACCGTGTTGCACGGCCCTTCCACGGCCGGCGGCGCTTATCAGCCGGGAATGAGTGACTACGTCATTGGCGTGAAGAAGAACGGAATGGCGGCCCTGGCCGGTGCAGCCCTGGTGCACGCGGCAACCGGGGAAAAGGCGGACGAGCAGGAATTGGGCGGTTCGAAAATGCACGCGACGGTTTCCGGCCTGGTTGAATACCTGGCCGAGGACGATGCTGAAGGCATCCTGATGGCGCGTGATCTGGTCGAGCGGCTGGACTGGAACAGGAGGTGCGAGGGCCTCTCCCCTTCCGTTTTCGAGGAACCGCTGCTGAACCCGGAGGAGATCGCAGGCGTAGTGCCGGTCGATTACAAAAAGCCGTATGATGTGCGCGAGGTCGTGGCCCGGATCGTCGACGGTTCGGACTTCGTGGATTTCAAGCCGGGCTACGGCCCGGGTACGGTGTGCCTGCAGGCCCGACTATTCGGCCAGGCCTGCGGCATCATCGGCAACAACGGGCCAATTGATCCCAATGGCGCCACCAAGGCGGCGCAGTTTTTCCAGCTTTGCGACCAGGCCGATATTCCCATTATTTTCCTGAACAATACGACCGGTTACATGGTCGGTACCGAATACGAGCAGGCCGGCATGATCAAGCATGGCTCGAAAATGATCCAGGCCGTCTCCAATGTGCGTGTGCCCAAGCTGACCCTTTATATCGGCGCCAGTTTCGGGGCAGGTAACTACGGCATGTCGGGCTTTGCCTATGAGCCTGAATTCCTGTTTGCCTGGCCCAATGCCGTCACCGGTGTGATGGGGGGTGAACAGGCAGCGGGCACCATGGATCTGGTCATGAGAATGTCGGCCAAACGCAGAGGTCAGGAAGTCGATGAGGCGCGCCTGGAAGCACAGCGGCAGTCCATAGTGGCGCATTTCGACAAACAGTCGGACGCCTTCTACACCTCAGGCCGGGTGCTGGATCAGGGTGTGATCGATCCGCGGGATACCCGCCGGGTTCTCGGATTTGCCCTTGAAACCATCCGCGAAGGCAGAAACCGGACGCTGCAGGCCAACAGTTTTGGCGTGGCGAGAATGTAAGCTGCCCTAGGCAGGATAAGGCGATGAACATGACTGATTTACCTGAAACCCGGCAAATCGAGCTGGAGCGATCAGAAGACTGGCTGACAATCTGGCTGAACCGGCCTGACAGCCGCAATGCGCTGAGCGACGAAATGCTCGAGGAACTGTGTGCCACGTTGAATGCGGTCTGCGATGACCGCTCCGTGCGCGGCATCACGCTTAGAGGCAGAGGCAAAGTATTTTGCGCGGGTGGTGATCTCAAGGGATTCAAAGCCATGTTCCAGGGAGAGTCGCCGGACCAGGAAAAGGTCGTCGCGGCCAATCGCCGCGCCGGCGAACTGTTCGATCTGATCAACACCATGCCCCAGGTGGTGGTCATGCTGGTGCATGGCGCCGCGATTGCCGGTGGTCTGGGCATGCTGTGCGCCGGGGATGTCGTGGTGGTCACCCGCGATGCGAAGTTCGCCCTGACCGAAACCATGCTGGGCATTCCCCCCGCCCAGATCGCACCGTACGTGGTTCGGCGTATCGGACTTCCGGCAGCACGGAAAATCATGCTGACCGCGGCACGATTTGACGGCGCAGAGGCCAAGGCCCTGGGCCTTGCGAATGACATCGTGGAGGACGCGGAAGGGCTCGATACGGCGGAAGCTGGAATCCGCCAGCAGGTGAAGCTTTGTGCGCCTGGCGCCAATGCGGCAACCAAGGCGATCCTGTTGGCTGCAGACCGGCTGGAACGCGAAGCCATGCAGGAATTCGCCGGCGGCAAATTCGCGGAATGCATGTTGAGTGACGAGGGCCGCGAAGGCATAGCCGCTTTTATCGAGAAGCGAAAACCCGGCTGGTCGGAATGAGTGAGTTGAAACTGTGAGTGGCGCACGATGAAAAGATTCGAGAGCATACTGGTTGCGAACCGGGGTGAGATCGCCTGCCGGGTGTTACGCAGCGCCAGGGACCTGGGCTATCGCACCATCGCCGTGTATTCCGAGGCGGACAGTGATGCGCCACACGTCACCCTGGCGGATGAAGCGACCCTGATCGGCCCGGCGCCGGCGGGACAATCCTACCTGGATATCGCGCGCATCCTGGATGCCGCTGCACGCACCGGTGCGCAAGCGGTCCACCCGGGCTATGGCTTTCTTTCCGAGAACGCGGAATTTGCCCGAGCATGCGAGGAAGCCGGCCTGACTTTTATCGGCCCGCCGGCCGCCGCCATCGAGTTGATGGGTAACAAAGCAAAGGCCAGGCGCCGGATGATCGATGCGGGTGTGCCCTGTGTGCCGGGCTACCAAGGCCAGGCACAGGATGATGAAGCGCTGACCGGGGCCGCTGAAGAGATCGGCTTCCCGGTCATGGTCAAGGCGGCGATGGGGGGTGGTGGCCGCGGCATGCGCCTGGTCACGGAGCAAAAGGACTTGGTTGGCGCACTGCGCCAGGCGCGTTCGGAGGCGGAAAGTGCATTCGGCTCCGGCGAACTGATCCTGGAAAAGGCCGTCGTTTGCCCCCGCCATGTCGAAATCCAGGTATTTGCCGACGCACACGGCAAGGTCGTCCACCTGGGTGAGCGCGACTGCTCCATCCAGCGTCGTCACCAGAAAGTCGTCGAAGAGGCGCCTTGCCCGGTTATGACAAACGGACTCCGCGCCCGAATGGGCGCCGCCGCCGTGGAAGCGGCCAGAAATATTGGCTATGTGGGCGCCGGAACAGTTGAGTTCCTGCTGGATGAGGGCGGCGTTTTCTACTTCCTGGAGATGAACACGCGCTTGCAGGTAGAGCATCCCGTGACCGAGGCCGTCACCGGGCTGGACTTGGTGGCCCTGCAGATTTCTGTGGCGCAATCGGAGCCCCTGCCGTTCGGGCAGCAAGGCATTACCCTGAACGGTCACGCGATCGAAGTGCGACTGTACGCGGAAGATCCGGAGCAGGATTTCATGCCAGGCACCGGGCGTGTTGCCTTGTGGCACCCGCCACTAGGCCAGGGAATTCGCGTGGACGACGGTATCGTCACGGGCCAGAAAATTTCACCCTTCTACGATGCGATGCTGGCAAAAATCATCGCCTGGGGCAGTTCGCGCGAATCCGCCAGGCTCCGCTTGCTTCGCGCGCTGAAAGAAACGGCTGTCTTCGGGATCAGCACGAACCGCGATTTCCTGATTCGCGTGCTGCAAAACGAAATCTTTGTGGAGGGCAGGGCGACAACGGCTTTTATTGAAGAGGCCGATGTGATCACGCCGGGGAAATCATCGCTGACCCCGTTTCACCGTCAGGCGGCTGCAGCCGTGTTGGACTGTCGCGCCGGGGCGGGCAGTTCGATGGCGGCGAGTGTCCTGGTTTCCCCGGAACTGCTCAACTGGAGCAGTTCGGGCAGCCTGTCTTCCCACTTCCTGTTCGACACCAGCGGTGATCCGGACAAGCTGATCGTTGGCTCGAATGGTACACAGTACACGGTCAGCAACAGTGACTCCCGGTGCACAATCGAGGTTCACAACGATAATGGTGTAACTTGCGAGATATCGATCGACGACACCAGCCACCGGGTGATTTATTGCAACCCCGCCCGTGGCGTGACCTGGGTTTCGCTGGATGGCCTGAGCGAATGCCATGTCAACCAGGCCATGTTCAAAGACAGCAAAGATGATTCGGCTGGCGGCGGCCTCATCACCGCACCGATGCATGGTCAACTGCTGGAAGTGAATGTCGCCGAGGGCGACCTGGTGCAGAAAGGACAGCGTCTTCTGATCCTGGAAGCCATGAAAATGCGGCACGAAATTGTAGCCGGCGTTAGTGGCAAAGTCCTTGCCCTTAAGGCACGGGCCGGTGATCAATTGGCTGCGAACGAGCTGATTATTGAAATCGAACCCTGTGAAGACTGAACACCTAATCGCCCACGATGCACTCAATGTCTTGTGACCCATTTGGAGGATATTTTTGATGTTTCAGCAAGTGATCGATTTTCGCGATGAAAGCCGGGCTCTTTATGACCTGATGAAGCCGCTGGCGGTGGATGCGTATTCCACCCGGACACAATTCAAGCAGTGGACTTTTGACGATATCCTGGGTCACCTGCATCTCTGGAATCAAGCAGCGGATCTGAGTCTTAACGACGAAACGGAATTTCAGAAATTCATCGGGCAAGCCTTCCAATATGCGGCCCGCGGCAGCCTCAGGGAATTCGAGAAGCCGAAGTTGAAAGGCCTTGAAGGGCTGGAATTACTGGAGCAATGGCACGGATTCGTGCTGCAGATGGCGGACCGTTTCGGCCAGGCGGACCCGATCGCCCGGGTCAAGTGGGCCGGGCCGGATATGAGCGTGCGGTCCAGCATCACGGCGCGCCTGATGGAAACCTGGGCGCATGGCCTGGCAATTTACGACGCACTGGGTGTTGAGCGGCAGGACGACGACCGCATCCGGAACATCGCCATCCTGGGCATCAACACCTTTGGCTGGACGTTCAGAAACCGCAAGCTCGAAGTTCCCGAACAGGCACCTTATTTGCGGCTGACCGCACCTTCAGGAGCGGTCTGGGAATGGAATGATAGTTCTGATACGAATCGTATCATAGGCAGCGCAAGCGGTTTTTGCCAGGTAGTCACCCAGACTCGAAACGTTGCCGATAGCGACCTCCGGGTGGAAGGCGAAGTGGCGATTCAATGGATGGGAATTGCCCAATGTTTTGCCGGCCTGCCGGAACAGCCTCCGGCGCCGGGTACGCGGTTTTGCACATAATCCATCATCGATTGAAGTTTTAAAGGAAGACATTGGATGCTATTCACCGAAGAACACGAAGCCATTCGAAATTCGACAGCCCGGCTCATCGACCAGGAAATAAATCCTTACGTTGATCAGTGGGAAAAAGACGGCATATTTCCGGCACATGAACTGTTCCGGAAAATGGGCGATCTCGGCCTGCTGGGTATCGCCAAGCCGGTGGAATACGGTGGGCTCGGGCTGGACTACAGCTACCAGATTGCATTTACTGAAGAATTGGGCCGTATCGGCTGCGGCGGAGTGGCCATGGCCATCGGCGTCCAGACTGATATGGCCACACCGGCGCTTGCGGTGCATGGAAGCGACGCTCTGCGTGAAAAATACCTGGCGCGCGCGATTTCGGGAGAGTGGGTCTCTTCCATAGCGGTCAGCGAGCCCGGTGCGGGGTCTGATGTGGCCTCGCTCAAGACGACGGCCACCCGCGACGGGGACGATTACCTGATCAATGGCTCGAAAATGTGGATCACCAATGCCACCCAGGCAGATTTCCTTTGCCTTTTGGCAAATACCGGTGAGGGGGCCCCGCACAGGAACAAGTCATTGATCATCGTTCCCACGGACATTCCGGGTATTTCCTTTTCCGAGCCTCTGGATAAGCTGGGCATGCGATCTTCGGATACCGCGCAAATCTTCCTGGACAATGTGCGGGTGCCGTGCAGCAACCTGGTGGGCGAGGAAGGCATGGGTTTTGTGTATCAAATGCAGCAATTCCAGGAAGAGCGCCTGCACGGCGCCGCCGCGATTCTGAAGAGCCTGGAATCATGCATCCGGGAAACGATCGACTACACCCGGGCACGCAAGGCATTTCAACGCCCCATCCTGGAAAACCAGGTCGTTCATTTCCGGCTCGCGGAATTGCAGACCGAGATCGAGAGCCTCAGGGCATTGATTTACCAGGCAGTCGAGGAATACATAGACGGGCAGGACGTTACCATGAAAGCCTCCATGGCCAAACTGAAAGCCGGCAGGCTGGGCCGTGAAGTCACCGATGCCTGCCTGCAGTATTGGGGCGGCATGGGCTATATGTGGGACAATCCGGTTTCCCGGGCTTACCGGGATTCCCGGCTGGCTTCCATTGGCGGCGGCGCCGATGAAATTATGCTGGGTATCATCTGCAAGTACATGGGGACTTTGCCCGCCCGTTCGTAGCTGGTTACGGTGGAGTACAATGCGAGGATTCCAATCAACTCGACGAAAAGAGGTGTTCCCATGTTCAGAGTTCGAATCGTGCTTCCGGCTGTCCTGGTCGCCACATTATGCGCCCTGCCCGCAACGTCGCAGGGGGCGTCCGGCTGCACCTGCCCCAAAGAGGGACACTGGAACGTGCAGAATCACGAGGGCTGGATGGACTGCACGGGACCGATCAACTTCAAGCGGAAGCTCAAGCCGGTAAAGGACAAAGGAAGGATCTTCATCGAGGAGGAAGACTGCTCGAGCCTGTTTGGCGAGGCTTCGCAGGAGCAGGATGAGGATGTCCTGATGAACAGGATCGACGACTGCACCTACGAGGGCACGATCAGCGACGAGGAGGAGGGGATAAGCATGGAAATCGAGATCACCTGGACGATCGAAAGCGAGCAACACATCAAGGGCGAGATGAGTGCGGAGCCTTCCCTCCAGGGAATGACCTGCGAGTACTTCCGCCCCTTCGAACTCACCTGGGAGGGGCCGCTCAAAAAGGGCGAGGTCAGCGGATCTTTCGAAACCGAGGAATAAATCATGTACGGTATTGTTGCACTGCAGAGAGTTCAGCCGGGTAAGGCCGAGGAATTTATTGAAATGTTCAAACGCCTGCAGAAGGTAGTGCGTGAACAGGAGCCGGGCAATATTTATTATGACCTGTATCGCTCACGGTCTGATGAAAACACGTTCCATGTCATGGAGCGCTACGAGTCCAAGGAGGCGCTGAAAGTTCACGGGCAGAGTGAAGAATTTGTGCAACTGGTGACGCCCATGCGAGCCATGCTGGCCGAGCCCACAAAGGCTGAAATTGTCTGGGCATGCTAGTGCTCTGTCAACCTTGTGAACTCGCTGATCCGTGTTATAAGGTTGACAGAGTACTACTAAGCGAATATGACACGAAATTTCATCGTCACCGGCGGCAATACGGGGATTGGCGAGGCGGTCGCGACCCGGATCGCCGGCAATGCCGATCACCACGTGGTCATTGTCAGTCGCTCACACA
>PVMS01025729.1_pt1 | contig 12000 bp, 12 predicted proteins | sample 1853461 | NCBI WGS metagenome assembly PVMS01 (sample SAMN08582032, study PRJNA380276) | Marine sediment metagenome, whole genome shotgun sequencing project. | isolation source: ocean sediment barecode stripped | collected 2017
CCGTGATTATGGCATACCGGCGGGTACGAGAATTCTGGTTTCCGAAGGCGAGCGTATTGAAGCTGGCGATCAGCTTACTGAAGGCTCAAAGAACCCGCACAGAATCCTTGAGATCTTGGGAAGAGATGCAGTCACACAGTATCTGCTTCTAGAAGTCCAGCAAGTGTATCGGCCACAGGGTCAGAACATCAATGATAAGCATTTCGAAACCATTATTCGGAAGATGCTTGGCAAGGTGCAAGTCACAGCTTCTGGAGATACAGTGATGCTTCCCGGAGATTTAGTTGAAGCGACCATATTCCGTGATACCAATATCGAGATTGAGGCCGAAGGTGGCCAGCCGGCAAAAGCCGAACCTGTTTTGCTCGGTATTACCAAGGCATCATTGAATACCGAAAGTTTTCTTTCGGCAAGCTCGTTCCAGCACACCATAAAAGTCCTTGCTGGGGCGGCTATAGCCGGTAAGGAGGATCATCTGTTGGGCTTGAAAGAGAATGTGATTATTGGCAAGCTGATACCTGCTGGAACAGGCTACCTAGTCCGGCAAGAACGGATAGCCGAGAAGAAAGCTGCCGAGGCATTGCTCGAGCAAGATGTGGAAGAGGTCGATCTTTCATCACTGTTAATAGACGATAATACAGACGAAGCAGTGTTAGAAAAGATAGCTGCCCAGGCGGCCGCTGAAGCAGCTAAAGCGATCATTCAAGAAGCTGAAGCTACGGATTAGCCGCTTTCTGACCATCGCATATTAAGAAGTCAATGCGGCGGCCCGTTCAATATGGGTCGCCGCTCTTTTTTTTCTTTGAGAATGGAGGATAAGGGTGGGGTTGATTCAGAGCCGCGCGCGTGGGAATTTTTTACACCATTTTTCGTCAGGCTTGGCGATTAAGCAGCATTTCACTAAGTTGAATTAGCGCCTCACTGGCTTCAACTTGACTGTCAACTGCTGCCAGATGATCGAGTGCGCTTTGGGCATGTCGCTCCTCGTAGCTTTGTGCGAATTCGCGTGCGTTTACTTCATTTAAAATCCGTATAACACGCTTTACGAAAGGCTCGTCTGAAGCATCTTTCGCGTACAGTTCGCGAAGTTCTGCACTTTGAGATAAGCCAAAGAGAACAGGTAGGCTTTTTTTTCGCGTAACGATATCGGTTGCCGCCGATTTGCCGATGAGTGATTCGTCTCCCCAGATACCCAGAATATCATCACGAACTTGGAATGCGAGGCCTAAATCGCGACCAAAAGCAGCATAGTGACCAACACTCTCGGTCCGACAGCCGGCAACGCGCGCACCCAACTCGGCTGAATAGGCCAGCAGAGCGGCCGTCTTACCATCAATCATAGACAGATATTCATCAACAGTGACCGTTTGTTGGACCTCGAAAGACATGTCCGCATATTGGCCGATCGTCAGTACAACGCATGTTTCATCAAGCCGTCGCAAACATTTAACGACTGTTTCTCCGGGAACACCCTGTTCGATCAGCCGGCTCATTGCTACATGAGCCAGGGCGAACATCGCATCGCCGCTGTTGATAGCCTGGCTTGCCCCCCAAATTTGCCACAGGGTTGTCCTACCTCTTCGGGTAGGGCTGGCATCCTGGATGTCGTCGTGAATCAGGGTGAAATTGTGGAGTAATTCAATTGAAGCCGCGCCAGAGACTGCCCTTGACCAGTCACTGCCAGCAGCCTGGGTGACTAACAAACATAACAAGGGTCGTATTCTCTTGCCGGATTTGGCAGACATTCGTTCAAACTTATGATTAACCCAGCCCATATGATAATGCATCATGCCGTAGAAAGGAGCGGTCCCTTCCTCCCCATTTTTAAGGACCAGGCGCATTTCTTGTTCGACGGCCGGTATCATAACATTGGCGAGTGTTTGAAGAGGGTCTTGCATATATCTCAACTCCCTGATATTGAATACTCTCTGTTTGCCTTGAAGGAAGAGGTTAATAGGGATCTGTAACGTTGCCCCGGCGATTCAAAGGGGTCCGAGCCAGGGCAGGTATATTTGCGGCCCCGCTGCAAAACATCGCGACTCGTAACTCATCCGTAAAGGCGCCGGCCGTATCAATAACACCGTCGACACCACCGCTGACTGCGGCTCGGAGGAAATCTCCTGCCGTTCCTCCTACTGTAGCTCCCAATGCAATACATTTGGCAACATCGATACCATTTCGAATGCCGCCACTGGCGATGATGGCTAATTCTGGCGCTGCTTCACGGCAAAAAAGGATCGAGTCGGCGGTTGGAATTCCCCAATCAATGAAGGCGCCGGCAACACGAGCATGACGCGCTGTAGGCGCTCGATGCATCTCTACCTGGCTCCAGGAAGTACCTCCGGCGCCGGCGACATCGATAGCGGCAATTCCGGCCGAGGCTAACATGCGCGCTGCCTCTTTTGAGAATCCCCAGCCCACTTCTTTGGCTATAACAGGTACCGAAAGGTGTCTACAAATTTCTTCAATCTTATCTAATAAGCCGGAAAAGTTATGGTCACCTTCTGGCTGAACCGCTTCCTGTAATGGGTTAAAATGCAAGATAAGAACATCTGCGCCGCATAAATCAACAGCCCTCTGGCATTCTTTCAGGCCGTAACCGTAATTAAATTGAACAGCGCCAATATTTGCCATGAGCAGAATATCTGGCGCTACCTCACGAACCTGAAATGTATAGGCCAGGCTAGGATCTTCGAGAGCAGCACGAACCGATCCCAGTCCCATGGCGATTCCTATCTCTTGAGCCGCCGTAGCCAATGCTAAATTTATCTCATGAGCTTCAGACGTGCCGCCTGTCATCGAGGAGATGAGCAATGGTGAGGAGAGCGTTTTGCCAAGTAATTGAGTGGATGTATCGATGGTAGCGAAATCGAGTTCAGGCAGCGCCTGGTGAACCAGGTAATATTGTTCCAAACCAGTGGTCAGCCCTCTGAAGTTAACATCCTCCTCTACATTGATCCGAATGTGGTCAGCTTTGCGCTGCTCCAGGATATCCGGTGGAGCGACCTGTTCGGCCGAGTTGGTGTCGCGTTTTGGTAATGGGTCTGTCTTCGCGGGCATAATTCCGATGCTGCTCCGTTGCATGTAATCAGTGGCCGATCGCCACCTGTCTTTCTACGTATTTCATGGCGCCGACCGAGTCTAAAACCGGCAAGTTGTGAGTATACAGCGCTCATATCGATGGCGCCAAACGGCGGCGTTTAATTCGCCCCAATCCAACTGCTACGTTACAATTATTGGCCAATCAACTAACAAAATGAACGAGTAATTATTATGCGTGTACTCATAACAGGCGGGGCTGGATTTTTAGGTTCTCATCTATGTGACCGGTTTTTAGACGAGGGTCATACAGTTATGGCCATGGATAATCTCATAACCGGTAGTATGGATAATATCGCTCATCTACTGGGCCATGACAGATTTACCTTTATTAAACACAATATAATCAACTACATTTATGTCAAGGGTCCGGTTGATGCTGTTTTGCATTTTGCATCTCCGGCAAGCCCAAATGACTACTTAGAGCACCCAATCCACACCTTAAAAGTTGGTTCAATTGGCACCATGAATGCTATTGGACTGGCAAAGGCGAAAAACGCCCGATTTCTTTTGGCTTCAACATCCGAAGTATATGGCGATCCCCAGGTGAACCCACAGCCAGAAAGTTATTGGGGACATGTAAACCCCATCGGTCCAAGGGGAGTGTACGATGAGGCCAAGCGATTCGCGGAGGCGATGACCATGGCCTATCATCGATATCATGGATTGCAGACCCGGATCGTACGAATCTTCAATACTTATGGACCGAGAATGAGATTGAATGATGGGCGGGTAGTACCAAACTTCATCTATCAAGCTTTGTCCGGGAAGCCACTTACGGTTTATGGGGATGGCAGTCGAACTCGATCGTTTCAGTACTATACCGATCTGGTTGAAGGTGTGTACCGGTTGCTCTTATCTGACATAGCTTCGCCACTAAACATTGGTAATCCGAATGAAATGACCATACTGGATCTGGCTAAAGCTGTTTTAGAATTGAGTGGGAGCGACTCCAAAATTAAACATACCAAGCCAGTGGAAATTCGGGTTACAGATGATCCGAAGCTCAGGCGACCAGATATTAGCAATGCCCGCAAGCATCTTGGATGGGAACCAGTAGTTGATCTCACCGATGGTCTAGCCGAAACAATTTCCTTTTTTAGAAGCCGAATATCGTGACCATTTTTTCAACCCCGGTTGTGGTGTCATTACAAACACGCCTGGCCCCAAGAGAGTGGAAGTCGATTGTATTTCTGCTCGTAGCTATCACATTCGGTTTGCTCATAGGCATATTGCCCATGAGAAGTGCATTCGCGGTGATTTTTGGGATAGCTCTATTACTATTGGCCTTAATCCAGCCCTTGATCGCCATGGCTCTGGTCTTGTTGGCCGGACCGCTTGGTGCGGTTGAGAGTTTCCGTATTGGTGGTGTGTTGCTATCTAGCAGCCAATTGCTTTTTCTCTTGGCGGTGAGCCTTTGGATTACATATGGTGTTATTCGACGCCGGATATATTTTCCCAGCACACCAATCAATCTTGTCCTGATTCTTTTTATCACTGTAGGAGCAGTTAGCCTAATAAATGCCCCATCTCTAAGAAACGGCTTGAAAGAAGAGATCAAATGGATTGAGATGATGTTGGCCTTGCTATTGGTAACTGACCTGGCCATGAACTGGCGAGCAACCCAGGATCAATCTCGCCCTGGTTTATTAGATAAACGCCCGGGAGTGGACATCCGGTGGATATTGGCTATGTTGCTTCTGGCCGGCATCAGCCAGGCTGTGCTTGGAATCTGGCAATTTGGATTCCGTGGGGATGGACCTGACCATTTCTTGATATTAGATCGCTTCTACAGAGCTTTTGGCACATTTCAACAACCCAATCCATTTGGTGGTTTCATGGGGATTTCGGCTGCTTTGGCCATTGGGACTTTGATAGGAACGGGCATCAGCTTGTTTATCGATATCAGGAATGGCAAGCGTTGGACAATTAGCAAATGGTTTTGGCTGGTTTTCCTGATCTTTGCCTCCGCTACGACTGGGATGGCCCTGGTCATGTCGTGGAGCAGGGGGGCCTGGTTAGGATTTGCCGCTGGAATGGGGGTCCTGGTTTTCTTCCTGCCCAAGAAACGTTGGAAAGGCGTGCTATTGGTTGTCATTGGCTTGATGGTAACTACCCTAATGGTCCAATTTGATCTTGTGCCGGCAGCTATTTCCGGCCGCATTGTCACCATCAGTGAAGATTTACAGGTTAGCGATGTTCGTGGGGAGTTAGTTACTATTGAGAACTTTGCTGTAATTGAGCGCCTGGCTCACTGGCAGGCAGGCATTGAAATGGCCCGCGATAACTTGTTGCTTGGTGTGGGTTTTGGTAACTACGAGGTTGCTTACGAGGAGTATGGTCTTCTGAATTGGGTTCACCCACTTGGTCATGCCCACAACTACTATATTAACATTCTGGCAGAGACTGGAATCCTTGGGGCGATAGCCTACCTCTTACTATGGGCGATTGTTTTTTCACAGGCGATTCGGCTCCTTAAAAAATTAGATTGGTCAGAACGTGGTGTTGTTCTTGGACTTCTTACCGCATGGACCGCGCTGGCGGTGCACCATTTATTCGACAAGTTATATGTCAACAATCTATACCTCTTTATCGGTGTGATGCTGGCCTTACAACAGATAATCTACCTGAAATATGATCGCACTATTCGCTAGAGTCGCCGAACGTTTTGGCATTAGACCAAAAGAAGCCGAGCGCTTTGCCAAATTCATGGTGGTTGGCACCATCGGTTTTATTATTGATTTCGGCACGCTGGCCATATTGATTGAAGTCGTAGACTTACCGGGCCTGGTAGCAGAAAACACCCAGTTTTCAGAGGAAGCCGGCCGGGTCCTGGCCAATACCATATCATTCACCCTAGCTGTGGTTAGTAACTTTACCTTCAATAGATACTGGACCTATCCGGAATCTCGTTCCAGGCGAAAAAGGGTTCAGTTGCCCCAGTTTGGTCTGGTGAGCGTTGTTGGACTACTGATAAATAACTTGATTTTTGCGCTAACCACACCCCTGTTTAATCTAGTTTTGGAAACGCTTACATTTGTTCCTGAGGCCATACCAGGTTGGATTCCGGCCAAAATGCTGGCAACAGTCACCGTCCTATTCTGGAACTTCTTCGTTAACCGTTATTGGACGTATGGGGATGTGGAATGAGTAAAAAGGGCGCCAAGGCGCGCATCGGCATTGATGTAACTTCGGCAATTAGCCAGGGAGCAGGTATCGGAAGATATACTCGCGAACTGGTGAAGGCAGTAGTGATAGAAAGCAAAGATGCGCAATTCACGCTCTTCTCAGCCAAACAACCTCATAATAGCCAGGTTGAGAATCCGTTCCTTTCCTCAACGTCGAATGTCGTCTTCAAAGAAATACCCATCAATGAGCGCTGGTTGCATCGTATTTGGTACCGTTTAAAAATCCCCTTGTCAGTACAGAACTTTACCGGCCGCCTGGATCTATTTCATTCACCTGATTTTGTACTTCCACCGATTAACAAGAAGACGCCAACGCTTTTAACCGTTCATGACCTCTCCTTTATCCATTTTCCCGAGACATTTACGCCTGAGCTGGTCAACTACCTGAATCATATCGTGCCCTGGTCTATTGACCGGGCTACCCACATTCTTGCAGATTCGCAGGCTACAAAAGATGATCTGGCAACGCAATGGAACGTCCCCAGAGACAAGGTGAGTGTTCTTTATAGTGGTGTAGGTGGGATGTTCAAACCGGTTACCGATCCACGGTTGATCAAAAAGGTGCGAATTAAATATGATCTTGGTGAAAAACCGTATCTTATCAGTGTCGGTACAGTTCAGCCCCGAAAGAATTACCGGATGTTGATTCGGGCATTCCGGTCTGTAGCTGAAAACATCCCCAACGATCTGATTATTGTTGGCGGGAAAGGGTGGATGCATGATCAGATAGTAGATGAGGTTGAAATCCAGGGACTTAGTGGCCGGGTTCATTTCCTTGGCTTTGTCGATGATGCCGATTTACCGGCGCTCTACAGCGCGGCAACACTCTTCCTATCGCCAAGTCTCTACGAAGGGTTTGGGCTACCTATACTGGAGGCCATGGCCTGCGGCGTTCCGGTAATTGCTTCTGATGCCTCTTCTCTGCCGGAGGTTGTTGGTGAAGCCGGAGTACTTTTACCGGCACAAGATACCGCTGTCTGGTCCCAGACCATGTTCGACCTAATCGAGGATATGAGCCGGCGAACAATATTGGTTGGCGCTGGTTTCTTAAGAGCACGTAAGTTTACCTGGTCAAAATCGGCCCAGGAACTGAAGTCGATTTACGATCAACTGCTAGCAGGTTGAAGTTGGTGGGTGCCTTCTATGGTCTTCTTTAGTTGCTTGTGTAGGAAAGCCTTCATATAATGCAATCTGACAAAAAGTGGCCACATATCCGATTGGAGGATTATGGTACCGATTTACCGGTCTGATGGTGATTGGGTAGCCGTATATTTGGACGGTTATATATTCAATGTTGATGGTGAATGGATTGGCTTTGTATCCGGCCGGGAGGCTTTTGATACTGCGGGCCAATATCTTGGGTTTGTCAGTGATGACCGGCGATTGTTGCGCAAGCGATCCTTAAGCAGAAGACCCCCACACCTGGTACCACCAGAACGTCCACCTCGACCAAGAATACCAGCCAGTATGCCTCTTGCACCTTTGATGCGACAGTTACCCCACCAGATTATTGATATCTTCGAAGAATATCCGGATCGCCTAATGTACGTGTCTGAGACACGCCCTGATATGGATTAGCAACCTTCAGGTTGAACGTTAACATAAGGTTGCAATCTAATGACACCAAAAAGAGCAGCTGATTCCAGAATCACATTAACCCAACTAATGGGGCCTGGATCCGCAAATACCCTCGGAAATGTTCATGGCGGCTATGTTATGAAACTCTGTGACGAAGCCGGCGGTATGACTGCCAGCAAGCACGCCCGTCGCCAGGTGGTTACCGTGGCCGTGGATTCGATGACATTTCATTCGCCAGTCCAAATTGGTAATTTAATGACAGTGACTGCAGAGATAACCTGGACCGGCCGGAGTTCAATGGAAACAAAAGTTGTGGTGACGGCCGAGGATGTCCTTACCGGAGCAACAGTTCACACGAATACAGCATATTTCGTTTATGTGGCCTTGGATAGTGCCGGCCGACCAACAAAAGTGGCGCCTCTACTAGTCGAGACGGAAGAGGACCAGGCCCGTATGGATAGAGCTGCAATCCGGCAGGCGTATAGGCTTAGGACACGCGAGTAATCGAACAGTGACTACTTCGCCATCTCGTTTGCTCGGTTTGCTGAGAGGGCAATCAATTGCCCACAAGGTTCTTAGCTCACCGGCGACAAACTTGGGCCTGGCTGAAGGTGAGCCTTTTCCCTTCTTAGCGATCGTTGGGCAAGAAGAGATGAAATTGGCGCTGCTACTAGCTGTGATTAATCCGGCAATTGGTGGCGTTCTGCTTATTGGGGCAAGAGGGACAGCCAAGACGACCGCTGTAAGATCCCTGGTTGATTTGTTACCTCTTCGCCGTCGAAGTCTCTGCCCGAACGGGTGTACTGAAGAAATATTAGATGAGGCAGGTCTGGACGGTATCTGTAACGAATGTGCCCAACGCATCGGTTACAACGAGCCCCTCACCGTCGAGGACCGGGTTCGGATCATAGAGCTTCCCTTGAATGCTGCTTTAGGCGATGTCGTAGGGGGGATAAATGAACGCCTTGCTCTCGAGCAAAGGCGCCTCAGGTTAGAACGAGGAATATTGGCCTTCGCGGACGGAAATGTCCTCTATATTGATGAGGTAAACCTGCTTGATGATTCCGTAACGGATGCGATCTTAGATGCGGCCGCCCAAGGTTTTTATACTGTTCGTCGTGGCCCTTTGAACTTAAAGTATCGGTCACAATTTGTATTGATTGGGTCGATGAATCCAGAAGAGGGGAATCTACGCCCGCAGATCATGGACCGCTTTGGATTGCGTGCGGTGGTGCGCGGCCTGACGGATCCCGAGATGCGCTACTCTGCCTATGAGCAGTCGATCACATATCGCTATGATCCGGATGGAATGTCAGCTCATTATGCCAGCGAAACGCTAATTCTAGCGGAAGAACTCCAGGCAGCGAGATCACGGCTCTCTGGTGTGACCATCACTTCCGAGGCGAGGAAGGTCGGTTTAGGTATTATTCAAAAATTGAAAATTGATTCCGGGAGAGCGGAGATTACACTCTTTGAATCAGCTCGTGCGTATGCTGCGGCCGACGAACGTTTAGTGGTTAGACGAGAGGATATCGATATTGTCGCCTTGATGGCATTACGATTACGTCAGAGCAAAGGTATGGCTATATTCTTACAAAATCAGGAGCAATATGACCAAAAGCTACAATCCCTGCTAATGTCCGACAGTAACACCCATTCCCACTCACAAGATGCCAGGCGCGACTCATGAAATCGCCAAGGTGGCCCCAAATCTTACTCCCCGTTGGTTTCACAACGATTCTTGTCGCTTACTTCCTTATCTGGCTCCCCCAGCCGATCGTTGGTTTGTCTTTCATAGGTCTGGAGATGGGGGAGTGGGTAAAATTCCTGCCGCAGGTACGCCTTGGCGAAATAAGTGCCAATCGGAATTATTTTTACATCCCGCCCATTACACTGGGCATGATGATGATTGCCTGGACAGTGACGTGGCCTAATAAGCGCTGGCAGACCTGGGTCGCGAGGGGGCTTGCCGTCGCCGTCGCATTTTTAGCATTTCCATCGGTCGAAGCGATTCTTGATGAGCCGGCAAGCGAGTGGCTGTTGAGAGTGATTCTGGTGATGGTGGTCTTGATATTGGCGGCTCTATGCCCGCTTTTCAAGCGATTGCCGCCAGGAATCTTGATCAAGGGATCGTGGTTATTGATCATGCTACTGGGTTTAATTGGCGCGATATTTCCAACCTGGGCGTATTTGGCCGTAAGAGGCCCCGTAGGCGATCTGCTGCGATTGGCTATCGGTATTGGTCCTGGGGTATGGCTGAATGCCGCCGGTCACATTTTGCTTGTAGGTACAGTCGCCTATTTTTTAGTTGCTGGATCCGACAAGCATAAGTATGAACTATAAGTCAGCTGCGAACGTGAAAAAGACGATGCGTAGCACCGTCTTTTATGGCAGCTATTTTTTTGATTCTTCCAATTCAGATCGTTTTTTTATATTGGATCTAACCGGTGGTCATGTGCTTATCAATGTAGGTTACGGCTTCACCCACAGTGGTAATCGACTGCGCTTCTTCGTCAGAGATCTCACCTTCGAACTCTTCCTCGAAAGCCATAATCAACTCGACCAGGTCGAGCGAGTCAGCCTCTAAATCTTCACGAAAACGGGCTTCAGACACGACTCGATTTTCTTCTACGCCAAGCAAATCAACGATAATTGCGCGCACACGGGTTTCTGTATCACTCATCTATTGTTCTCCTTAGAATATTCTGCCGAAACAGCTACGCAATTTTAGGACCGATAGCCAGATTGTCAAGGGACAATTTTATTGACTATGATGGCCGCTCAATAGAAGGTATCAAATAGATAAACCCAATAATCAATATATAGTTACGGCGCCTCTGCCAAACGGGTATGATTTTGATCCAACCAGATAGCGATCGCCAGCAGGAGAAAGAATGCATAAGCTAGATCCACCAGGAAAAAACTGTGGTCCACGAAGCCATGAGCGAGCATGTAGACCAATGAACCGAGCAAGCCGGCGGCTATAGGTTGCCATTCAACAACTACCTTATTGATAAGTCGCATTGAGATGCGAAAGTAAGACCAAAACATCCACCCTCCGGTAAGTAATCCTAATATGCCTAATCTGGTCGAGAAATCTAACAAAATATTGTGGGGATGATTAAGATTTGGTTCCTGCCAGGCAGCATCAAATATGTAACGACCACGGTAAGCATAGAGAAAATTATCCAGGCCAACGCCAAATATCGGATTGTCGCGAAACATGTTGATGCTCGAACGCCAAAGATTCATGCGAAAAAATCCAGTAGCGCCTTGCGGATTAAGACGTCCTGCTAACGCAGGAATTTGCCATGCCACCACCAAGGCAGCAAAGCCAGCCGCGAAGGCTCCAAACAACCATGGCCACAGCCGTCCGCCAACAGATTTTCGCCAAATAATGAGAATAACCAGAAGAGAGGCAGGTAGACCAAGGAAGAGGGCACCCTTGCTGTAACTTAGTAACATGGCCATACCAACTGGCACCGCGGCTAACAGGTAAAAATAACGTCGCCTACCATGTCCCATGAGGATCATAGCTGCCAAGATTGGAATGATGCGACCGAGGTAAAGGGCTACGTTATTTGGCGAGCCATAAACGGATCGAAGACGCATTAAACCGCCTTCTGAAGTAATTAAGTTCTGACCGGTTGAATATTGCAAAAGACCAATCAATGCAACGGTCACGCCCCCGAGTATGAATGCATCAATGATTGTCCACATCTCCCGTTTATTGATTTTCATCCAACGCATTAGTAAAAAGAACAGGGCTGGTTCGAGAATCAAAACGCGCCATTCATTTGTAGCCACATCGAGTCGCTCTGTAAAAAGAAGTGACAAGGTCGCCACGATGGTGAAGGCCAGTACGGACCAATCCGCGACCGTCATCCGTTTTAGGGGATTCTCCACCGATGCTTCAGTAGATCCTCGGATTAGGCGTTGGTTGATCAGTCGAAGCGAAAATGCAACGAAGGTAACCAATAGAAACAATTCAACCGGCGAAAACAGGTAACCTGCGAGTGCTTTTGGTTTGACGAAGAATGGAAAGGCAAAGGCGACTAAGGCAAGCCCCCATACATGCGTCCGGTATGGGGGCTTGCCTTAGTCGCCTTTGCCTTTCCATTCTTCGTCAAACCAA
>PVMS01043099.1_pt1 | contig 11996 bp, 9 predicted proteins | sample 1853461 | NCBI WGS metagenome assembly PVMS01 (sample SAMN08582032, study PRJNA380276) | Marine sediment metagenome, whole genome shotgun sequencing project. | isolation source: ocean sediment barecode stripped | collected 2017
ATCGAAAATTTCCGTCAGCGGTGCCGGATTTTTACTCAACAACGAGATGGACGACTTTGTCTCGAAGCCTGGCGTGCCGAACGCGTACGGCCTTCTTGGCGATGCGGCTAATTCAGTTGAAGCGAGCAAGCGGCCGCTAAGTTCCATGTCACCGACGATCGTATTTGCGAATGGCGAGCCCTGGTTTGCGGTCGGCGGTATGGGGGGCAGCCGCATCATCACCGGCGTGTTGCAGACGATTGTCAACGTTATTGACCATGGAATGAATATCGCTGACGCATCGGGTCAGCCGCGCATGCATCATCAGTGGTACCCGGACGTGCTGCTTCTCGAACCCGGATTCAGTCCCGACACGACTCGGCTACTCAAAGAGCGCGGCCACGATGTGAGGCTGAGCAGGACCGGTACTGTGCAGATTGCCGCCTACAAAGACGGCACCTTCCGTGGTGCCGCCGATCCGCGAATGCCGAATTCCGGCGCCGCTGCTCCTGTCGAGATAAATGCAAACAGCGACTGAGACTTTGACGAACGAGATCTCGCGGGGAGCCCGCCGCTACGCGCTGGTCGTGCTGACCGTCGTCTACATGTTTAACTTCGTCGATCGGCAGATCCTGTCAATACTGTTGCCGGCGATTCGCGACGAATTCCAGGTTGGTGACACGGTGCTAGGTCTGTTGGCAGGCACGGCATTCGCGTTGTTTTACGTCACACTGGGCGTGCCAATTGCGCGTCTCGCAGACCGCTGGAACCGGCGCAACCTGATTGCCATTGCCGTCGCCGTCTGGAGCGGCATGACGGCGTTATCCGGACTTGCGGTGAACCTCTGGCAGCTTGCTCTGGCACGGATTGGCGTGGGAGTGGGCGAGGCCGGGTGCAGCCCTCCCGCGCATTCGATGATTGCCGACTTGTATCCACCCGAACAACGATCATCGGCAATGGGAATCTACACGCTCGGCATTTCGGCCGGCGTTATGTTGGCGTACTTGGCCGGCGGTTGGGTCGTACAGAATATGGGATGGCGGCAAGCATTTTTCATCATCGGATTGCCGGGTCTGCTGCTCGCCTTGATCGTTCGATTCACATTACACGAACCGCGGCGTGGTGCATCAGAGCAGCGCCGTGACAGCGGCAGTCAGCCTGCACTAATTATTGTTACCCGGTTTCTACTGGCGCGCAAATCGTTTCTTTATATGGCGACCGCCGCTGGACTCAGCGCGTTCGTCGGCTATTCGATCGTCAATTTTTTGCCAAGCTTTATCGATCGCAGCTTTGGCGTGGGCATCGCGGTCACGGGGTTCTGGCTTGGAATCATTTATGGCATCGCGGGTGGTGCCGGATTCTATTTCGGCGGTTTCTTTGCCGATCGCATTGGGCGAGCTGGCCACCGGAAGGCCATGCTGTTTATCGCCGCATCAGCGGTCGCAAGCGCCTTGTTTTACTTCGGCGTTTTCCTGTCGACGTCATTGATAGCTTGCATGAGCTTGCTTGTTATACCGACGGTCATTTCCAATTTTTACCTGGCGCCGGTTCTGAGCCAGACGCAGAGTCTCGTCTCGTTGCGCATGCGCGCCGTGGCTTCGTCACTGGTGTTGCTCATCATCAACGTTATTGGCCTGGCAATGGGTTCGCCGATAACAGGGTTCATCAGTGACTCGTTGGAGCCGAGATTCGGCGCCGAGTCAATGCGCTACAGCTTGCTGATCGTAAGCACGGTATTGCTACCGGTGGCTGCGTGGTGTTATTTCCGGGCCGGGAATTTCATCGAACAAGACTTGCAGCGCGCAGACGAAAAAGACTGATTCAGACCGAACGCAGATACCAGTCGAAATCGAGCGGGCTGATCGTGTTGTGGTATTTCCGCTCTTCGGCACGTCGATTCATGACGTAATACTTACAGTACTCATCGCCCAGGTACTCAGGCAGGATCTTGCTGCGCGAAAATTTATCCAGCGCCGCGTCCCAGCGATCGGGAATACGGGTTTTGAGTGTTATTTGCTCGCCTTCATTAATCATCCGGCCCGGATCACATTTGTTCTTCAATCCGTAGTGAACGCCGGCTGCGATTGCAGAGGTAACCAGGTAGGGGTTTGCATCAGCACCGGCGACGCGATGTTCGAAGCGCAGATTCTTCGAATCGGCTTGCGGAATGCGGATCGCAACGCAACGATGATTGACGCCCCAATTCAGATCCACCGGTGCGAAGTTTTCGGGCAGTAAGCGTCGATAGGAATTCGCGTTTGGCGCAAATATTGCCGTACTTTCAGCCATCGTTTTCAGCAGTCCGCCGACGGCGTAGCGTAACCGGGCTGAAAACGGCGGTGTCGCCAGGCTGTCCTTTCCCTGGGAGAAATAGTTCTTGCCGTTCTTGTCGACCAGGCTCATGTGGATGTGCAGTCCATTGCCCGAATCCTCGGCGAATGGCTTTGCCATGAAACAGGCGACGAAACCATGTTTTAGCGCTGCCGCTTTGACGACGCGCTTTAGCAGGACCGCGTGATCACACGCGAGTACCGGATTGTCGACGTGTAACAGGTTGATCTCGAATTGGCCAGGCGCGTATTCCGAGATGACGGTGTCGGCGGGAATATTCTGCGCGTCACAGAAATCGTAAACATCATCGAGAAAGGGCTGCACTTCGTTGAGGTCGTCGGGATGGTAAACCTGTACGCCGGGTTGCGGGCGGCCTAGCCCTGCGATGCGTGGCGCACGCGGCGTTGGTTTGTCTGCTTTGGCCTCGAGCAAATAGAATTCGAGCTCCGTTGCCATTACGATCTTGATGCCCATTTTTCTGAGCGGCGCCGTGGCGCGTTCAACAATCCCTCTTTGGTCGAGGAAATAAGGGCTGCCGTCATTCTCGAACATTCGAAACAAGGCTTGCGCCATGGGCCGGCCTGACCAGGGCACAGGTGCCAGGCTGCCCGGAACCAGCTTACAGGTGGCATCCGGATCGCCGTCGTCGTAGCCCGGCAGTCCCTCGTCAACTTCACCGAGCACATTCAACATGACCGCGCCGCCGCAAAACGGAAACGGCTCGTCGCAATACTTTTCAAAGTCCCTGGCGCGAATACGTTTGCCCTTGAGTACGCCGAGTACGTCCGGAACGAGAATTTCCATGAATGCTGTGTCCGGATAGGACTTGAGCAAACCCCGTAGTTCAGACCTGAGCGGGTTGTTCTTCTTTGCCATCGGTGGCCCTTGTGAATCGCCAAACTGTGCGAGCTTCCACGATCTTCGCGCACGTCGCAAGGCATTGCACGGGTTGCCTGCTGGCACTCCTCCATCGTACGGTGTACCATATTATGAATTAAGTATTCATAATATGGTGAAACGTGATGTCCACGCCTGATCCTCCGCAAGGCGCCCAGGCGGCGCTCCGCGCCATCCGCTTGTTGAAGCTCTTTACTCCGCTGCGCACCGAGATGTCTTTGGCAGAAATCTGTGAGCTCGCCGGATTGAATAAGACAACGACGCACCGCCTGTTACAAGCCCTGGTAAGTGAGGCACTGGTCGAGCGCAGCGAGGCGAGCGGATTGTATCGCCTTGGCACGGGCTTGATGGCTCTTGGCGTTTTGGCACTGTCGAGCAGCGATCTGCGGCTCCGGGTTCGGCCAGTACTGAAGCAACTGGCGAAAAGCAGCGGGGAAACAGCAACCCTGGAGGTGCCGATCGAGGACTCCATGCTGATTCTCGATGAGGTCGCAGGTACTCACTTTGTCGGCGCCGTCGGCAATGTTGGTACGCGTTGGCCACTGCACGCAACATCAACGGGTAAGGCGTTAATCGCGTTCGATGAGCAGCGACTGGAAGCACTGGATAGCGAACTCACGCCATTGACGCCGAACACGATCGTGCGCCGAACAGATTTGCGAAAACAGCTTGCCTTGATTCGACAACGCGGATTCGCAGAGACGGTGGACGAACTTGAGGATGGTTTCTCGGGAGTCGGTACGATTATTCGAGGTGGCCTCGGTGAGGTGATCGGGACCCTGTCAATCTGCGGTCCTACGCAGCGCCTGACGGTCACGCGCCGTGCCCGTCTTGGGGAATCGTTGCGAATTGCCGCGGCTCGCTTGCAGCCTGCACTACATTGAGCGCAGCTATTGGCGTGCTAACATGCCGCAAGCCGAAGCGTCAGGAATAACAACATCAATACGCGCAAGTCTGCTGCCCTGATTCGGGGATTCGCACTCATCTTTGTTATCACGATTGCCGCCGTGTGGTCGGTGTCGGCGTATGCGATCGACATCGAAGTACCGTCAATCGGACTGACTAACGTGCCGATGGATATTGCGGTCACAGGTGCGACACCGGGGGACGTCGTATCCGTGGCCGTTGGCGAGGAGAATCTGTGGTCAACGGCCGATGCTGATGGCCGGGCGACTGTATCTGACGTCACGGTGCTGTCTGTTGGTGCTATTGTCATCACGGCGACTGTGGATGGTGATTCAACGACGACGAGTTTGCGGGTACTGCCCGGCTGGGTTTCATTAATGCCGGCGTTGCTGGCAATCGTCGTGGCGCTCGCCATACGCAATGTTGTGCCTGCCCTGTTGCTGGGTCTCTGGTTGGGTGCCACGGCGCTGCAATCGTTCTCGCCGATGGGTGCTCTGAAGGGACTGTTGGATACGGTCTATGTATTCATCGTCGCTGCGGTGGCCGAACCAGACCACGCCAAGATCATCGTATTCGGCATGATGATCGGCGGCATGGTCGGCATTATCACGCGCAATGGTGGAATGGCGAGTGTCGTACGCTTGGTGGTCAGTCGCGCGAAGACTGCTGTCGGTGGCCAGGTTGCAGTCTGGTGCATGGGTCTCATGATTTTCTTCGATGACTACGCGAATTCGCTGGTTGTTGGTAATACAGCCCGACCGATTACGGACCATCTCAAGATCTCGCGCGAGAAGCTTGCTTACATTGTTGATTCGACAGCCGCTCCAGTTGTTTGTATTGCGCTGATCACAACCTGGATCGGTTATGAAGTGAGCCTTATTGACCAGGCGCTGAAAGGAATAGATGAGCTTGCCGGGCTCCAGGCTTATGCCGTTTTTCTGCAGTCAATTCCATACAGCTTTTATCCGATTATGGCCGTGATTTTTGTCTTGACCGTAGCTACGACGGGTCGCGATATGGGCCCGATGTACGAGGCCGAGTTGCGCGCGAGGGCAGGGCAGGTTGAGCCCAGCAGAAGTGGTGAGGAATTGCCTGCAATGGAAGGTGACACGCTGGAGCCGAAAGCCAACATTCCGCTGCGTGCCGCGAATGCGTTCGTGCCGATATTCGTCTTGATAGCAGGTTTGGCGTTCGGTTTGTATGCCACGGGTGAAGGAGACACGCTTACCGAAATCATTGGCAGCTCGGACGCCTACAAGGCGATGATGTGGGGATCTTTTGGAGGCGCCCTGACAGCGGCAGGAATGTCACTCGGGCAGAAAATTCTCAACTCGCATGAGGTCGTCGATGCCTGGTACGGTGGTGCGCGCGCCATATTGTTCGGCATGATCGTGCTGGTTCTTGCCTGGTCGATGTCGGCTGTTACTGCGGAGCTCAATGCAAAGGGCTACCTGATCACCATACTGGGTGATTCGTTACCTGTCGTTCTGGTGCCGGCAATTGTTTTCCTGCTCGCTGCCGTAACCGCATTTGCCACCGGCACGAGCTGGGGCACCATGGGCATACTCATGCCGTTGGTCATTCCATTGGCATGGGCTGTAATGATCGTCAATGGCATGGCAAATCCAAGCGGTATGCACATTCTCTATTCCTCAGTCGCATGCACGCTGGCCGGCGCCGTATGGGGTGACCATTGCTCGCCGATCTCGGATACAACCGTGCTGTCGTCGGTTGCGACTGGCTGCGATCATATTGAGCACGTCAGGACGCAAATGCCGTACGCGTTATTGGTGGGTATGGTGGCGATTTCGATCGGTACGATTCCTGGTGCGTTCGGTCTGTCACCGTGGATATCGATTATCGCAGGTGTCGCGGTTCTTTACGGAGTGCTACGCTACTTCGGTCGCAGCGCTGACGATTCTGTATGACTGGAAAACCCATTATTGGCGTGCCGGCTTGCCGGCGCATAGTCGACCCACATCCCTTTCACATGGCGGGCGAAAAGTATCTTCACGCGCTGGCCAACGGTTCGAACGGTCTGCCGCTCATTATTCCCGCGCTCGGAGATTCGCTGCAGATAGACGAGATTATTGCGAGTATCGATGGCCTGTTGCTTACGGGCAGTCCCTCGAACGTCGAGCCGCATCATTACGCGGGCGAGCCGAGCGAGCCCGGAACACCGCATGATCCGAATCGCGATGCGGTAACGCTGCCGCTGGTAAAACGAGCGATTGACAAGGGCGTGCCGGTGCTGGCCCTGTGTCGGGGACACCAGGAACTCAATGTCGTGCTCGGCGGAACATTGCACCAGAAAGTGCATGAGGTTCCCGGGTTTGATAACCACAGGGAAAATCCCGACGATCCCCTGGACGCGCAGTACGGACCTGCGCATGAGGTCAATCTTGTCGAAGGCGGTCTACTGCACAAGCTGGCCGGGACGTCGACGGTCATGGTCAATTCGCTGCATTCACAAGGTGTGGCGAAACTCGCCGGTGGCGTCACGGTTGAAGCCGTTTCACCCGACGGACTCATAGAAGCTTTCACTGTGGACAGCGCGAATGGGTTCGCGTTGTCGATTCAATGGCACCCGGAATGGCAATTCTCACAAAACGAATTATCAACAGCAATATTCAAGGCATTTGGTAACGCGTGCAGGCAATATGCTGCCAAAAAACAGGTGTAAGGTGAGCAAGGATGACGTTTTTCAGCCCTGGTTGAAAGAAAGAAAAATCGTAGATGTAGAGGCATTCGTGCCGGACATGGCCGGTGCCGCGCGCGGTAAGGTACTGGCTGCCGACAAACTCGGTTCGGGCGTTATGAAAATGCCGGAAGCGATTTTCGGACAGACGATATCGGGCAACTACGTTGACGACAAACACAACGTTGAAGATCGTGACATGACCCTGGTTCCCGATCCGACGACGCTGCGTCCTGTGCCGTGGCTGAAGGAGCCCTCTGCGTCGGTCTTCGTCGATTGTTACCAGAACGATGGCGCCCCGGTCGGGGCGTCGCCGCGCGGCGTGCTTCGAAGCGTGCTGGCCAAGTACGAAGCGCGCGGATGGACGCCCGTTGTCGCACCAGAGGTTGAGTTCTACCTGGTCAATGCGCAAACTGATTCGAACAAGGAGGTCGTACCGCCAGAAGGGCGACTGGGTCGAACGGAAGGGGGACGCCAGCCCTACAGCATCGACGCAATGAATGATTTCGACCCGCTCATCAACGACCTCTACGCCTACTGCGAAGCGCAGGACATTCTTATTGACTCGTTGTCACAGGAAATGGGCCCGGCGCAATTCGAAATCAACTTCATGCACGGCGATGCGATTGAGCTGGCCGACCAGGTGTTCCTGTTCAAACGCACGATGCGCGAAGTCGCGATTGAGCATAAAATGCACGCGACCTTCCTGGCCAAACCCATGGGCGAGGAGGCGGGCAGCGCGCTGCATGTGCACCAGAGCATCGTCGACAGGGCGGGCAACAATATTTTCTCAAAGAAAAATGGCGAGCCAAGCGATCTTTTCTACGGTTTTCTCGGCGGATTACAAACGTATTTGCCCGATGCTTTGCTAATTTTCGCACCTTACGTGAATTCCTACCGCCGCTTCCTGAGTCCCTGGTCATCGCCCGTGAATCTCGCCTGGGCGGTCGACAATCGGACTGTTGGCCTGCGTGTGCCGGATTCCGGTCCAGAGAATCGCCGCGTCGAAAACCGACTCGCTGGCTCAGACGTCAATCCTTATCTCGCCATTGCCACGTCATTGGCGTGTGGTTACCTCGGCATGATTGAGGAATTAAGACCAACGGACCCTACGGAAGGCAGTGCGTACAGTGACGAGTTCAGCCTGCACCGGAACCTCTACGTCGCGCTGCAGGCGCTGCGCGAATCCACGGCACTGCGCGGCGTTTTGGGTGACAAATTCGTCGACCTGTATTGCGCGGTCAAGGACGATGAATACCGGGAATTTCAGGAAATAATCACTCCCTATGAGCGAGAAATCCTGATGTTCAACGTCTGACGCTTAGAGATGCGTTTCAGTATGCGGTTCAGTATGTGATCCTGGCAGGACGCCGCACCTGCACTTGGATATCATTACTCAATTAACAACAATTCGATGGCGGGCATTGCCCTCGGAGGTGACTTATGGCTGCGCTTGAAAAACGCTCGGGATCGGACTGGCAGGAGCTCGATAAAGAGCACTACCTGCACCCGTTTACAGACTACAAAGATCTGCATGAGAAGAAATCGCGCATTATTACGCGTGCGGATGGCTCGTATATTTATGATGCTGATGGCCGCAAGATTCTCGACGGAATGTCGGGTCTCTGGTGTGTCAACGCCGGCTATGGACGCGACGAACTGGTGGACGCAGCAGCCGAGCAAATGCGCGTACTGCCGTACTACAACAGTTTCTTTCAATGCGCCCATCCGCCATCGATTGAACTGGCGAAAATATTGCAGGAGGTCACGCCACCGCACATGAATCGGGTGTTTTTCACCGGGTCCGGATCTGAATCGAATGACACGATCGTCCGCATGGTCAGGCGTTACTGGGATCTGATGGATCAGCCCGAGCGCCATACGATCATTAGCCGCATAAATGCCTATCACGGTTCAACGGTTGCGGCTGCGAGTCTCGGCGGCATGAAGTCAATGCACAAGCAAGGCGGCCTGCCAATTCCGGGCATCGTGCATGTCGATCAACCGTACTGGTTTGGCAGCGACCGCAGCCTGTCGCAAGACGAATTCGGATTGGTCGCTGCGCGTTCACTGGAGGCGAAAATTAACGAGCTTGGCGCGGACAAAGTGGCGGCTTTCATCGCCGAACCAGTACAGGGCGCCGGCGGCGTGATCGTGCCGCCTGATTCCTATTGGCCCGAAGTGCAACGTATTTGTGACGAGTACGGAGTGTTGCTGATCTCTGACGAGGTCATTACGGGTTTCGGTCGGCTTGGTGAATGGTTTGGTGCGGACTACTTCGGTATTCGCCCCGACTTCATGCCTTTTGCCAAGGGAGTGACATCCGGTTATCTGCCGCTCGGTGGTGTAATGATCAGCGACCGTGTCGCCGAAACGTTGATCGACAAAGGTGGCGAGTTCCATCATGGCTATACCTACTCTGGACATCCGGCTGCGTGCGCGGTGGCCATTGCGAATATCAAGATCCTGCAAGACGAGAAACTTATCGATCGGGTTAAGAGCGACATAGGGCCATACCTCCAGGCCGGCTTCGAAAAGCTGGCCGAGCACCCTATTGTCGGTGCGACTCGCATGGTCGGACTGATGGGCGCCATCGAGATCGTCAAAGACAAGGCAACGCTTGAACGCTTTGATGAGAAGCAGGGCGTGGGCACAATATGCCGCGACTTGCTGATCGACAACGGGCTTGTTTTACGCGCCGTCGGCGACACGATCGTTTGTGCGCCACCATTCGTGCTGTCGCACGAAGAAGCCGATGAATTAGTCGAGATCGTCTGGAAGTGCCTGGATCTGACACAACAGGCTGTACAGTGACCACGCGAAAAGCGAGCAACGACAATGCCATAACGCGGGAGAGCCTTTACGGCACGACGCCGGAGCCCACCTATGCTGGCGTCACGTCGTTCATGCGCCGGAAGTACACCAAGGACTTGACCGGCGTAGACGTTGCTGTGACTGGTATTCCATTTGATACCGCGACAACCAATCGACCAGGAGCGCGTCTCGGCCCACGTGCGATTCGCGCTGCATCTTCGATCATTGCGTGGGAAAAAATGTATGGAATGGATTTCGATCCCTTCGACAAGCTGGCCGTCATCGATTACGGCGACTGCTATTTTGATCTTGGCCGCCCGCAAAACGTCCCAAACGAGATTGAGAAATACGCCTACGACATTATCAGCCAGGGCCCCGGACTATTAGCGTTGGGCGGCGATCATTTTGTCTCTTATCCATTGATAAAAGCACACGTCAAAAAGCACGGTGGACCGCTGTCTTTGTTGCATTTCGACGCGCACAGCGATACCTGGGCTGACGATGAGGGCCGTATCGATCACGGCACAATGTTTTACTTTGCGGCGAAAGAAGGACTGGTCGATCCCGGTGCTTCGGTTCAGATCGGTTTGCGCACGACCAACCCGGATACGATGGGCTTCAACGTGCTCGATGCGCCGTCGGTACACGCGAACGGCATCGAGGCCACGATCAAACAGGCGCGCAAGGCCATTGGTGACAATCCCGTTTACCTGACTTTCGATATCGATTGCCTCGATCCGAGTTATGCGCCCGGCACCGGCACGCCGGTCTGCGGCGGATTGACGTCCCATCAGGCCATCGAAATCCTGCGCGGCTTGCAGGGTATCAACGTCGTGGGGATGGACATCGTTGAGGTTGCGCCGGCCTATGATGTGGGCGAAATTACGGCGCTGGCCGCATCGTATTTGGCGATGGAAATGCTGTATCTGTACGCTAATCGGCCAGAAACTCAGGCGTAAACAGCATGATGGATACGCGAGAGCATGCCAGGTCCTATTACGCGGCGTCACGCAAGCTCAAGATCGAATACCCGAGTCTGGTCGGCGAGCATCGCTGCGATGTTGCGGTGGTTGGTGCTGGTTTTACGGGCGTATCAACCGCACTTTACCTTGCTGAGCGCGGCTATGATGTCGCGCTAGTTGAATCGAATCGAATCGGTTGGGGCGCGTCCGGGCGCAACGGTGGCCAGCTGATTGATGGCTTCACCAATGTAGAGAAGTTTGAGAGACGATCCGGCCAAGAGGCCGAGGCCGACATGGTTCGACAGATGGGACTCGAGTGTCGCGACATCGTCGTGCAACGCATCGAGCAGTATTCGATCGACTGTGATCTCAAGCTCGGTTACATAGACATCGCGGCTAATCCCAAGGAATTGCAAGGCCTCGAGGAATTTCTGGAAGATCATCAGAAGCATAATTACCCGCACGAAATGCGGCTCGTAAGCAGGGATGAATTGAGTGATTTTATCGACTCGGATAGCTATATCGGTGGCCTCACTAATGAAGGCAACGGCCATTTGCATCCGCTTGATCTTTGCATAGGCGAAGCACAAGCTGCGAATGAACTTGGGGCGACAATTTTCGAACAGACTCGTGTAACTCGAATTCTGCACGGCAGCGAGCCCGTAGTTGAGACCGAGTCGGGCAAGATCTTCGCGAACAAGGTTGTATTGGCGGGCAACGCCTATCTTCGCGAGACTGAGCCGAAACTCAGGCGAACGATTTTTCCAGCGGGCAGCTACGTCATCGCAACCGAACCTTTGGGCGAAGAGCGCGCGAAAAAATTGACGCCAGCCGATGTTGCGTTTTGCGAGCAATGTATAGCGCTGAACTATTTTAGACTCTCGTCCGACAAGCGACTGTTGTTTGGCGGAATGTGCAATTACTCAGGTCGTGTGCCCAAGAGTATTAGCGGCTCATTGCGCCCTAAAATGCTCGAAGTCTTCCCACAGCTGGAAGACGTGCGTATCGACTATGAATGGGGCGGGAATATCGCGATCAGCGTCAATCGATGCCCGCAGTTCGGTCGTATCAAAGACAATACCTACTATGTGCAAGGCTATTCAGGGCACGGCATTGCGCCGACGCACCTGGCTGGCAAAATACTCGCTGACATCATTTGCGGCGATTCCGAGCAATTCGACGTGTTCTCGAAGGTGCGGCATATTCCACTTCCGGGTGGCAAGTGGTTCGCAAGCCCGGCGGTTGCTCTCGGCATGATGTATTACAGGCTCAAAGAACTGTTGTAGGAGCGCTCCTAGGAGCGCGATAGGTTTTTGAACAAACAAAAACTATTACAATTTTTCGACAAGCGCCACCAGCGCAAAGAATAACTGGTGCTCGCGACAGTGGTCGAGACACGCGGCTCCACG
>PVMS01121743.1_pt1 | contig 11995 bp, 10 predicted proteins | sample 1853461 | NCBI WGS metagenome assembly PVMS01 (sample SAMN08582032, study PRJNA380276) | Marine sediment metagenome, whole genome shotgun sequencing project. | isolation source: ocean sediment barecode stripped | collected 2017
CCCGCCGCAGCCGCTTCATCGCCTAATCGCTCGAGGAGGCGGATGATCGCTTCCTCTTCGTCGCCCCGGTCCAGCACGTCCCCGGTCTGCACGATGACGAGATCAGCCCCGGTCCACTGGTGGAGCGAGTCGATCGCTCCGGCGGGACGAAGGGCGGCCCTGGCGGCCGTGAGATCTCCATGCAGGTCGCCGATCGCGATGATTCGTTCGGGCTCGGTGGGCGCCGCCGATGTGTCCTGCTCCGCGGGTGGCGGGCCCGCGCAGGCGCACAGCGCCAGCACGGCGAAGTTTCCCGCGAGCGCGGCGACCACCCGTTGGCGGGTCACCGTTTCACCACCGGGATCCGGATGTGTGACGGATACACGGCCGAGTGGTGGACATTGTTGTTGGCCACGACGCCCTCCGTCTCGTCGTAGTTCCGGCCACCGGTGTTCAGGTTCCGGGTGAACCGCGGGAAGTTGGAGCTCGAGATCTCGATCCGCAGGCTGTGCCCGGGGGCGAAGTAGTTGGAGGTGGACATCGGGCTGACTTCGACCTCGTACACCTGGCCCGGTTCCATGAACACCTGCCGATCATATCCGTCTCGATACCGGACCCGCTGAATCGTTTCATCCAGGTTGAAGGCGCGGCCATCCGGGTACACGTCGAGCAGCTTCACGGTGAAGTCGGTGTCCCGCGCGTCGGACGACACGTAGAGCGTGACACCGATCGTCCCGCTTACCTCCAGCCCCTGATCGAACGGCTCGGTCGTGTATACCAGGACGTCCTGCCGATTGGTCTCGATCTCCCGCTGGTCGAACGATCCGGCCTGGATCGCTCCGCCGGTGCAGCACACGTTCCCCCCGTGTGAGGTCACGGGGTCCATCGGATCGTAGGCGAAGCTGTCGAGGATCTCCTCCGGCCCGGGCGCACCGGTCGTCAGGATCCCGTCTCCGCTCAGTGTATTCGCTCTCCCGCCGGAGCCCAGGTACCAGTTCACGATCTCCGCACCCTCGGGCGGCCAGGCCGCGGACGTATTCCACTCGTCGGAGCCCATTGTGTAGTAACGCACGCGGGGAAGGGAGTCGGTGATCCCGTTCGCCTCACCCTTCAGCCAGTGGTCGAACCAGGCGTAGATCAACCCGCTGTAGTCCCACCTGGCGTCGCCCACGCTGCGCTCGCCCACCACCGTGTTCTCCTCGGCTCGTGTGTAGGCGCAGTGGGTGACAGGCGCTACCATGGCGAACTGGTTGTCGCGCGTTTCGTCGTCGATCCCGTTCTGCCGCACGTGGTTGAAGATGGCCAGATTCGGACCGACGGAGAGGTCGTACCAAGACATGAACCACAGGCTGGGCACGCCGAACGGTTCGTCGTCGTGGTACAGGCCGCCGCGATACCAGGCCGGGTCGTCTGGCGTGCGCTGGATCATCCGGCCGCCCGTGGCCACCGGTGCGGAATCGGCGAACACGCCTTCCGGTCCGTTCACGCTGCGCATCAGATCCTCGATCGGCAGATGCCAGATGGCCTCCGGCCAGTCCACGCGGGGCAGCTCCGGAGCGAGGTCGAAGTAGCGGGCGAGCCTCGTCCGATCGTCGGCGTCCAGGGCGGGATCGAACTGTGGCCGCTGCGTGTTCTGGACCCCGTACAACCACGAGAAGAACAGCATCTGCTCGGCGCCACCCCGGTACCAGTTCCCCTGCTCGTACCAGTCGCCGATGCGTCCGACTCCCGCCCCGAACCCCTGGGGGACCATGGCCGCGTGGGCGGGATGGTCGAGCGCGGCCAGACCCATCTGCCACTCGGCCGTGGAGGAGCAACCGTAGGTGCCGACCTTGCCGTTGGACCACGGCTGGTCGGCGATCCAGGTCAGCGCGTCGAATCCATCGGTCTTGGGCGGACCGAGGATGTCCCATTCGCCCTCGGAGAAGAACTTCCCGCGCTCGTTCTGGTTCACGTACGCGTAGCCGCGGCGGACGGCCTCCAGTGGACGTCGAAGCCGGCCCGTGTTCATCTCCCGGTCGCCCCACAGGTTCATGTTGTAAGGCGTCTTGACGAAGATCGTCGGGACCGGACTCCCGTCGGACGTCCTCGGGCGATAGATGTGGGTGGCGAGGCGAACCCCATCCCGCATCGGCATCATTGCCAGTTCTTCGACGATCGCGATCTCATTGAGCTCGGCCCACAGCTCCTGTTCCGGGGCATCGCCCGCCGGCTGAGCCTGGCCGGCGGCGGCCGTCTCGTCGGTCGAGTCCGGGGAGCAGGCGGCGATGAGGGTGCAGTAGATCACGGCGGGAGCAAGCAGCAAACGGTATGCGATACTCATGACGGGCCTCGCTGAGGTGTGATGACAGCGTAGGATAGGCGCGCGGGGCACCGGTGTCGACAACGCGTTGCGACCGGTTCCCCTTCTCCCGGGCCGCTTTCGTGGCTACGGTGGCTGCTGTGAGCGGCGCCAGCAACATGTGTCAGCTGGAACACGGTGTCCCGTCGGAGGACTCGGGCGACCGGAGGGAACAGACATGAGCGGGAACTCACTCGACATTCGCGCCTTCGAGGATCGTGACGAGGAGGAAGTCTGCCGGCTCTGGCTGCAGGCCTTCCCCGACGATCCTCCGCGCAACGAGCCTGCTTCGGTGATCCGTCGGAAGCTGGAGTGCCAGCGGGAGCTGTTCCTGGTCGGCGAAGCCGATGGCGTCATCCTGGCGACACTTCTCGCGGGCTATGACGGATTTCGCTGCTGGGTCTACCACCTCGCCGTCGATCGGGGCCAGCGGCGGAAGGGATACGGGCGGCAGATGATGCGGGAGGCCGAGCGGATGCTCGGGCGTACGGGCTGCCCGAAACTCAACATCCAGGTTCGCGCGCACAATCAGGAAGTCGTCGAGTTCTACGAGCGATTGGGCTACAGGATTGACGACCACATCAGCATGGGGAAGCTGCTGTCGCCGGAGTACGGGGCCGGTCCGGCCTCGAACAATGAAAGGTGATCGGATGAGAGTGCTGATTGCAGGAGCGTCGGGAACGATCGGCCGGGCGGTGAAGGAGGAGCTGGAGCAACGTCACGAGGTGATCACCGCGGGCAGAACCTCTGGTGATGTGCGGCTGGACATCACCGACAGTGCATCGATCCGTGCAGCCTTCGCTGAAGTGGGCCCGGTGGACGCCGTCGTATCGACGACCGGGACCGTCAAATTCGCCCCGTTCAACGAGATGGAAGCCGCCGACTATGAGATCGGGCTGCGGGACAAGCTCATGGGCCAGGTCAACCTGGTGCTGATCGGGCGCGACTCGATATCAGATGGCGGCTCGTTCACGCTCACGACCGGTGCGCTGGATCGGGACCCCATTGTTGGGGGCTCGTCGGCGTCCATGGTGAACGGCGCAGTCAACGCGTTCGTCATGGCCGCGGCGATCGAGATGCCGCGGGGCCAACGGATCAACGCCGTTAGTCCCGGGGTCATCGAGGAAGCGATGGAGGTCTACGCGCCTTACTTTCGCGGCTTCCAGCCCGTTCCCGCGGCGCGGGCAGCGCTGGCATATTCGAAGAGCGTCGAAGGTGCCCGGACGGGCGTCGTGTTTCGGGTAGAGTGAGAATCCAATGTGCATGGAGCGTATTCGATGAAGCCGCGAACAGTGACGTTATTCCTCGCCCTCGCAGTCGGCTGTTCGGCGTCTGATGACGTGGCCCCGGAGCAACGGGCGCAGATCGCTGTGCGTGGAGATACGACGTTCGTCACGATTCCAGCCGACAGGTCTCCGCGTCCGGTCAGTGCGACAGTCGAGGTCGTACTCCAGGGTGATCTGCTCGGGCGCCCGACAGGGATCGTCCGCGCCGGCGATCGTGTCGTCGTCGCTGATCAGATTCAACTCCACGTGCTCGAAGATGACGGGAGCCACGTTGCCACGACCGGGGGGGGAGGGGATGCCCCCGGCGAGTTCGGCACGATCATGGCGGTCGGCTCCATGGGTGACACGACATTGGTCCTCGACTATCGGCTTCGGCGATTGTCGTTTCACGACTCGAATGGCGACCATCTGGGTTCGGCTCGAGTCATGCCGGTCGCGCCGTTCATGAGCCCCCGTCACGACGATTGGCGTCTGAGACCGTACGACGGAGGAATTCTGTACCAGTCCGTCGAGTATCGGCGAATCAACCGTCCGACAAGGCTCGCGATCGTCTGGGCCGACTTCGCGGGTGACAGCATGGAAGCGGTACGTGCCTGGGACCATATCGACTGGAAACAGGCCAACGGAAGGATCATGCCGAAGCAGCTGTTCGGCCCCCGGGCTCACGTGGCGCTCGGTTCCGACGGTCTCTATGCGTTCGGCAACGGAGTCGAGTACTGTTTCACCCTCGAGAGGATCGGTGATTCAGCGATTCGGCATATATGTCGGGAGTGGGTGCGAGCCGACGTGACGCCGGACGTCCGAGATCCGAGCCCTTCCACGCTCGAACGTCTCGACGAAAGGTCGCGACGAGACTTCACGAACGAGCTGGAGCAGATGGAAATCGGCGCGCAGTGGGCAGCCTACGATCAACTCATGCTGGACGAACTGGACCGGACGTGGGTTCGTCGAATCGGGCCGGAGCAGGCGGTCTCGCACCCACAGCTGTGGGTGCTGGTGCCCGATCTGCGACCGGAGTCATTCGCCTGGGACGTGTTCAGTACGGATGGCGAGCTCCTTCGCACGGTCGAGTTCCCGGGCGGCTTCGAGCCGCAGCTCATCGAGGAAGGGTCAGGCGTTCGGATTGTGGAGACTGCCTGGCGGCGAGATCACTGTGGGCAAGGCGACCTGGTAGGGGATACGGTCAGGAGTACTGGGAGAGGAGGCGGCCTCTGTTCTCGAACGGATAGAGAGGTGTTTCATGTTCAAGCTCGCGCTGTTTCTCCACCTGCTCGGGGCGACCGTGTGGACGGGCGGTCACCTCGTGCTGTCGCTTACGGTGTTGCCGCGCGCCCTGCGTTGGCGTGATCCCGACATCGTTCGAGGGTTCGAAGACGGGTATGAGAAGATCGGAATTCCTGCCCTCGTGATACAGGTACTGACCGGCCTGTGGCTGGCGCACCGTCTCGTGCCGGATGTGTCCAGTTGGTTCTCGTTCGAGTCGGGCATCCACACCCTGGTGGGGCTGAAGCTGATCCTTCTTCTGCTGACTGTCGTTCTCGCCCTGCACGCGCGGTTCCGCATCATTCCGAACCTGTCGCAGCGTACGCTTCCGACCCTGGCGTGGCACGTGGCGGCTGTCACGATCGTGTCTGTTCTGTTCGTGTTCGTGGGCGTTGGTTTCCGTACGGGCGGTCTGCTGTGATGAAGCCGGTCCCGGGCCGGATGGGGCATCGCGCGAGCACGAATTCCTGGTTGGGAGGTCATATGTCTGGAGAACCGAGGGCTATGGCATTGGGAGCGCTGGCTCTGCTCCTCAGCCCGCCGGCTGTGGTGTCTCAGGAACGATCCCTGCCCGGAGTCGATCTCGCCGACTTGACCTGGATCGAGGCCGAGCCGCTCCTGACTCCCGATGCAATCGTGGTCATCCCGCTGGGAGCGGCGTCCAAGGAGCACGGACCACACCTGCGGCTCGACAACGATTTCGTCATGGCGGAATACCTCAAGCAAAGGGTGATTGAAACATCGAATGTCGTGATCGCGCCGACGGTTGCGTATCACTTCTATCCCGCATTTCTCGAGTATCCGGGCTCGACGCACCTTAGCTTCGATACATCCCGGGACCTGGTCGTGGACATCGTCAGGAGCCTCGCCGGATACGGTCCGAGGAAGTTCTATGTGCTGAATACCGGGGTCTCGACGCTGAGACCGCTCTCAGCCTCGGCCGAGGTGCTGGCGGAAGAGGGGATCGTGCTTCAATACACGAACATCCTCGACGTGGCAGCCGCGGAGGAGGACCAGGTCCGCGAGCAGGAGCGGGGCACGCACGCGGACGAGATCGAAACTTCGATGATGCTGTACATCGCTCCGGATCGGGTGGAGATGAGCAAGGCCGTGCGCGAGGACAATCCTCGCGCCAGTGGTGGTCTCACCCGCGTCGAGGGAGGGGAGGGGATTTACTCCGAGTCCGGTGTGTGGGGGGACGCGACCCTGGCCACGGTGGAGAAGGGGAGGATCATCGTCGAGGCCACGGTGCGAGGGGTGCTCGAAGACATCGAGGCGCTTCGGGCGATGGACGTCGTCGGTTCGATCGGAGAGCGTGACGCCGCTCAGCCCACCACGGATCGGACCGCCGCCCCCTACGTAGTCGTGTTGGGGATCGCGCAGGACGGAGGTGTCCCGCAGGCCGGTTCGAAGGAGCATCCCGCATGGAAAAACCCCCATCTTCGGCGGCTCGCGGCCAGCCTGGGCCTCGTGGTTCCGGCCAGTGGCAGGCGCTGGCTGTTCGAGGCGACGCCCGACTTCCGCGAGCAGCTGCACCGGCTGGACGAGATCGCACCCGTCGATGACGCGCCGGGCCTGGCTGGTGTCTTTCTCACCCATGCCCACATCGGGCACTACACGGGCCTGATGTTCCTCGGACACGAATCGATGGGCGCGCAGGGCGTACCGGTCTATGCGATGCCGCGCATGGCCGACTTCCTTGCCGCAAACGGTCCGTGGAGCCAACTCGTGCGGTACGAGAATATTCTGCTGAATCGGCTCGAGGACGGGGTCCCGGTGCCACTCGGGAGCGGACTCACGGTCACTCCGTTTCTCGTCCCGCATAGACAGGAATACGCCGAAGTCGTCGGATTCCGGATCGAGGGCCCGAACCGCTCGGTGCTGTTCATCCCCGACATCGACAGCTGGGAGGAGTGGGACGAGTCCGGCACGCGGATCGAGGCCGCGATCGCCTCGGTGGACGTGGCATACGTGGACGGAACGTTCTTCGCGAACGGCGAGATCCCGGGTCGAGACATGACGGGGTTTCCGCACCCGTTCATTACGCACAGCATGCAGCGGTTCGCGGAGCTTCCGCCGGCCGAGAAGGCGAAGGTCAGGTTCATCCATCTGAACCACACGAACCAGGCGCTCTTGCCTGACAGCGAAGCGCGGAAGACAATCGAACAGAGTGGTTTTCGCGTCGCTGAGGAAGGCGAGCAGGTCGAACTCTAATTTCATTTCACTGTACTGGAGAATAGCATGACGAACCGGATCGCTGTTATTGTCGCCGTCCTGTTCATGGTCGGCTGCGCCACCGACAGCCCTCCGCCCGAGGCAACCTCCTCAGACCAATCCGTGTCCGCCTACCTCGACAACTCCGGCCGGACGGACCTGCTGGCCGGCGGGATTCGGATGATCCCGATCGAGACGCCGAAGGGCACTTTCCGGGTGTGGACCAAGCGGGTGGGCAACAACCCGACGATCAAGGTCCTGCTGCTGCATGGCGGGCCCGGTGTTACCCACGAGTACTTCGAGGCGTTCGATTCGTATTTTCCGGGAGCGGGCATCGAGTACTACTACTACGACCAGCTCGGCTCGTATTACTCGGACCAGCCCGATGACACGGAGCTGTGGGAAGTGGAACGCTTCGTGGACGAGGTCGAGCAGGTGCGCGTCGCCCTCGACCTGGGCCCGGACAACTTCTATCTGCTCGGCCAGTCCTGGGGCGGGATCCTGGCGCTGGAATACGCCCTCCAGCACCAGGACAAGCTCAAGGGGCTCATCATTTCGAACATGATGGCGAGTATTCCCGCGTACAATGAGTACGCGCGAACGGTCCTGATGCCGGAGATGGACCCGCAGGCGCTGTCCGAGATCCAGGCGCTCGAGAAGGCGGGAGACTACGCCAATCCCGCGTACATGGAACTGCTCGTCGAGCACCACTACGTAGACCACGTTCTGCGCATGCCGCCCGCCGACTGGCCGGATCCGGTGAACAGGGCATTCGATCACCTCAATCCTGACGTCTACGTCCTCATGCAGGGACCGAGCGAGCTTGGCGCCAGCGGCAGGCTGCTGGAGTGGGACCGCACGGCCGACCTGGAGCGGATCCGGGTTCCCACTCTGATGATCGGTGCGCAGTACGACACGATGGATCCGCGGCATATCGAGTGGATGGCGGGTGCCGTGCAGAATGGCCGCTACCTGTACTGCCCGGAAGGAAGCCACCTGTCGATGTACGATGACCACGCCACGTACGTCGAAGGGCTCATCGAGTTCATCCAGGACGTGGATTCGGGCGATCTCGAGTAGGGCTTACTCCGGGAACACGTCTGTCTGCCCGGACTCGAGCTCGAGAAGGCGTCGTTTCCGCCACAGTCCGCCGCCGTATCCTGTCAGAGTACCGTCGGACCCGATCACCCGGTGGCAGGGGATCACGATTGCGATCCGGTTGTCTCCGTTCGCCCGGGCCACAGCGCGCACCGCGGTCGGCCGGCCGATGCTTCGCGCCACGTCTCCGTATGAAGCGGTCGTACCGTACGGGATTTCCCGGAGTGCCTCCCATACTGTCTGCTGGAATTCCGTTCCCGGTGTCTCCAGCGGCAGGCTGAACTCGCTCAGGCCGCGCGCGAAGTATGCCGCGAGGTCTTTCTCCACGGCCCTGGTCACGCGATTCGAGCCGGGAATCAGCACGGCGCCCAGCCGGTCCCGCAGTCGTTTGAGCTGAGTCTCGAGCATTCGTCGGTCGATGAACTCGAGCAGACACAAGGCGTCGTCTGTTGCTCCCACGAGCATCGGACCGAGCGGCGTGAGGATCCGGGTCACTCGAACGGTGCGTGCATCGCGCAGCCCGGTGGGTGGGGCCCCGAGGAGTTTCCGGAACGCTTCCTGGAATCCACTCAACGACTCGTATCCCTGGGCGTAGGCGGCGCGTGACACTTCCTCTCCCTGCCGGATCCGCCCGAGCGCCTCGCCCAGACGTCGTGCCCGGCTGTACGCGTGAAACGTGATTCCGTGCTGACGCTGAAACCAGCGCCGCACGCGTTCGGGACTCAGGCCGCGCTGTTCGAGGTCACGGTCGGTCCACCGGCGCGATGGATCGGCCTCCAGTTCCCGGATCAGGTCGCGGAGCCAGTCCGGCGGGGTGCCCCGGGGCTCCATCGGACGGCAGCGCAGACAGGGCCGGAACCCGGCCTCGAGGGCACCACGTGTCGATCCGTAGAATTCGACGTTCTCGGGGCGTGGTTTCCGTGCGCTGCACGTTGGCCGACAAAAAATTCCGGTGGTCAGTACTGCGGTCCAGAATACGCCGTCGAACGAAGTGTCTCCGGTGAGGAACGCGTCCAGCATCGTGCTGCGCGGGGGGAGGTCCGTGTCATTCATGATCCCAAGATGAACTGGATCGCGGGAGCCGGCTACCGGAGAATCCGCATCGAATTCCAGCGCATCTGATGCCACCGCGTTTCCGTAGGACGAAACACCGCTTGCGGTCCCGAAGGGGGCAGGTCTATCGTCGCCGCCCCGCCCCCGGACTTTCGGGGGCACCGACTGGAATGATGGGACGACGCAACGTGACGACGAACGGCGCACCGCGGGACACGGCAGTGATCTGGGATTTCGATGGGACGCTCGTCGACTCGCATCCGAGGAACCTCAATGTGAATCGGATGATCGTCGAGGAATTAACAGGACTGTCGGCCCTGTCGTTCCCGGCTCTGTCCTCGATCCGGGCCTATGAGCGAGCCGTTTCCCGGGCCCGGAACTGGAGGGAATTCTATTCTCGGGAATTCGACCTGCAGGAGCCCGACGTGGAGCGAGCTGGCCGGTTGTGGCCGGTCCTGCAACAGTCCGACCCCACACCTCACGCACCGTTCGGGGGTGTTCCGGAAGCGCTTGCCGCATTATCCGACCTGCCGCACGCCATACTGTCCCACAACGACAGCAAAGTCATATCGGCCGCGTTGAATGCGACCGGCCTGGCAGGCTATTTCAGCGCCATTCTTGGACACTCCGAGCTCGGCCCCGAGCACGAGAAGCCTGCCGCCGCCGGACTTCTGCGCTGCATTGACGTGCTTCCCCTCAACGAAACCGCCCGAGTGTTCTTTGTCGGTGACCACGAGACGGACGCGTTGTGCGCTCTCAACGCGCGGGCAGCTCTGCACGAGGCCGGATCGGCGCTGGAGGTGGTGAGTGTCGGTGCGTTCTTCGGAGATGTTGGAAACGACGGGTGGGACGTAGCTCCAGATCGTGTCGCCCGGACGCCGGCCGAAGTCGTGGAGATCGTTCGAGACAGAAAAGCCGGATGAACGGTTCCGGCGAGGGGCCTCCCGATCCGGGTCAGGAAAGCAGGTAGTCGAGCACGTCGGCCGCCGTGTACGACGACCGCCCGGCCAGGAATTCCCCCAGTACCTGGAGGTCGTCACCACTCGTAAGAAGCGGCTTCTCGGTCACTCCCCCGTCTCGCAACTGACCCAGGTCGAGGTTCGCCATCAGCGCGTTGCACAGGCACTTCCTCCCGACCGTGTCCTCTTCCGAGCCGCCCTTTTTCAAGTAAGTGTCGACCGGCTCGGAAGGGCACCGGTAGTCGATCCGGCCCTTCTCCGTCCGGTAGGCCGTGCGCAGGTATCCGAGGTCGCACACGCGCTGACGCTGTTCGTACGTCTTCTCATCGGACAGGCTTTGTGGAAGCTCCACGACCTTGAACGGAAAGCCTGTGGGGGAGGCCCGGCCGTCGGTCAGAATCTCTACCTGTCCAGTCAATGATTGCTGGATCACGCGCCGCTTCAGCGTTTCCCCCGTTCCGGCCTCATCGCAGTAGGCGAACAGCGTGCCGACCTGGATTCCGGTAGCGCCCACAGCCAGGGCGTCCTGCAGACCACCCTCGCGGCCGGCTCCGCCAGCGAGCCAGAACGGCAGTCCAAGCTTGCTGATCTTCTCGAAATCTACCTCGTCACGCTCGCCGTACAGGGGCTCGCCCTTCTCGTTCAACCGGCGCTCACCGCGCGGCGGAGCGTTGTGGCCTCCCGCGGTGGGTGCCTCGATGATGAACCCGTCTACCTTGCCGGTTGATTTTCGAGACAGCATCGTGGCGAGAGAGTTCGACGCGATGATCGCCAGGAATCTGGGACGCCTGAGCGCCGGCAGGGGGCCGTCGAACTGCTCAGCAGGATCGTATTCCAGGTACTCGCAGTCATAACCGCCCGATTCAGTGACGTCGAACCGGATGCGAGCCTTCTCGTTGCGCGAGAATGTGTCGAGCACGCCCGGGATCTCGCGCGGAATGCCGGCTCCCATCAGCACGTAGTCGACATCCGCGAGCATGGCGCCGTACAGCGATGCCAGGTTCGGCATCTGGATCTTCGTGAGCAGGTTGACTCCGACCGGTCCGTCGTGTCCCTCTTTCGCGAGTGTCACCTCGACGAAGTTCGCGAGCGCCGTGAGCTGGAGCCGGGCCTTCTTCATCTTCTGACGGAACATCGGCAGGCTGGGGTACGGCTCGCCTTCCGCCCGCCCGCCTGGATTGAAGTAGCGCTCCAGGACCTGGGTCACGACGTCTGGAAAGGGAAACGACTCCATCGCCCGGCGCGTGTGTCCACCCTCGTCACCGTCCGCCAGTCGGCGAACCATGACGTGATCCACCACGGTGCCCGAAACGACACCGAGCTGCCCGGTCCTGGCGACTGCGTTCGCCAGGACCCAGTTCGATATGCCTACGCCCATCCCACCCTGGATGATCGTGGGATATGTAGCGGCACGTGTCATTTGAGGCCGATCATTGTCATCAGGCGTCCGGTTGCATCACGAGAGCGACCCGGAGTTTACATATGACAGGCCCGCCCGGTCAAAGGTCTGTCGAATCGCGAGCGACTCCGGATTCGCCCTCAGACAGAGCAACTGCCGAGCGGGAGGCCCGCAGGACTCGGATGGAAGCCGGGGCCAGGTACAGGTTTGAAGCGCATCGTCCCCCGACGAACGCGGCGAACGCCGCCGTCACTCCCACCAGTCCCAGGCCCCACGCGCCAGCGATGAACAGGAGCGCGATCACCGCGACCTCGATCGCCGTAGCCACGGTGATCGGATGCGTCCGCCGGCCCTGGATCAGGATGGCCCGCTGGAACGACAGCAGGACCGAGATCGCCGGCAG
>PVMS01178991.1_pt1 | contig 11994 bp, 12 predicted proteins | sample 1853461 | NCBI WGS metagenome assembly PVMS01 (sample SAMN08582032, study PRJNA380276) | Marine sediment metagenome, whole genome shotgun sequencing project. | isolation source: ocean sediment barecode stripped | collected 2017
AAGAAAAGCACCGGCCCTATCTTTTTTTTATTCAAGGAGATTATGATGGCAACCATTGTCAAATGAATGCAAATGAAGGACTTATACGCCAGTTGAGTGAGATTCCGGCCCCATTACCAGCCCTTCGCCCAAAAGGCAGCCTGGATTTCGCGGGTGATGGGTCCGGGAGTGCCATTGCCGATCTTTTGTCCTTCCACCGATACCACGGGACTTACATCATTGGTTGTGCTGGTAAGGAACATCTCGTCGAAGTCGTAGAGGCGATCGGCTTCGATATCCTCCACTTTGATTTCACCGAACAGGGAAAGCACCTGCTTCCGCGTGATACCCTTCAGTATATTGCTGGCGGGGGTATACACCTGGCCACTCTTTATAAAAAAGAGGTTGGAACGGGATGCTTCGGAGATTATGTCGGTATGGTACATCACATCCACTGCATCGTATTCTCTGAGCTTATTCTGTAATTTCAATCTGTTATAGTAATAGAGTGTTTTAATCTCCGGGTTGGGGCGTACATACCTGTCACGAATCAGGTTCACTCCCTGTTCAAAGGTCTCTTTGGGTGGCCTGTTCCAAGCTAAATTAAGGATTACAATATTGGCCTTCTCAGTGACCGATTCCAGGTTATCTGAGTACCCGCCAGAAACTATCACCTTAAATGCACCATTGGGCAGGTCGTTCCTTTGCTGCAAATCGTGGATGACAGATTCAAACTCCTCCCTGTCCAGATACATCTCAATACCCGACAACTCCAGAGAAGTATACAGCCTGTCCATATAATCTTCCAGCCAGAGGAACTTACCATTCCTGCAGCGAAAAAAATCAAATACACCAAATCCTCTCTGAAACAATAGATCAGTGACATGGAGTTGTAAATCCTGGAAGCGCACCAGGTCGCCGTTGAAGTAGCAATAATTCGTTTGGTTCATATGCTCAAATTTAAGCTGGAAAGTCCTGAGGAAGAGTCCGGGTCAAGGTAAAGAAATACCGAGGGGTGTGATTTCAGTGCCGATGCCGGGATATTCGGAGTAATGTCATTCTCTATGGTTTCTTTTACTGCTATTGCCTTCCTTTCACCCGGAACGGTGCAATGATTGAAGTGGATTTCAGGATGTAGTTCACTGACATGCTGATGGCCCTTTCAGGTACCTCCTCAACGGATGGGAACCACCCTTCATTGAATTGCTGCTGACGGCAATCCCGGTCAAGTTCCACCTCGATATAGGGCACGGTGGTTTTAAAATCGGCTGGAGGATCGTTGAAGGCCAGGTGGGCATTCTCGCCAATTCCGATAAAAGCCACATCAATTTGATGCTCATTAATCAGCGCATTCAAACGCCCGATCTCTTCATCGGGATTTGCTTCTCCATCAATGAAGTGAAATTCTTTGATGCTTACCTTATCGACAAAGCGCTCTTTCAGATATTTCCTGAAGGAGGCGGGATGACTTAAGGGAATACCCAAATATTCATCCAGGTGAAAAGCGGTAATCTTGCTCCAATCGATCTCTTCTTCGATCAGGGCACTTAGCATTTCGAACTGAGATGCACCGGTTGCTAAAATGATGCTGGCGTGACCCTTCCGTTCTAATGCCTTCCTTATCAAATTGGCTCCTTTAACGGCTGCAGCTTTGCCCAGCGCATCTTTAGTTGCCTGAATATCAATATTCATGATCTACTAAGCTTTGTTGTTCAGGAACATTGGTAAAAGTAGATTTAAACAGGCTACTTTCCAAAGTGATCAGTGAAGGTAAAGGTTTTCAAGTTCTTCGGATCAGGCTCTTCATTCGTCCCTCCAGGAAGTGGTGTGCTGTAAAAATCGCAAAGGCAAGCCCCAGGTTATTGTATACATTACTCAAGGTATTTTGCAGACCATGCTCCTGTGAAAGTCTTGCTGCCTGGAGATAAGTTTCTATGGCCTTTTGAATGTCACCGGATAGTTCGTAGCAAACTCCCTGAAGATTAAGTGCCATGGCTGAACCATGAGGATATTCAGCAATAATCGAGAGGCTATCCAGTTCCCTTGCATAGTGTAAAGCAGTATCGGAATGGCTGTAAGAGAGATTATCAATGCTGCTGTTCAGAGAATTGATGAGGTCGGTATCCCCGGGTGCGACCAATAATAGCCTGTAAATACTATCTGTCTTTACCAGGTCCTGCGCAGTAGAAATGAATGATGGGATTATTAATGCCAGACTGGAAAATGTAATCATTCTCCTCATAACTAATGAGAAACAAAGCCTTGTTGAATTTGTTCAGCTGCTTTGCTATCTTCAATGCATGCAAACTAGCTCGCTGTACCACAAACTCTGGGACCGCCTTTTCCCAAATAAATGGGTTCTGGGGCTCTTCCTGATTTTTTTGTTTGGGATCCCCAGGGTCATCCTGGTCATGAATGCCAATATGAGTGGACAAATCCAGTATGTATCCATCATTTTTACCCTTATGTTTTTTACTCCTTTGCTTTTCCTGAAGAAAGCGGGCAGGCGGGAGATGGGTTTACGTAAGAGCACACAACCCCTCTGGCTTTTATGGGGCTTCCTGCTGGGTTGTGGCATGTGCCTCCTGTTTTTTTTCATAAACAGGCTCATTTTTGGTCTGGAGATCACTAATCCTTTTGTCTATATAGCTTCCACTACGACCTCAGGGGATAATTCGATGCTTTACTTTCTGATTTATCTGATGATCATGATGACCTTTAGCCCCATTGGTGAGGAGCTTTTCTACCGGGGTGTGGTACACCAGGCTTTCAGGGAGCAACTGGGCGATAAGAGGGCCTCGGTGATCGACAGTGCAGCTTTTGCGCTAACCCACCTGGTTCATTTTGGGATTATTTATACAGCCGGAGTCTGGAAGTTACTACCCCTTCCCGCTCTGCTATGGGTAATTGCAATGTTCTTTACCTGCATGATCTTTAATCGGGTCAGGATGGAAAGCGGAAGCATTCTGGGAGCCATCCTCTGCCATGCCGGTTTTAATTTTGCCATGGGATTCCTGATGTTCTATGCCCTTTAACTATTCAAAACACAGCGACTATGATATCACTTCGTAAACTCCTTAATCCTCTCCTCTCCATCCTCCTTATCCTGGCACTTTCACCCGCATTTAGCCAGGAGTCTATACTCTGTGTGGGAGGACACTGGAGCGAAGATGAGGCGAACCTGAAGATGAAGGAGTTTCAGTCCAGCTGGAATGATCTGGAATCCTGGGAGGCCCGTGCTGCAATGATCAAAAGAGGAATCATGGATGGAATGCAGCTGGACAGAATGCCGGTCATTGAGGATCAGTTTAAGCCCATAATCCACCATCGCCGTGAGATGGATGGCTATGCGGTGGAGAATATCGCCATTGAAAGTTTCCCCGGGTTCTGGATTACCGGGAATTTGTACTCTCCCCTCGAGCCTAAAAAACTTAATCCCGCCATACTTTGTCCTCACGGGCATGCTCCCGACAAGCGCCTAAAAGCAGACGTTCAGATCCGGAGTGCAGCTCTGGCCCGCATGGGGGCTATTGTTTTTGCCTACGATATGGTGGGCTACGGCGAGTCGCACCAGGTCACACACAAGATGCCCATTGCACTGCTGCTGCAGACCTATAACAGCAGGCGGGTACTGGAGTATCTGCTCTCCAGGCCCGACGTGGATCCGGACCGTATCGGGATGACCGGTGGATCGGGCGGAGGTACTCAGACCTTTATGCTGACCGCTCTGGATGAGCGTATCACTGTATCGGCGCCTGTGGTGCAGGTATCGGCCCACTTTTTCGGGGGTTGTATCTGCGAAAGTGGCATGCCGGTGCACAAGAGTGAACACCACCAGACCAACAATGTGGAGATTGCTGCTCTCTGTGCGCCACGTCCCCTGCTGCTGGTCTCCAATGGAGCCGACTGGACACGGAACACACCACGGATCGAGTTCCCCTACATCCAACAGGTCTATGCTCTCTACAATGCAGAGAACCGTGTGGAGAATGTACACCTGAGCCTGGAGAAACACGACTATGGCCCGTCCAAACGAGCCGCGGCCTACAACTTCCTGGGCCATCACCTGGGACTGAGAATGGGTGCACTTCCCTATGACAATGGATACCGGGAGGATTTTGTAAGAATCCTGGAACCGGATCAGCTAAGGGTTTTTGATCAGGACCATCCCCTTCCCGAACATGCTCTGCAGGGTGATGAAGCGGTGATGGAACACCTCGGCATCTGGTAGCACACTTTGTGACTGCTCAAATTATTAGGATAGAGGTAACTTGGGTCAATAACTGCACCCTCATTCCATAATCAAAAATATCGTTGTATAAACTGAACCGAATTCTTTAAAAAGAAACGATCTGTAAGTTCTTCAGGTGTGATTGATTTGTTTTCTGGAAGATTCAGAGAATTTGGATTATTAAGATATCGGTCGGCCTTTTTATATAAACCTTCATACAGCGCAGGGAAATATTCAGCTGTCCAGACTCCTGGTAAAGGATCAATAGTACCATCGTAATCGCTTCCAATACACGCAGTCCCCCAGGCAAATATATTACGCTCGTCTAATACTTCTGCAATGTGACGTATTTGATTCCATATTAAACCTGCTGCAATCGCAACATCTCTCTTACCAAACAATGATCTCAGATGCTTCTTTGCTAATTTTTTAATGGCAATTCTACGTGTGTCAAACTGGATGGCAAACAAGCCTCCTGATTTTCCAATAGATACAATTTCCTCATCGAAAAAATTGATATCAGACTCATAAAATCCGGAAGATGAATTATTCTCCGACAAATGATTAATCGATAATCCGTTTACTGCCCCGTGACTTACAATTGTTGGAGGAATATTATCCATATATTCCTTAGAAAGAATATTGAAATACTCTACACGGGAAGTGAAGCTCATATGCTTGATATCAATGAATACTGGTTGTCCGTTCTCGTGGGACAAAAGTTCGCGAAGAACCTTCTTTCCTAGCTCAGTAAATCCGGTATTTAACGCTTTTGACTGATCGACAAATTTTTTTATGGGTTCGAGGCTATTGGCATGGCCACACAAATCATTATTGAAGTTGTGGGCAAAGGTTATAAAAAGAGGCGGAAACTCCCAATGCTTTACTTCTCGGATGTTTTTAATGATCTCTGCTTCGGAGTTTGGCCTCCCATATTCACTTAAGCCTGAATTGAAAACGTGTGCTCCTTCAATAGTTAATACAACAGCAATTTCCCCTTTAGTATTCAATGACTTGTTTACATCTGTGCTATTGGCTGCAGGTTTCCATCTGTATTCCTGTCCATGGATCTGGTATGATTTTTCACTTTCAACAAAAAAACGATATTCCTTTTCCAGGTCTTCGAAATAGTTTTTATGTAGCTGTAAATTCCTGACCCTTTGATATCCTATTCCGGTAATCTTGTCACTTAACCATGCTGATAGTGGACCACTCCCTGCTGAATTGATGAAAAATCCTTTCTCAAAAGGATATAGAGAAGCAAAAATAAGTCGGGCACCTCCTTTACTTAGAGTTGTAAAATCGGATTGTGAGAACCGGGTGATTCCAGAAATAATATTTATCAGTTTAGTGAAAAATCGTGGGGGTTTGTAATGCCATACATTTTGTTTATCACCAGGCTTCCCTTTATCAAAAGTGTGTCCGTAGGTCTTTAAATTGGGATGACAGTGAAGATCGGCATATCCGAATTCTTTATTCATTGGATGAGCTTAGATAATATTGTCTGTCCTTATTGCAATTTTTCTGACGAGTTGATAGTGCTTTTTAAAGGAAGTGCTCAGTGGATAAGACCTGTAAGGCAAATTATTATTCTCAAGATATGTTTTTACGACCTGGGTTACTTCCGGGGCATATACACTGCTGATTTTTGGAAACAGGTGGTGGGCCAGGTGATAATTAAAATTCCCCATCACATTCCTTATAAACCAATTGGTATTGCTAATGTCGTTTGTTGTAATAAGCTGATGGCGTAGCCATGACATTGAAATTTCTCCACTCTCATTAACAATTGGAAATTCATTCCCGGAATTTATATGGGGTGTCAGTAGAATAAGCATTGCAGTTATGCTTCCCGTAAAGCTTAATAGCAAAAAACCTCCTATTACCTGTATCAATGAAAATCCAGTCAGGATCCAGGGTATAACAATTATCATTGACAGATAAAAAGATTTGAAAAAGAATAATTTGAGGTATTCGATCTTTGGTATGTTAATAGTTTTGCGAATGACCCGGTGGCTGGAAAAATAATCACGGAAGTCACGTACAAGTAACCAATTCAATAAGAAAAGAGGATATAATAAGAACACATACTTATGTTGATATCGCTGAAATAATTTCTTCACTTCATTAGGAAATATTGTAATTGGTCCTCTTTGCTCCACGTCAGCATCCCAGCCATTTATGTTTGGATATCGGTGATGCAGCTTTATATGTCGCTGCTGCCATATATAGCTATTCGCACCAAGCAGGTCGAACAGATAATATGCCAGAGAATTATGTCGTATTGATTTAAATATATTACCATGGCACAGTTCATGAATAAGGTTGCTGAAAATAACAACAACCATGATTCCCATCAACGAATATAATAGATAAAGCAACCATATTTGATTTGTAAAGAGAAGTATGGTCATATATAATCCGAGATAAATAGATGGTAATATGAATAGTTTGATCTTAAGATTAGTTATCCTGGAACGTGGTAATTGTTGAACTGCTACTGATACCAATTTATATAACTCCCTGAGTGAGGCTGTGTCCTTGTCATCAATTATATGCTTCGGAGGAGTTTGCTTAAGGATCATATCCCTTCAAGATACATCTTTCTGCTTCTTAATGCAAAACCCAAGAGCTACTTAGGATGCAGCAGATGTATATCCTCTGTTTCGCTTTTTTATTCTCAGCCAAAAGACAAAAATAGCTCCGCTTAGGAATATTAAGGCATAAAGGATTGACCCCCATAATGTGATAAGAGGAAATTCATTGGTAAAAGCTCCAAGATTTGCCAATTGTGCTGGTAAGAAACCGGGCATACTTTTAATTACCTGTTGATTTGTACTTTCAATAAAATACATAGGATTTTGCAACCAGCCTATATCAACATTTGCTACTAAAATGATTAGAAAAACTCCTTCCAGTTCGTGTTTCGAAATTGCACCAATAAATAATCCGTAACAGCTATAAATCATACCTGCAAGAAAAAATCCTGCAAGCAATCTGCTGAAATGAAATGGATTTAAAAAAGGTAATATAATCAAGCTTTCATAGAGAGATATTGTAAAAACAAGCACAATTAAAACAAGCATTTTACTTGCGATTATTTCAATGGGCTGATATCCACAGCTAGCTAGTCGCTGATCCACTTGCACCCTCTTAAAAACCAGGTTAAAAGCCAAAAAGCTGGTGAGAAAGGAAACAGCTGCACAACCCATATATACAAATGAAAGAGACTGTCGACTTATCATCCTAACAGCAGCATCAGATAATATGCCGAATACTACCGGATCTTCTTTTTCAGAAATGATTACCAGAATGACAATATTAAACAATATGGGAATGATAAATAGTATCAGCAAGGTTACACGACGACGCATTAAATCCTTTAATAACAATTCCGCCAGGTAATATATTTTGCTTATCCTATTATACACTCTCTTCTTGTATAATTCCATCTTTCAAATGGTATACTTTATTAATGTGATTTCGATCAAATATCAGATGTGTGACCATTATGATGCATTTTTGCCTTCCCACGGCCATATCTGCATATTTTAAGAAACTCTCATAGGCTTCATAATCAAGTCCTACATATGGTTCATCCAACAACAATAAGGTGGGATCATGAAGTAATGAAAGAGAAAGATTCAGTTTTTGCTGAGTGCCACCACTTAGTTGATGAATTTTAAAATGAGCATAATCGCTAAATGCAAAAATGTCCATTAGTTCATTGCTATTTCTAATTATTTCTGACCTTGACAAACCATATGCAGCACCAAATAATCTAAAATGCTCTTTGACCGTAATGTAATTGTACAGTAAAGATTGTTGCGGACAATATCCTAATTTTCCCTGATAGGTAATGGATCCTTTATCAGGCTTAAGCATTCCGGCAATGATTTTTAATAATGTACTTTTCCCGCTACCATTTTCACCAACAATACAAATGAGTTCACCGGTATTTGCCTCCATTTTACCCCCATGCAAGACCACTTTTTTACCATAAGATTTACGCACATCTTTAACGGATATTACAAGTTGCCTATTCATTATTATACTATTGTGCTGAAGCCCAACAAACTGAACAGATTTCGTTATCAATTTAGAAATAAATCCTGATTTTTCAACAGGACAGCGATAAAAGAGGTAAGTCCCAATTTTTGAATTTTCCTCTTGTTTTCAATAACTTAGGTCTATTATTGCACACTCATCACATGAAATCCTTATTCAAGAGTTCGCTCATCCTCCTGGCCTTGCTGCTAATTGTGGCATGCAAGAAAGACGATCACCAGTCTGGACTTTTCCAATAATTTAGAGTTGGGGACAGGATCCTGGTATTTTATTGATCATATCATAGAGGGAATTGTCCTGTCGGATATGCCCAACCTTGGTGAGGTATGTGTATGGATCCTGTCCTTCCCTCCGGAAGGGGTGACTGTGGATACCACCGGGAGTCCCAATGCATTCTTTGCCACCAACTGTGGCATCTGACAACTTCGTACCTAATCATCGATCCGGTAAACTTTTCTAAAATGATAGCCATAAATGCTGTAGGTAACGGCCAGGGGAATCATATCCGGCCTCCTTCTCAGACTCCAGAACATTAGCTTCCAGTAGTAGATCCTGCTTTTGTCCAGGATGCCCAGGTAAAATATGGACCGAAGCAGTGCCATCATATTCTCTCCATTGATGCGGCCACGGCTTACGACCCTTGGCCTGAAATGAGTCAGAAATCCTTTGAGCCTTTCATAATAGGCTTTGCTGGAGTATATGCTATGTACAATTTTCTGGTATCCTTCAAGCAGCAGCTCCTTGTTCATTATAGGGGTGAAATTCATGGAGTAATTGGTATTGTCGCCCTCGTGTGTCCAAAGAATCCTCCCCTCTTCTTTAAGGCGTTTGTAAAGCTGGGTACGGCTGGGTGCGTTCAGCAATCCCACCATGGCAGTAATAATCCCGGCTTGCTGGATAAAATCGATCTGACGCTGAAATATGGTGGAAGTATCCTTATCAAAGCCCACAATAAAACCCGCCGATACTTCAATACCGGCTGCCTGGATCTCCCCAACACTTTCCAACAGGTTTCGTCCGGTGTTTAGCTTTTTATTGCATTCTTTCAGACACTCCTCATCAGGGGTTTCAATACCCACAAAGACCTTTTCGAAACCAGCAAGTGCCATGGCGCTCATTAATTCTGCGTCGTCGCTCAGATCTATAGATGCTTCGGTGGTAAAAGTATAAGGATACCTCCGATCCCTGTTCCATGCAGCAATGGCTGGAAGAAGCTCCTGCTTCAGGCGCTTTCGATTCCCTATGAAATTGTCATCCACAAAAAAGAGATTGCCTCGAAACCCGGTCTGATAAACGGCTTCCAGCTCCTCAATAATCTGATGGCTTGACTTCAAACGTACCTTGTGGCCAAGCAGGGCAGTGATTTCGCAAAACTCGCAGTTAAAGGGACAGCCCCTGGAGTACTGCAGGCTCAGCTGTGCGTAATCAGAACTGTTAATCAGTGAGAAATCGGGACATGGTGAGAGACCCATATCCGCATACTCTTCCGTCTGGTAGATCTTTTGGGGAAGGCCATATTCCAGATCGTTGAGAAACCAGGGCAGGGTAATCTCCGCCTCATTGAGTATCAGGTGATCGATATGTGACCATGCATCCGGATTGCCCGTAAAGAGAGGACCACCCGCTACTATTGTCTTCCTCATCAGCTGACACCTCTTTACTACCTCCGAAACAGAGGCAGCCTGAACCGACATGGCGCCTATAAATATATAATCGGCCCAGTTAATCTCTGAATCTTCAAGGGCACGAACATTCAGGTCCACCAGTTTTTTATTCCAGGCTTTGGGGAGCATGGGGGCAATTGTCAATAATCCAAGCGGCGGACTGACAGATTTTTTGGCTACGAACTTCAGTGCGTGTTTGAAACTCCAATAGGTGTCGGGATAGGCCGGACTAATCAGTAAGATATTCATCGTTAGGGGTTAAAATTTCAATTAAAGGTATAGCACCCATAACTCAGTGAAAAATAATGGGTCCGGATGGCCCGGTAGAGGTATAAGTCAGGATGTCCCTGGGATGAATAAATTAAGTACTGGGATGAAAATCACCTATGGGGGATGAAGATGGGCCTGAATAAAATACCCGTTCTATTTTCTATAGAACAGTTTATGCAGAGGTCTTATAATCCTGAATAAGAAGGGAGACTGGCAGATTCAATTTCTCCGACAAATTGCGAATCATTTCTATGGTAAGTTTTCTCTTTCTGTTTAGAATCTCTGAAGCTCTACTTTTTCCACCCAAAGAAGGTGCAATATCCTTTTGTTTTAATTGCATCTCTTCCATCCGAATCTTTATCGCTTCAACTGGATCGGGAGCCTCGATTGGGTAATATTGATTTTCATAATCGTCAATTAGCAAAGTAAGAACATCAGCTTCGTCACTTTCTGCTGATCCTTTCGGTGCATCAAAAATATGATCTAACCTGCTCAAGGCATTCTGATAATCATGTTCGTTCTTGATAAGTCGTATATCCATCTTCAATCTATTAAATTCTATTGGCATCAATTTTATCGTAATCATTATGAGTTCCGACAAATCGAATAAAAGCCCATTCTTTCTCAAAATTAAACCTCACAACCAGCCTGTATGAATTTCCTTTTATATTGAAAACCACTCTGCCATTGTTTAGAATACTTGCTTTTGCATATGTATTCCTGATGTCATGTGGAGACTTCCAGTTTGCATTTAGGACCGTATCATACCAGGTTTTAAGATATTGCTCTGAATCTCTATGGTTTTCCCAAAACTTTCTCAAAGTACTCTTCGCTATTATTCTCTTCATTGGTACCGAAGGTTAACACAAATATAAGAATAAGTTCCCATATTGGGAACTTATTCTAAATTACTTTCCTCAGTACCTTTATCTCCTACCGTGACAGTATATCAGCCAATGATTCACCTAAATCCAATTAAGAGTAGGCACTTCATCAATATCTTAGTATAATTGTATTTAGCAATGGTCACCATTCAGAAAAAGTACATAGGTTTCTTTCTTGGCATTGTAGCCTTCCTGGTCATTATCCTGTTTACGGATCTGGAGCCGGGAAAGCCTGAGGTAAGCGCCACCATGGCAGTGGCCGCACTGATGGCCATCTGGTGGGTCACCGAAACTATTCCTCTGTCAGTCACCGCCCTGGTACCGCTGGTCCTCTTTCCTGCTTTCGGAGTTCTGGACGGGAAGGAGGTCTCGGAGGTCTACATGAACCATATCATCTTTGTCTATGTGGGTGGATTTATGATGGCCCTGGCCATGGAGCGCTGGAACCTGCATCGTCGGATCGCCCTGAAACTGCTGATGCTTATCGGGGTGAGTCCGGGCCGGATTCTGGTGGGTTTTATGGCTACTTCAGCTTTCCTTTCCATGTGGATCTCCAACACGGCCACCACCATGATGATGATACCCATCGTGTTGTCTATCGTGGTAAGTCTGGAGGAGACCCTCTCGGGCAAATCGATTAACAAATATGCCACCGGACTCTTCCTGGCCATTGCTTACAGTGCCTCCATCGGAGGAATGTCGACCCTGGTTGGCTCCCCTAACCAACCTGGTATGTCCGCGCATCCTTACGCTCCTCTACCCCGGGGCAGATGCTTATCGGGGTGAGTCCGGGCCGGATTCTGGTGGGTTTTATGGCTACTTCAGCTTTCCTTTCCATGTGGATCTCCAACACGGCCACCACCATGATGATGATACCCATCGTGTTGTCTATCGTGGT
>PVMS01107888.1_pt1 | contig 11993 bp, 9 predicted proteins | sample 1853461 | NCBI WGS metagenome assembly PVMS01 (sample SAMN08582032, study PRJNA380276) | Marine sediment metagenome, whole genome shotgun sequencing project. | isolation source: ocean sediment barecode stripped | collected 2017
AATTTTAATGAGAAGTAATTCTCAGCATAGTCAATTGGATCATTTGTGTTAAAATCAACCACTAAGTCTACATCACTTCCGTCTGTAAATTTGTCATTTAGAACTGAACCGAAAGCAAATAAGTGACGGAAGTGATGTAGACTTAGTGGTTGATTTTAACACAAATGATCCAATTGACTATGCTGAGAATTACTTCTCATTAAAATTTTCCTTAGAAGATCTTCTGAAAAGACCAATAGATCTTCTAGAGCAAAAAGCATTAAGAAACAAGTATCTAGCTAATAGCATTAACCAATCAAAGAGACTTTTATATGAAGCCTGAGATGAATGCATGGCTTGAGGATATTCAAAGATCAATTAAAGAGATTTTCGACTTTATTCCGTCAGAGCAAAATTATTTCGACTTCGAAAAGGACCTGAAAACCAGGAAGGCCGTTGAGCGGAATATCGAAATCATTGGTGAAGCATTAAACAGAATACTGAAGGTTGATTCTGATATCTCCATATCTGATTCCCGAAAGATTGTAGATACCAGAAACAGGATTATTCATGGCTATGATAGCGTAACCGCTGATATCCTTTGGCTGATTGTCAAGAAGTCTCTTCCCATCCTTCAGATTGAAATAGATACATTATTGAGAAAGGCATAGTCCCGAACAACTGCATCTGACTCAATGTTGCTTTGACGTCCTTTGTACATTACGCACCCTTGATACACCGATAGCCCAGAATTGTTCCCTTTTTTTAGCTGTGTACAGTACACTATAAGTGCCGTCCTCCATTGGAATGAGCCCCAATGGCGTGGGCACATCTTCAGCCCAGTTGAATCCCAAAGCACCGCCCCAGTCATGCAGTACCAGCACAATCTTGTCGGGAAGGTTCATTGCATCAAACCAGGCTTCAATATACTTATAGTGGTCGGTATATTTATAACTGTTTGAAGGCATAAGGCCGGAATCACCCTGGCCTATAAGGTCCGGTGCCAGACATCGCCAGCCCTTCTTTAGTGCATAGGGTATGATATTCCTCCACAGGAAAGAAAAGGTCCCGTTCCCATGCATAAAAACTACCGGATCGCCCTCTCCTTTGTCAATATAGGTTATCGTGCTGTCATAATAACAGTTATTGTAACTAATCAGTTAATAATTAGTCTTATTTTCTCTATCGTAAGCAATCTACAAAACAATTAGAAATTAATTCAAATTACCTCTGGATGAACAGAAAGGAAGACCCTCATTTTGAATTCACTGTAAAGAACAATATCATGAAAACAAGTCGTAATTACCCGGTTTAAAAATCCCCTGTTTGTATACGATCCTGACAACTCCCTGCCAGGCTCTATGTTCATAGAAAACTGGCCGGATGAGCCACAGTTCGGTGCGGCCATCCGCAATGCAAGCTGGTATGGAGGCATTGGCTGCATCGGGGTGCTGACAGATACACCAGATGACAATACATTGTTTTATCATGGCCCGCGTCATGATTCCTCCAGGATGCCATGCCTGAACATCAGTCCGGATGGTGGCCGGTACCTTCGCAGTCAGCTGGATCAGGGACCTGTCCGGGCCACTCTGGTAAACACCAACACCAGACAGCAAAGGTGGGACCGGGGCACCTTTCACGGCATCTGGGGTGCAACCTACAATGTCCAGGGTTTCCTTCCCGGTAAGACCGACGAAGTGATCGTCATCATGTCACACCATGACGGCGGAGCCGTGAATGAAGCTTCAGGGACCGCGTCTGTCATGGCCCTGGCCAGGTACTTTTCACAATTCCCAAAGGAGTCCAGAAATAAGCCCCTGAATTCAACCTGTACGACACGCCTGAGACGGTGGCCAAGGATGCACTGCGGCCTACTGCATCTGCATTTGTTGACATTATCAGGCAGCTTGACTCCATGCCAAGGGAAGCCATTGGGAAGAATCCCTATCATTTTTAGTTTTGCTCTGAAGCGTATCTATGCCGAGGATAATTCCTATAGAAAATTTCCATTTTTCTTTTCCTCGTGGATATTTTCCTTTAACTTGAATGGGTTAACTGATAAAGGCATAATATTTTGCTGGGAATACCAGCATGCTTTCCACTGAAAAGAAAGGCTTAAGCCCTTTATCAGCATCAAATCATAACACTTCATATTATGGTTTTATTAAAACTGAGAACAAGACATGTATTCTTCGCATTTCTGTGTGCAGGGTTAATTTTCATCTCAGCTCCCGGTGCCCATGCACAGGGAAGTCTGCACATTGAAGGAGACAAGGTGCTGGTGGAAACCCACACACTCAAGGCTGTTCTGGATAAGGGAACCCTGATATCCCTGATAAGAAAAGCAGACGGCAAGGAATTTATTGATCCTGGCCAGGTAGATACACTGGCCCTGAAACTTGTATACGCAGGCGATGAGGCTGTTTCCCTGGGTGAGGCACCCAATGACCTGGTTACCTGCCTGCAGATAAACGAACACCGGGCAGATATCAGGCTGGAATCCTGGTACGGTGATGCGGTCATTTCGGTGGACTATGATCCGCTTACAGGCGATCTGCTGATTGAGCCTAGCGGATATGCTTCCCGGCCCGGGTTGAGGGCCTGCCGCTGGATGGTTTCCGGTTTGAACCCGGAGCTGGAACTGGTGGTTCCTTTCTACCAGGGAATCCAGTTACCATTAGAGGATCCTCTGATCCAGAATCAGCGCTGGGGCTGGCCCAACCGATGGGAGGCCGGACTGGCAATCCTCCTGGGGGACAATGGAGGATTCTGGGTTCATTGCCAGGACGATCGTTACCGGTATAAATCCCTGAAAGTTGGAAGCGATGAATATCCCCGTTCCCTCGGATTTGACACAGAACCTTATGGACCGCTTGATGACAAATTGGGAGCAGGCAACCTGGTTTGGCGGATCAATGTATTTGAGGGGACCTGGGAAGTTCCGGCAGCCCGCTACAGTAAGTGGTTTGAAGAGGCCTATGACCTGAAAAATGTGCAACGACCAGAGTGGGTAGGGGATTTGAAACTGGCATTAAGCTGGTGCCCGAATAACATCGAAATGATTACAGCCCTGGCAAAAAAGGTAGATCCCCAACACGTGCTTTTGCATGCCTCGCATTGGAGAAAAGACAAATATGACCAGAACTATCCCACCTTTAAGGCCAGTGAAGAAGGTGCTGAGTTTATCAGGGAGGCACAAAGGATGGGCTTCCACGTAATGCCTCATGCAAACTCCATTGACATGGATCCTCTCCATCCGACCTATCATACAATAAGGGATTTCCAGTACCGTTCTTTGGAATCCAGGCAGGTAGAGGGTTGGGCCTATAAGAATAAACGATTCCCTGTGCCGGAGTCCAATGCTGCCCGGCTTCGGTACAGAGATTATAATACCATGGTCAAGGTTCATCCCGGATTAAGCATGTGGCGTTCCATCCTCATAGAGAACATAATGGAAGCAGCTGAAGAACTGGATCTTGAGCTGATATTCATTGATGTAACTCTGAATACGCGGAACCTTCACAATGCCATCGTTGAAAACATGAGCAGCACAGAAGGCATGAAAAAACTCACTGCTCAACTGGCCAATTCTGGTAAGGGCCTTCTGGTGGGAGGGGAAGGCCGGAATGAGATTACCATACAGGATCAATTTATCGGCCAGGCACATCTGTTCAGAAGCGGCCATCAAAACATACCCGGGATTGAGAGGGTAAAGGCCCTGCCTCTGAATGAGTTCATGTTTGGTAAATGGTGCCGCTCCATGGGATATGCCAACATAGGAGGAAAAAGTGAGGAGCAGAATATGAGGATGAAAATGCACCTGACCCAGGGCGCCATTCCTACAATTACTGTAAGATCCGTGGAGGATATAGAAAACCCAAATAAGATGGTGGCTGAATTTCTGAAGATGGCGGCATCAGAATAAGAATACTCACATTAACATAGGGTTAACAAGGATGTAATTCCACTTTCTGTTTATTACTTACAACCTTTTCTCGATATTTTTGTTTTTTACTAAAGACATGATAAAATGGAAAGAAGAGATTTTTTAGTCAAATCAGCTCTTGTCGGAGGAGGTTTATACTCACTGGGGCTGAAGAATGCAGGTGCAATAAGCATCAGCAAGGATAATCCCATGCCCATGCAGATCCTGGGGCGTACTGGCGAAAAAGTATCCATGATAGGGATCGGCGGGGGACACTGGTGGCGGGAACCCAATACCGCAGAAGATATCAAAAAGCTGTTCGACCGGGCCCTGGAGGCCGGGATAAACTATGTGGACATGGCCCCGAATTATGGCGACCAGGAGTCTGAGAAAAGGCTGGGAGCAGCCATGAAAGGAAAGAGGGAAAAAGTCTTCCTGGTAAATAAAACGGAAGCACCCTCCTACAAGGGAACCTGGGAATTGCTTGAACAGAGCCTGGATAATCTTCAGACCGATTATATCGATCTGCTTCATCTACATAGCATTGGTAATGTGGAAAGATGGACAGAACTGGGTCCGGCCTTCAGCAAAACAGGTGCCATGGAGGCACTGAGAGAGGCAAAAAAGAAGGGGATGATCCACTACATAGGTGCCACGGCCCACCACTGGCCCAGCCGCATGCACTACGTCATCGATTCGGGTGAGATTGATGTGCTTATGGTGGCTGTCAATTATGTGGTTCAGCACAGCTATGATTTCGAACATAAGATATGGGCCAGGGCCAGAGAGGAAAATATAGGTTTGGTGGCCATGAAGGTCTTCGGTGGATTGACAGGCAAAGCAGGCTCGTTTAAGATCCCCAAAGAGGACTACAAGGATGCTTTGCGCTATGCACTTTCCCTGGACGGGATTGCCTCCGCAGTACTTGGGGTTACAAATGTAGAAGAGTTGGAACCAGCTTTAAAGATCATGAAAGAGTTTAGTCCCCTTACCGAAGAGGAATTCCTGGATTTATCCATGAGGGGACTTTCCATTCTGAAGCAGGATCAGGACTGGCGGGAGGCGTATGGAACTCCTGTTACGTAAAGTAATTAAATCAACAAAATCCCTTCTTCATGTTCCATATACATTTGCGACCTGTAGCACTCGTTTTCCTGGCATCTTTCCTTCTTTCTGGATGCACCAAAAAAGGAAAAAACGACAAACCAAATATTCTCTTTATTTACACGGATGACCATTCCACCAGGACGGTAAGCGCTTACCCGGATGCCTATTCCTGGGCAAGGACTCCGAACATTGATGCCCTGGCGGAAGAAGGCATCGCATTCAGGCAGGCCTACAATGGATCATGGTGCATGCCTTCAAGGGCTACCATGCTTACGGGGCACCACCAGCATAATGTGGAATCCATGCGTATGGAGGGGACCTATCCCGGAAGTACCTATGATCCTGAACAGTGCCCTTTCTGGCCTTCCATTTTCCGGAAGGAAGGGTATGTTACCGCTCAAATTGGTAAATGGCATACCGGAACAGATACGGGATTCGGGAGGGACTGGGACCATCAGATCGTTTGGAACAGGCCGGGCCATCCGGAGAATGCTGCCAAGTATTATTACGACCAGTTGATTGAGAAAAACGGAGGTGAGGCAGAGCTGGAGGAAGGATATTCAACCGATAATTATACGGAATGGGCTTTGGAGTACATAAGGGAGGCGGGGGATCGTGATAAACCCTGGTTCCTCTGGCTTTGTTACGGGGCTGTACATGGTCCATTCACCCCTGCAGATAGGCATCTTGGGGCCTATCCGGAGATACCTGTTCCGGAAATTAAGGATATTTACCCGCCCCGGCCCGGAAAACCCGAATATGCACAGTTGCAGGAATCCTGGGTGCCCGGTCCGGACGGGGAGCCGGTGGAAAATAGAAAGGCAATTAATTACCAACAGCCGGGCCGGCCGCTGAAGGATTGGATTCGCCAGTATCACCAGGGAGTCATTGCCATAGATGAAGGTGTCGGACGCATCGTCCAGGCCCTGAAGGAAAGCGGACAATATGACAATACGGTGATTGTTTTTACATCCGATCAGGGATTTGCATGGGGTCAGCATGGATTCAAGACCAAAGTTGCCCCTTACTATGCAAACATTGCCTCGCCATTGATCTTTAATTTACCGGAGACAAGAGGCTCAGCTGTGAAAGGTTCTTTGGTGGACCATCCTGTGAGTGGAGTGGACCTTCCGGTCACTTTCTTTTCGCTTGCCGGACTTGAATTGCCCTGGAGAATGGACGGTCATGACCTGAGCCCGCTCCTGCAAAATCCAAATGCGGACTGGGATTATCCGGCCCTGATGGTGAGCACCAATACCATTTACGGATCAGATACGGACACGATTCCGGAAGTGGGTGATCCGCGCTTATACTGGGGCCCGGGCGTGCCCTGGTATGTGATTCTTGCTGAGGGCAGGTACAAATATATCAGAACCCTTGTGGAAGGGGAAACAGACGAACTGTATGATATGACTGAGGATCCCGATGAGCTTCACAACCTGGTTGGAGATCCAGATTACCAGGATATTGTCTCAAAGTACAGGGATATGACCATTGCGGAACTCAAGAGGACCGGCGCCAGATTTGCAGATCGTCTTCCAGCACTCAAAGCAGACCTGAATACTGATTAGACTTCTGAAGGATTTTGTACAATACGCACCCTTGATAAACCGATAGCCCAGAATTGTTCGCCTTTTTTCTTAGCTGTGTACAGTACACTATAAGTACCATCCTCCATAGGAATGAGCCCCAATGGAGTGCGCACATCTTCAGCCCAGTTCTCCTTATCAGAAATCTCGCGAACGGCTAAACGGGCACCGGTAGGCCAGTCCAATCCGTTACTGGAAACGGAATAGCCAACCTGTATGGGGTCATTCTGGTATTCGTTCTCGCCCTTTATAATACCGGAGTCATAGATCACCACGAAATAATCCCCGATTTCCTTAACTATTGGGTTTTCAATAAACTTCGGCTCGATGGGTGACGGAGTTTCTTCCCCATAGCGCTTCCATGGACCTGCAACATCAGGTGCAGTTGCCATGCCTGCATACCAGGGACTGATGGGATCGTAGTTATGGCTGTTATAAAACGAATACCATCGATTGCCGACTTTATATGGATATATCGAGGTGGTACCCTGCTGTCCCTCCCATGGACCTGAATTTTCGTCGGGATTAAATACAGAGCCCATATCTTTCCATGGGCCGTTCAGTCCCCCTGGCCCCGGTTCCAGTGAGACCAGGCGGTGGTTGTGGCCATTCAAGTGGGTACCGTCACCTTCCCGAACAGGGCCCTGATAGGCAGTGAAGAATAGATTCCAGCGTTGCTCTTTTATGTTGTAGATAAGATTTGGCTGCCAGATTGAATATAACTGGTCTTTTTCGAATCCTTCTCCTTTTGACTCAAGTACGGTGGACATGCGATGCCACTGGATTAAATCGTCGCTCTTCCAATGGGCCAGTCGCATGGTTACCCAGAAAGGATCACCTGTCATCTCGGCCGTGAAAAGATGGTATTCACCCTGATGCATGAAGGCGGATCCACCCTCGAAACCATACTTATTACCAGTAAGCTCGGGATGATCCTGATCAATCACCGGAGAAGGGACCGCTTCGATAAGTTCTATTCGCAGCGGCAGATCGCTGGCTTGTTTTACGCCGACTGTCTCATTCTTTGGGTCAATGATCGCCGATAGAAGGAGCACAAGCATAAACGATGCTGTAGCAAAAATATATTGGTTTCGTTTAAGTCTCATTTTGTATATGTTTCTGCGATAACAAAACTACAACATAAAGGGGAACCTTCGATTCTCCTCCTCCCTGTAATGGAATAAACATGCACAAAGTTTCTATCCATCGCAACCCTGTTTGTCGGAGTCAAATAGTGAAAACTGATGCCCATTTTGTGAATTGATCCGTATCCTTGTCCAGCGTATTTTTAAGCTAGTTCAACATTACGGGAAACAGAAAGGTATTATGAAGATATTTCAAGGACTTCTGCTGGCAATTCTTATCACCAGCCTCGGATGCAATCCAGGGGAGAATCAACAAGCCACAAATCAGGCAACCGTCACCATCGATACCGAATCTACGGCCAAACATTACGATCCGATGATTTTCGGAGGATTTATTGAGCATTTCGGAAGGCAAATCTATGGGGGTTTTATCGAGCCCGGATCACCGCTAGCTGATGAACAGGGATTTCGTATGGATGTCATTGAGGCATTGAAGGAGTTAAAGGTGCCTGTCATTAGATGGCCCGGTGGTTGTTTTGTGGATAGCTATCATTGGCAGAAAGGGGTTGGAGAGAAACGTGAGCCTTATGGGGAATTTCGTTGGGGTGTGATTGAACCTAATTTATTCGGAACGGATGAGTTCGTTGAACTTTGCAGGAGAATAGGCGCTGAGCCTTATATTTGCCACAATGGATTATCTGACGTTCAGGAGAATCTTGACTGGGTGGCCTACTGTAATGCGACTGAAGGCAAATTTGCTGAAATGCGCAAGGCAAACGGAAATCCCGAACCGTTTAATGTCAGATTCTGGAGTGTTGGAAATGAACGGTACGATACGGCCTATGTCAATAGAGTGCGTAATACTGCCAGAGCCATGAAAGAGCTTTATCCGGGTATTCAGATAACCTGTTCGGGCTCTCAGGGTTCTGAGGGAAAAGAGATGCCAGGAGTTCAATCTTATCTGATGGAGACTGCGGGCGAATATCTGGACTATGTCTCAGTTCATAACTACTGGCTTCCAAGGGGAAACGAACTACCCAGATATGATTATATAACAGCTATTGGCAAGTCAGAGATGCCGGAGGATTACATGAAGATTGTTGTTAAATCTCTTAGTGATAGAAGAATGGGCCGGCTCAAGATAGCCTTTGACGAATGGAACCTTCGCGCATGGCAGCATCCCGGATTTCCACGCGACCGGGTGGATAACTATGAAGATCCTGAAATTCTGAACTTTGTAGATCAAAGAATTCAGGGAAATGACCTGGCGAGCCAGTACACCATGGCCGATGCACTCTTTGCTGCATCATTTTTCAATGCCTGCCTTCGACATTCAGAGGATGTTACCATGGCCAATATCGCCCCCCTGGTGAATACCAGAGGACCGCTTTTTGTGCATCCCGGGGGGATTGTCAAACGCACCCATTTCCATACCATGGCCATGTATGGCAATCTACTGGAAGACCGTTTTGCAGAATCGGAATCCATCTCGGGCAAACTTATCCATGACAATGATTCCGTTGCCGTGGTTGATGCCATTGCCACGGTAGATGAAACAGGAAAGAGCTGGGCTATCTCATTAATAAACCGACACCCGTCGGATCATGTGGACTGCACTCTAAAAATGGGAAATATGGTGCTGAATGGTACATTTAAGGCAACGGTTCTAACCGGTGATTCTCCCGACTCTTACAACGATATTGAGCATCCCGATCGAGTTTCACCTGAAAAGGTTGAGATAAGTTTCAAAAAGGGAATTACCCATTTACCACCTCACTCTTTAACGATAGTCCATTTGGACTGGCCATAATATGAATTATGAAAAATATTGGAAAGCCAATTTTTTTACTGACAGGAATTCTCCTTTGCGGATTTGCTTTTTCACAAAATAGTGTAGAGAAAAACCAGGACCGTCCAAACATCCTCTGGATCACCTGTGAGGACATTAGCCCATATCTTGGCTGCTACGGTTGCCCGGAAGCCCAAACTCCCAACCTGGACAGGCTTGCAGAGATGGGGATCCGCTACACGCAAGCCTATGCCAACGCTCCCGTCTGTGCTGTAGCCCGATCTACCATCCTGAGTGGCATGCACGCCACCACCCTAGGTACACATCAGATGCGAAGCCAGATGCTTCTTCCTTCATCAATTCCGGCTTATCCCCGAAACCTTCGAAAGGCAGGCTACTACTGCACCAACAACTCTAAAAAGGACTATAATTCAAACCTGAATGCAGACGAGAGCTTATGGGACGAGTCAAGCAAGGAGGCTCACTGGATGAACCGGAAGGAAGATCAACCCTTTTTTGCCATCTTCAATTTAACTGAAACACACGAGAGTCAGCTAAGTGATTCTCGTATTCAGGGGTATAAGGACAGAAATCAGATTCCCGATACGCCCAGGATTGATCCAGAGGCAATATCCCTTCCTCCGTATCATCCCGACCTTTCTGAGATTCGAATAGACTGGGCCCGCCTTCACGACTTAATTACACACATGGACCAGCTTGTTGGTGACCGATTGCGTGAGTTGGAAGAAGCCGGGGAAGCGGAAAACACCATTGTATTTTTCTATTCTGACCACGGTGGCATGCTATCCCGGGCCAAACGTTATATCTACAATGTGGGAACACAAGTTCCACTGATCGTTCATTTCCCTGAAAAGTGGCAACATTTGGCGCCATCCAAACCCCATTCAACTTCTGATCGCCTGGTGAGCTTTGTTGATTTTGCAAAAACACTTCTCTCTTTGGCCGATGTGGAAATTCCTAAAAAGATGCAAGGTCGAATCTTTCTTGGACCCCAGGCAGAACCCGGTCCTTCTACAGTTCATTTTTACAGGGACCGAATGGTTGAGTATTACGATTTCAGTCGTGCAGTCACCGACGGACGCTACTACTACATCCATAACTTCATGCCTCACCGGCCGCGTGGTCGCGATGCACGTTATGGTTTCCAGGTACAGGCCAACTGGGGGGCCTGGCAAAAACATTTCGACGCTGGCATGTGTGACTCCATTCAGTCTCAGTTCTTCCAGCCCAAGCCCGTGGTGGAGTTTTTCGATACCTGGGAGGATCCATGGCATGTGAAGAACCTGTCTGAACTGCCCGAATACCAGGGGCACATGGAAATCCTGGCAAAGGACCTGGATGAGTGGATGATACGGACCCGGGATATGGGAATCATCCCTGAGCCCATGTATACTCAGCTCGCCGGTCCCGAAGAAGAGCACAAGTATATGTATGATTTTGCCCGGAGTGAGAAGTATCCTGTTGCCGAACTTCTGCCTATTGCCAGGAGCGCCAGTTGGGGCGACCCCTCAAGAATGAATGAGTATCTGGAGTACCTTCAGCACGAAAATCCGGTTGCGCGCTACTATGGTGCATACGCACTCTTTTTGCTTGGTTCAAATGAAACGTCTATACAAAAGATGCTAAGAGAGGTGATGCTGAAAGATCATATGGCTGCCAACCGGATTATGGCTGCCCAGGCACTTGCGCTCTGTGGTGATCCTGATGCAGCATACACAGCCTTGCACAGGGAGGCATTGGCTGCAGAGGACGGCTATGTGCTTATACTCGCCCTTAACGGTTTTCGCTACGGGCTCCTTGAAAACCGATTAACCCTGGAGCACTGGGAGCGGTTTAATGAAATGAAGATGCCAGTGGGATCCCACTGTGATCCAACTGGCTGCCAGTATGCCCGGAGAATGATTACAGATGCCCTTTCAATTTATCCCGAAAGAAGGGTGGCATATTGAAAACCAACAGTGTTGTTATGAATAAGGTCGGTAGTACATATAAACAGCTATAGAGATATGAACGCGAAAACAACTTTTCAATTACTGCTAATTCTGATTTTGACCTTTCAAATTGTGGGGTGTAAAAATTATTCAGACAGCCTTGAAGGAGAGATCATTCAAAACAGATGGCAATCATTAAAAACCATTGATGAAGGGGGACTGGTAGGCGAGAGGGTTGATTTATGGCGGAACCACCGTCTTTGGAATATTGCTGAATCGGGATACTTAATTGATGGCTTTGAGCAGAGACCGGGAGAACACCCGTGGCAGGGAGAGCATTTGGGTAAATGGCTGCATGCTGCAACTTTGGCTTATCAAATATCTGGTGAGCAGGCATTAAAGGAAAAGTTGGACGAAATGGTGGTAAGGCTTCTGGCCACCCAGTTGCCGGATGGTTATATGGGTACCTACGCTGAAGAAGCCAGGTTTATGAATGTAACCGGGGCCTTAGATCATGAGTTGCTGGCAGACGATATCCAGGAGGATGAAAAAAAAGCTGCCTCT
>PVMS01010158.1_pt1 | contig 11992 bp, 11 predicted proteins | sample 1853461 | NCBI WGS metagenome assembly PVMS01 (sample SAMN08582032, study PRJNA380276) | Marine sediment metagenome, whole genome shotgun sequencing project. | isolation source: ocean sediment barecode stripped | collected 2017
ACCTATGTCCTCAAGATTACAGGCCGAGGAGAAATAAAGCCTTTCATCCGGGGAGAGTTCGGAATTCCGGAGAACCAAAATGCCACCTAAAAATGCGCTGCACTTGCCGCCCCTTTTGATCTGCGCTCCAATGTCTGCTTGTGGCCGTTAGCGGACCTTAATTGCACTCATTATCTGGTGATCCGAATGTCTGCTTTCGGAAAAAGTGGACATTTGGGCGGCACCATTGAAAATCGCGCGTAATTAAGGATTGCGGTTGCGGCCCTGGATATCACGGGCGAGCAAGCGAATTTCGCCGGTGCTCTTGAACGTTACCGGATCGACAAATGGGATATCGATGCCAAGTTTGCCGCTAAGTTCGTACGGCAGGTCCCGCATCGTGCCATCGCGAACGATGTAGAGAAGCCGCGGCGCCGTTCGAAGCAAGTCGAGTTCGACGCTGATCGAAAACTCCCCATCGCTTTGTGCCGCTATAGTGAACGCCGCATCGGTTTGACCGTTTGCAAATCTTTGCTTGTCCAGTTTGACGCCGTAGCTAACATGGTTGATTGGCAACGGAAAGGGATTCGGATTGGTAACGTCGAAGCTCAACAGAAAAGTTTGTTTTGAGAAACTGAGATCAGAGACCTCCACGTTTCTCAAGCTGACGCCCGGCGCACTGATCGCCCGCTGCATACTTGCGCATGCGCTGATGAGACAGGCTATCGTTACAATCGTAGCCAGTTTCAGGATTCGCTCGTTCATATTCAAATCCTCCGAGTTGCCTAGTGAATCTCCCCGCCAATCTCTCCCCAGCGGCCCGAAATCAGTAACCAGTCGTTACCGTCTCGCTCAAGCTCCATTTCGAATCGATACGCATCTGCGCTGAACCCCAGTACGCCATCGTGAGTACCCGCCATACCGACCGTCAGCTCAAGCTCCGCCGCGGAGTCGTCGAACACACGCACTGCTTCTATCTTCGTCAGCAGCGCGATGCTGTGTTGCCGAAGAAAATAGAATCGAAACAGGTTTTCTATTTCGTCGCGTGAATTGCCACGTGAATCGGCATATGCCGGCGAAATCATCTTGACGAGCGCGCGGCGGTCTTTTTTCTCCGCGGCCTGCTGCCCCTTCGCCACCCAGGCACGGACAGCTTCCTCGGGCGGCGTTGGCGGATCGCCGCAAGCGGCCAGCCAGCTGCAGATCAGTCCCAGCGTCAGCAGACGGGAGGTATTTGCGGTGGCCTCGATCATCATCTGCTAAAGTTTACTGAGAATCAGGGTCTCGACTGGCCTCTCAGGCCCAAAGCGTGAACTGGTTCGCACTATCCGTTATGACCAAAAGGGCTGGGATGTCAGTCAAATTACTAAGTGAAAGCATGGATGCGACGATTACCGACGATGATCAGGTTCGTATCGACGCCGTCCTGGCGTTCTGGTTCGTGCAAGAGGAGCTGTCGGCCCCACAGATCGATCGGCGAATGGAAATTTGGTTCGGTCAGGACGAAGTATTCGATCACGAGTGCAAGAAAGAGTTTGCCCGTGACGTCGAACAGGCCTCCGAGGGCGGTCTGGGTCATTGGGCGCATGAACCCCGGGGTCGGCTCGCGCTGATACTGCTGCTCGATCAATTTCGCCGAAATATTCATCGCGATACCACCGAGGCATTCGCCAAAGACGGCGTCGCTTTGAAGCTCTGCGTCGAGGGGGCGATGGAAAAGAAAGATCGGGGATTAACACCGATCCAGCGCGCATTCTATTACATGCCCTTGCAACACGCTGAATCGAAGAAAGTACAGGCGAAGTCTGTGGAATTATTCTCAAAGCTTGCCGAAACCGTCCCGCGACCGTATCGAGAGACATTCGAGACGATTACGCAGTTCGCAGAGTTACATCGGGACATTGTCGAGCAATTCGGCCGATTTCCGCATCGCAACAAGATCCTTAATCGGAAAAACACCCCCGAAGAGGATGAATATCTTTCCGGCGATAGCCCGGATTTCGGCCAGGGTGGTTAATCGAAGCGGACGGTCTATTTCTCGTCTATGCTAGTTTGAATAAGAAATAATATCGCGCCGCAAGGTCCCCTCAACGGGGATAATAGGCGCTCCAACAGGGGCTTGACGATGAAAAGGCGTACCTTTTGCAAAACGACCCTGGCAGCCGCTGTTGCGGCCACTCTTCCAGGCTGTGGCTCCGGATCAAAGGATGCTGGCAGTACCGTTCCCGCCGTTACCGGCGCAGGTGAAGAAATCTCGATTGAATCGGCCGCCATCTCCGAACTGGCTGACAGCCTCAATGGCCACCTGTACCGGCAGGCCGACGAAGGCTACGACGCTGCGAAACTGGTCTGGAACGGCATGTTCGACCACAAACAACCCGCGATGGTCGTGCAGTGCACATCGACAAGCGATGTCGTCAATGCTGTGACGTTTGCGCGCGAGCGTGACTTGCTTGTTTCAATCAAGTGCGGCGGCCACAGCTTCCCCGGCAAGTCGACGTCGGACGGCGGCATGATGATTGACCTCTCGCCGATGCATGCGGTCGACGTCGATGTTGATGCGATGACCGCAAGAGTTGACGGCGGCGCCTGGCTCGGGCACCTCGACACGGCAACGATGGCGCACGACATGTTGACCACGACCGGCACGGTTTCGCATACGGGTGTCGGCGGCTTCACACTGGGCGGCGGCATGGGCCGCACTGACCGCAAGATGGGGCTTTCCATTGACAATCTGCTCGCCGCAACCGTCGTTACGGCCAGCGGTGATGTCGTACACGCCAGTGAAGACGAAAACGCCGATCTGTTTTGGGGATTACGGGGCGGTGGTGGCAACTTCGGCGTGGTCACCGAGTTTGTCTTTCGGCTGCATCCGTTTAACCCGATGCCGTACGCCGGCAACCTGATTTACGACGTCGACAGGGATTTTCTCGAATTTTACGCCGAAATCACTGACGCGGCACCGGACGAAGCCAATATCGAACCCAATTTCGCACCGGACGAAGATGGCAATATGGTTGCATACGTTGGCGTCACCTGGTGCGGCGATCATGCCGCCGGCGAGAAAGCGCTGGCCCCGATGCTGGCCTATCCGGGCCTCAAAGCGGGAACGTTGGCGCCGTGGTCGTATCACGAGATTCAAACGCAGTGGGACGGCCTCACGGCGCACGGACTCCAGTACTACCTCAAATCGGGCATGCTGAACGAACTTACTCCCGAAGTCATCGAGATCATGGTCGATTTCGTAAACAGGGGTAACACGGGATCATGGTTCCAGCACCTTGGCGGCGCCCCGTCGAGAGTCGCGGCCGATGCAACGGCCTACGCGCATCGTGACGTCGCATTTAATTTCGGCATGATGTATACGAGCGACGACCCGGCACAAAATGAAGCTGGCATTGCGGCAGTTCGCGAGTATTACAAAGCCATGGAGCCGCACTTGGCCGGTTTCTACACCAACCTGAACGACGACACCGAGCAAAAGACCTGGGGCAATTACGGTTCGAATTATCCACGGCTGGTCGATCTCAAGAACCGCTACGATCCCGGCAATCTGTTCCGGCTGAACGCAAATATCAAGCCGTCTTAATCCGAGCGCTGGACAGTCGGGCATATCGCCAAGTCAGCAGTACGGCTGCAACGGACAAGCCCACAATAAACGCGGCCCAGGTGTATACCGGCGCAATTCTATAAGTTACCGCCGCCATATAGGCTAGTGGAAAAGCGAGCACCCAGTAAGCGAATGTATTGATGATCATCGCGAAACGCGTGTCTTTGTAGCCGCGCAGTGCGCCAGCTGCACCAATCTGCACTCCGTCCGCGATCTGGAAAATCGCGGCCGCAAGTAACAGACTGATCGCAATGCTCGTGACAGACGGATCATTGGTGTACAGACTGACCAAGGTCTCACGGAAGAACAGCATGAAGGCCGCAGACAAACTCATGAACAGCGCGCACACGACAATACCGAATCCACCGCTATAGCGAGCCGCGTGGGCATTCCCCGCACCCAGCGCATGACCGATCCTGATCGTAATGGCCGAACTCAGGGCAAGCGGAATCATAAAGGCGGTGGTCGCAAAACTGATTGCGATTTGATGAGCGGCGGAAATGGATGCGCCGCGCGTGCCCATTAGTACTGACACAGCATTGAATAGACCAGCCTCAGCCGTGATCGTCACCGCGATAGGAATACCGAGCATCAGAATTTCTTTGAGTATATCTGGCCGGAATTTTCCGATCCGAGAAAAGATTTTTAGCGGCACATATGTCGAACTTCGCATCATGTATACCGCCAGCCCAATCATGATTAGCCACATGGTGATTGCACTGGCTATCCCACAGCCGACAGCTCCAAAGGCGGGGGCGCCGAGATGGCCGTACATCAGAACCCAGTTCAGGAACACATTGACGACCAGCGATAAAACGGACGCGTACATGATCGGTCGGGTTTCGCCGATGCCCTCCGTGGTAAACCTTAGTGCGAGAAAAACAAATATGGCCGGAGCGCCGAGGACGATTGCGTGTACATAACCTTTTGTTAACTCACGAAACCCTGGATCAATACCAATAATATCGAGGGCCGGTCCGACGTATCGATACACAATAAAAATCAGGGCAATCGCGATGATAACGGCCAGGTAAATCCCCTGGCGCGTGTAGCGGCCGATCAGTTCCGGATTACCAGCGCCGTAGTGCCTCGCGGCGATCGGGGAGATCGCCATCAGGATACCGAGGCAAATTGCGAACCCAAAAAACCAGATGCTGCCGCCGACTGCGACGGCAGCGAGACTTTCTGCACCAAGCCGTCCAGCCATCATCGCATCGGCCATGGTCATACCCGCAATCGACAGGTTGTTGACAATGAGAGGCCCGGCAAGCTTCAGCAGACCTCGTAACTCTTGTCGCCAGTTTCCGCTTCCGAACATCCTGTAAATTCACCGGTTTTGGGGCGCCGCTCGCGGCGCGAAAGAGCGCAATGTACCGCAATCGCACCGTAAGAGGTGCTGCGCCTGCAACTGCCTATTCAGAAATAGTGCCTGAATAGTGTAAAGTTGCCCCCGCACATAGGGTCAAACTGTCTGTTCGGAGACGCGCATGCTGCATGATGGTCGATCTATTAGGGTTGCTGTCGTAGGGGGTTCACGTATTCCCTTCGTCAGGGCCCACTCGGTCTATCGGGATTGTTCCAGCCAGGAATTGATGGCCGCCGCTTTGACGGGGCTCATCAACCGGTTCGATATTAAAGGTCAGACACTTGGGGAAGTGGCGCTTGGCGCCGTCATTAAGCACTCCCGTGACTGGAACCTGGCACGCGAATCGCTCATGGATGCGGGATTATCGCCGCGCACGCCGGGCCTCGATTTGCAGCGCGCTTGCGGCACGAGCCTCGAAGCCTGCGCGATCATCGCCAACAAGATTTCATTGGGCCAGATTGAATCCGGCATCGCCGGAGGTGTCGATTCCATCAGTGATGCCCCCGTCGTTTATCCGGACAGCTATCGACGAATTCTGCTTGATGTCGTTCGGGCGCGCTCAATATTGGGGCGCATCCTGCCCTGGTTCCGTATGCGTCCAAAACATTTTGCACCGGAACTTCCTGACGTCACGGAACCTCGCACCGGCCTTTCGATGGGCGAAAGTACAGAACTTATTGCCAAGGAATGGAATGTACAGCGCGAACACCAGGACCAGCTTGCGCTCTCCAGTCACGTGAAAGCAGCCAATGCGTACGACGCCGGTTGGTACGACGACCTTGTCATTCCATTCCTCGATTGCGAGGAGGACAACAATATTCGCCGTGACTCTACATTCGAGAAACTGTCAGAACTGAACCCTGTGTTCGACAAGAGCGAGGACGGCACGCTGACGGCAGGCAACAGCACCCCACTGACGGACGGCGCAGCAGCCGTATTATTCGCGTCCGAAGAATGGGCACAGCTGAAAAATGTTCCAATCTCTGCATACCTTACGTATGTGAAGGCAGGCGCAGTGGATTTCGTCAACGATGAAGGTCTATTGATGGCGCCGGCGTATGCCGTTTCCGACATGCTGAAAGACGCCAATCTGACTTTGCAGGATTTTGATTTTTACGAAATTCACGAAGCATTCGCCGCACAAACGATAGCAACGCTCAAGGCATGGCAGTCTGACAAATTCTGTCGCGAAAAGCTCGGCCGCAACCAGCCAATGGGGCCAGTCGATCTAGCAAAACTTAACGTCAAAGGCGGCAGCATCGCAATCGGTCACCCGTTCGCGGCCACGGGCGCACGCATCGTTGGCACGATGGCGAAATTGCTGAGCGAGAAAGGCTCAGGTCGCGGGCTAATATCAGTTTGCACGGCGGGTGGCATGGGCGTCACCGCCATCATGGAAGCCACTTAGGAGTCAGAGCCGTCAGCGTCGGAGCCCCCGGGCTCCGACCCCGTTCGGTTTTTATCGTGCAAGTTGCGTAAAGCCTGATCAATTCTGGACTTCGCCTGGGCTGTCACACCGCCGCGCTTGTACTCAGAAACGACGAATTTCTCGACTTTCGAAACGATATCGTCAATGTCCGCACCTCCAAACGTAGCGGAATGATCCAGGTCGTCCGGCGCACTCTTTAAAGCGCCAAAAAGGTTGATCCAGAGCTCGCTCTGCTTGCCGACAGCGAGCAAGTTGTAAAATTGCGGGCCAGGCTTGCCGTCCTTGCTCTTCACAAAACTGACCACCGCGGCAATAATCGACGCCGGCAGTAGTACAAGATCACGGAAGCCATCAACCAGAAGCTTGAATTGCAGTACGGCAAGATCGCGAATCAGAGTCCATTGTGGCGAGTGCGGTTGATCGTTCTCAGCAGGTAATTCCATTGACTTCTTCACATGACAGTTTTCAATCAGGACAAAGGATTATAACGCCCCTGCTGGCGCCGAACTAACCTTCGGTTTACTGTTACGCGGGCCAACATCGGTTATTCTGGGTTATGCCGACGTTTGAATCTTCGCCGCAATATGAGCACGGGGTGCCTGAGTCTTTAGGCGTCCTTCTCGTCAATGTCGGTACCCCGGACGCTCCGACCCCCGCTGCTGTGCGGCGCTACCTGCGGCAATTCCTCGGGGACCCGCGAGTGATCGAATACCCGCGCGCGCTTTGGTGGCTGGTTTTGAATTGCGTCATCCTGCTAATTCGGCCACCCCGCTCTGCACGCGTCTATCAGCAAATCTGGACCGAGCACGGGTCGCCGCTGCTGCTGCACTCGCAAGATGTCGTATCAGCCGTTCAGAATCAGGTGTCGGGGCGTCTATCGGGCGTTACACACGTGGAGCTCGGTATGACTTACGGTAATCCATCAATTGGATCCGGGCTCGACCAACTACACGCTGCCGGCGCACGGCGAATCATCGTTTTACCGCTCTACCCCCAGTATTCGGGCACGACAACCGCTGCCGTGTTTGACGCCGTATCCACGGCGCTCAAGAAGCGCCGCTGGATTCCCGAGCTTCGAATGATAAATCACTACCATGATGCGCCTGGTTATATCGCTGCGCACGCCGCCAATATCCGCGATCATTGGGCGCAGAACGGCAAAGGCGACAAACTTATTTTTTCGTTTCATGGTCTGCCGACCAGTACCGTAAAAAAAGGTGATCCGTACTACTGCCAGTGTCAGAAATCGGCGCGACTAATCGCATCATCACTCGATCTCAATGACGACGACTGGATGATTACGTTTCAATCGCGGGTCGGTCGCGAAGAGTGGTTACAGCCTTCCACGGATGCGGTACTCGAGAAATTCGGACGCGATCAGCTCGCGCGAGTCGATGTCGTATGTCCGGGCTTCGCGGTTGACTGCCTCGAAACGCTGGAGGAGATCGCGATTCGCTATGCCGGGCTGTTCGCCGAATCGGGCGGTGGCGTCCTCAGCTACATACCGGCGTTGAATGCCCGCGACGATCATGTGGCGTTTCTCGTTCGACTCATTGAGAGAAACGCGGCCGGTTGGCCTGAATCATCGCCCGACTGGACCGCCAGCGAAACCGCGCGAGAACTCGACAAGTCACGCCAGCGTGCGCTCGCGGCAGGAGCGTCTCGGTGAGTAGTCTCGGTCGTTATCTCGAATTCAGCGTGCATACACCGAATATCGTCGACTCGCTGGGTTTTTATAAGCTGCTCGGCTTTACCGAACTCTCGATCGGTGACGTCTGGTCACACAAATATGCCGTCGTTAGCGACGGTGTCTTGTGCATCGGTCTGCACGGCAGGACGTTCGACTCGCCATCGATAACGTATGTGCAACAAGACCTCGCCAGACACGCACGCTCGATGACCGATCATGGCTTCGATTTCAGTGTGCTGCGCCTCGATGAAGATATGTTTAACGAACTTGGGCTTAAAGACCGCGACGGACACATGGTCACCATGCTCGAAGCCCGCACATTCACGGGCGGAGACGAATTCGACAATGACTCCGCTTGCGGCACGTGGTTTGAGCTGTCGTTGCCCTCGCGCGACGCCGTTCGATCGGCTCGATTCTGGGCGTCCGTCGCACCAGTCCTTTTGCGTATGCGCGAGGAACCCACGGTACATATGCGTTTCGATGCCGGCGGTTTTGCGTTGGGACTCTCAGAGAGCATCGCTATCGAGTCGCCATCGCTATGTTTCAAATGCCACGACAAGGAAGCCCTTCTTGAACGCATTGCGAAACACGATTTTGCACACCAGAAGTTTCCAGGCTATGAAGGCGCGTTTGTCGCGATCAAGGCACCCGAGGGAACCATGTTGTACGCATTCGATGAAGACTTTCTTGGCGAAACCTACGAAGTTGCTGAGTCAGATGACATCAGTGAGTTCCCGAAGTAGCCCAGTGGCCTGGTCTCGATATCCACTGCCAAATAAATTCATGTGATTGAGAACATGGTAGAGCTGATACAGCTTTAGTCGAGTATCAAAGCCCTGTTGCATTGGCCAACTAAACTCGTACGCCTCGTAAAACGATATTCCGAAACCGCCGAACAATCTCGTCATTGCGATGTCAGATTCGCGGTCACCGTAGTAGACCGCGGGATCGAAAATGACAGGCTCGCCGTCTACGCTACCCCAGTTGCCACCCCACAGGTCTCCATGCAGTAGTGATGCGACCGGATCGTAGTCGTCGAACAACTTGTCCAGTTGATTGCATAGCTTTTCACCAAGATCTGTTATCTCGCCGCCGTAACCATTGGCCGTCGCGAGTTCAAGTTGAAACTGAAGCCGATATTCCCGAAAAAACTCGATCCAGTCAGCCGATCGATCGTTGCGCTGCGGCGTTAAACCAATCGTATTATCACGATGCCAACCGAATTGTTTCTGCGTACAACGATGCAGGTCGGCGAGCTGTTGGCCAAGGGCGCACTCTGTTTCAACCGTCGATCGGCTAAGCGCAAGTCGCTCGAGCGATATAAAACTCTGACCATCGGCGACGCCGACATCGATTACGTCCGGCACGCGAATGGTGCCAGTGGATTTCAGCTCCGCCAGCCCCTCCGCCTCCGCCTCGAACATCAGAAGCGCTGACTCCGGACCGGTTTTGCGGAAAACGTGGTTCAATCGCGGGAAAGATCGGAGATTCGCTCAGCTTGCCGTCGCAGCGTGGTGCCGATATCGGCCTCGTCAAACAGCGCATTGATGTCACCGAGCTCGGGACGGGACCTTTGCATTGACGTTTCGGGGTCATCAATCGGTGCATCGCAGGCGATGCCTGTCAATCGCCGCGCAAGCAAGGCATCTTCTTTGTGGTTTGCCAGTTTCTCGCCAAGGGTTTTCGAGCCGCGAACATTGACCTCGTGCACCTTGTCGAGATTGCTGTAGATCGCTTCCATGTTTCCAAAACGCTCAAGCAACACCGTTGCCGTTTTTTTTCCGACACCCGGTACGCCTTTGATGTTATCGACGGCGTCTCCGGCCAGTGCCAGGAAATCAGCGATCTGTTCGGGCAACACACCAAAGACGTCTCGTACCTGGTCGTATCGGATTTTACCCCTTCCGGCATAGTCCCAGAATATGTCGTCCGCCGCGATCAACTGGGCGAGATCCTTGTCACGGGTCACGATTGTTGACGGGCGATTCACCGTACGGCCATGTTCGACCAGCGTACCGATCAGGTCGTCGGCTTCGTAGCGCGGACTGCCACACTCCATAAGGCCAAGGGCTCGCGTAAACCGCCGGCACTGGCCGAACTGCCGCTTCAGATCGTCCGGCGCCGGATCACGATTCGCTTTGTACTCCGGGTAGATCTCTGTGCGAAAAGACGACGACAAACTCTCATCGAATAACACTGCGATGTGCTCGGGATTAACCTGTTCCATGAAATCGCCGAGGAAGCGGCAAAAACCGTACAGTGCGTTGACCGGGTTACCTTCCCTATCGAGCATGTCGTCCGGCATCGAGTAATAAGCTCGAAACACATAAACACTGGCATCGATTAGATATTGCAGCGGACTACTCGTGGAAATGGACTTCGATGATCTCCTCACCGTCGGCGAGATGATCGGTCAGCCGCGCGTGCAGCGGGCTCGAGCGTGGAATGTGCGCAAGCAGATATTGCATCTGGTCGGCAAGAACACGCCGGCCTTTGAGATAAATGTACTCGGCATACGTCGGCGTAAACGGCACAGCGATTAACTGCATCGCCGCCTGTTCCGGTGTACGACCACCTTTATAGTTGTTGCAGCGACGGCAAGCCGTTGCAACGTTGTTCCAGGTGTCGCCACCGCCGCGCGATATCGGCGTAATGTGATCGCGCGTCAAGTCGCGTGTCGGGTATCGCATCGCACAATAGAGACACAGGTTTGCGTCCCGTTTGAACAGCGTTCGATTGTTTAGTGGAGGAACATACTTGTCGCGATTGCGTGAGAGACTCTTACTCGTGCCATTCGTCGCGATAATCGAGTTAACGTCGATCTTGCTGCGGTTGCCGTCGAAACTGCTGTAACCACCGAACACCGTGTATAAAAGTGTGCCGCAATCGTACGCCACCTGCTCAGCATGATACAGCCGAACTGCCTCCCGATAGTCAATCCACTCGAGCGGCATCCCGGCTACATCCGTTCGCAGCACTTGCTGCGAGATATCGGTAGCGATTCCTGCAAGCATCGGTTCACCCCGTCGCGCCCCGCGCGACTTGTGCTTCCGAGTTTAGAGTGCTTTCAGGACTGCGTCGAGGCTGTCTTTCGCATCTCCGAACAACATTCTCGTATTTTCTTTGAAGAACAGGGGGTTCTGCACGCCCGCGTAACCCGTCGCCATGCTGCGCTTGAGCACAATCGTCGTTGACCCCTTCCAGACCTCAAGCACAGGCATGCCTGCGATCGGACTATCCGGCTCTTCCTGTGCCGATGGGTTGACGATATCGTTCGCGCCAATAACTATGGAGACATCGACGTCAGGAAAATCGTCGTTAATTTCATCCATCTCGTAAACAATGTCGTATGGCACTCTCGCCTCAGCGAGTAGTACGTTCATGTGTCCGGGCATGCGTCCTGCAACCGGGTGAATACCGAAGCGCACATTGATCTTCTTATCCCGAAGAACACGAGTCAGCTCATTGACTGTGTGCTGCGCTTGCGCGACAGCCATGCCGTAACCGGGAACGATCATGACCTCTTTCGCACCAGCAAGCATCGCAGCTGTTTCCTGAGCTTCGATCGGCACGACCTCGCCCTGGTTTTCGTCGCCACCTGACGCAGTCGCACCACCGCCGGTGCCGAAACCGCCGGCGATCACCGCAAGGAATTTTCGATTCATTGCCCGGCACATGATGTAACTCAGAATTGCGCCACTCGAACCCACCAGGGCGCCCGTTACAATCAACAAATCATTGTCCAGCATGAACCCGGTTGCCGCCGCGGCCCAACCCGAGTAACTGTTCAACATCGAAACAACGACGGGCATATCTGCACCGCCTATCGCCATGACCATATGTATGCCGAACAGCAACTCGATGGCCGTCATGATCATCAATTGTTCCAGGCCGCCGCCCGCAGCACACTGGATAACG
>PVMS01114515.1_pt1 | contig 11992 bp, 15 predicted proteins | sample 1853461 | NCBI WGS metagenome assembly PVMS01 (sample SAMN08582032, study PRJNA380276) | Marine sediment metagenome, whole genome shotgun sequencing project. | isolation source: ocean sediment barecode stripped | collected 2017
GATGGTTGCAAAGTTTATGGCCCTGGCTTTTTTCTTGGAGGCCGTGATTATACTTTATATCCCTTCAGAGTGGATAGTGGGCCTGCTGGGACAGGAAAATCCGTTGGCCATTATTATGGCGGCACTGTTGGGTGTTCCGACCTATACCAGCAATCTCAGTGCGCTGCCGATGGTAAGCGGCCTGCTGGAACAGGGGATGAACCCGGCTGCAGCCCTGGCGTTTTTAATCGCCGGACCGACAACCACGTTGCCGGCCATGGCTGCCGTGTGGTCTTTGGTCACACGAAAGGTGTTTTCTTTATATGTTTCGTTCTCACTGTTGGGTGCGATTATCATAGGATATTTTTATCGTTTAGCTGAGGGGGTTTTTTAAAAAGGGGTTTCCATTAAAAATTTATTATGGTTTTAAATACCCCATCCGCTTGCGGCGGGAGCTTCATTAATTTTACAGCGGCCATTTATCGTAATTAACTTCGGCTATTAGGCCGTCTACTCTATGTTCTGTTTCCAACCACACCAATCAAACAAAGCGTTGACAAAAGGCAGACATAAGCATATATTATCAACATGAAATATTTGAATTGGAATTCCGAAAAGAACGAAATTTTAAAACGAGAACGCGGGATTTCCTTCGAGGAAATAGCTTATCTAATTGAGGCCGGACAGGTAATCGGAATCGAGGAAAATCCAGGATATCCCAATCAAAGGATGTATGTTCTGGAAATCGATAACTATGCCATTATCGTACCTTACGTGGAAAATGATAATGAAATATTTCTGAAAACAGCTTTTCCAAGCCGCAAATACACAAAAAAATACGGTTTAAAGGGGGAATAATGAAAAAAATCAGCAAAAAGGCATTTAAACCAATCGATCAGGAAGAGAAAGATCTGATGGAATCAATCGACCGTAACGAGTGGCAGCCTGTTAAAAATATTGATCAGGAAAGAAAAAAAGCAATAGAAGCAGCTAGAAATACTTTAAAAAAAGATAAGCGCATAAATCTTCGACTTTCTCAAAAGGATTATCATCAAATTCAGATAAAAGCTATTGAAGAAGGGATTCCATATCAAACACTTATTTCCAGTCTTGTGCATAAATATCTGAATGGTTCCCTAACTCATAGGTCATAGAAAGGAAACAGAACCTGGCGTTAAACTCAGGCAGCTAAGGGAGCGCCCAACATCAGTTTTGAGAGGAGCGTTGGGAATTTATGAGATGACCAGATGACCAAACGAAAACGCAAACTCACTCCCGCAGAGAAAGCGGAGAAGAAGCGCCGTCGGCGTGAGTACATGACAATCTTTGTCAACGGAAAGCAGAAGCGGGTCAAACGTGAGCCTACCATCGACGGGATTCCGGTTGACGAGTTCATCCGGAGGAATGCCGATCCCATCTGGCTTCTCCAAAACGAGATGTACGAAGAGCTGCACCAATGGGAGCAGGAACAGCTACAGGAAGAAGAACAAGAGGATTCCCAACCAGAACCTGCACGCGATTTCAAAAAGGCCGTCCGTCCTGACGACGACCTGCCTTTTTGAAACGCGTGAGGTCAACGTTAGACGAGAAAGAATTATGGAACTTGTGTCTTTTATCAGTATTGAAGATAATCCGCCAGATCTGATTTTATCATTTGCAATTTGGCAACCAGAGTTGGAGGAAATCAGAAGCCTGATTCTTATGCGCACTCCTGAATACGAGTTCATTCTCGATGAAGCCGAGCGGGGGGTAAACGTTTCTGACGAAGCATGGCGGGATGACGAAGATGACATTTTAAAGAAAATTGAATTTGGCGACGACTTTGTAAGAATTATCACCAATCATTATCAATTTGAATTGGATTTAAGAAAAGTTGATAAAGAGGAAATTGAGCAAGCAAAGACCATCCTTCAAAGAATGAACTTTGACAATCGCTTTGAAATGCGTCTAACAAGCGAGTGAACCAGACGGGAAAACTCTGGCGGTTTGCGTTAAAGTCTTTGGTCTAGGGTAGGCTTAGGCCCGCTGGTTACCCGCGTTAGACGGTAAGAAGATAAGAAGAAAAATAATAATGCACAAGTTTAAGGATAATCAAGGTAGGTCGATCCGCCTGTCGGAAGAAAGGCTGGACCACATCGAATCCGATCATCCTGAAATGGTTAGTCAATTTGAGCGTATTTCCGAGACACTTGCAGAACCTGACAGAATCATTAGATCACGAACAGACGCCTCGGTTGAACTATTTTACAGACATTATGCATCCACACCTGTTTCTACTAAATTCCTCTGTATTGTTGTAAAGGTAATAACGGATGACAATTTTATCATTACGGTGTATTATACTGATAGCGTAAAGAGAGGTGAGTTATTATGGGAGAAGAAATAAAAGTTTGGTATGATAAAGAGGGAGACTACCTCGAGGTCCTTTTCGATAAAAAGAAAGGGTACTTCAAGGAGACCGAAAACGATGCTATAATGGAAAAAGTCGATGAGGATGGTAATATTATTGGATTCTCTATTCTGAACATAAGTGGTTTAAAACAACAAAAGCCCCTTACCATCTCCCTTAAGAAACAGGCCGCCTAACGATGGCAAGACGATGGCCGGGCGTTATCCTACGGCTTTCGAAGCTATGAAGTCCTTAAAATCGCACTGTTTCTCACGGTGGGCGAGCCCCCCGAACCGGAATTCACCCACAGATTTTCCTGACGAGCCATAAATCGTATCATTTCCCCCCCAATTCACTCCTTTCGACAATAGTTATGAATGCCTATTACAGAATCAGGGTAAGGCTGTATGAACCGGCATATACGGACCTGTATACATAGTGGTGGCGGGGGAAATGGAAAAGAGGTTCCTTATAATCCAATCGGTTCTTCCCAACGCTTGAATAGGTTATGCGTTATTCCAAAAAGGTCGAGAATTTTTCCGATGGTCTGATTAATTACATCGTCAATGGTCCGGGGTTTATGGTAGAACGCAGGAACGGGGGGCAAAATAAGTGCTCCTATCTCCGATACCTTGACCATTAGTTTAAGGTGTCCTGTGTGCAGGGGAGTCTCTCTAACTACCAAGACAAGTTTCCGTCGTTCTTTCAGGGTCACGTCAGCTGCTCGTATCAAAAGGTTTTCATTATACGAATTTGCTATCGCTGACAGACTTTTAATCGAACATGGAATAATCACCATTCCATCCGTAAGGAAAGAGCCGCTTGAAAGGGGTGCCGCAAGGTTTGCTGCTTCGTGGACATATGTAGCTTTGCTTTCGAGTTCTTTAATATCGAAATCTGTTTCCAATGCAACGGTCGTTCTTGAGGCGTTGCTGATAATAAGATGCGATTCCACCTGTCCACTGAGTGCATCCAGCATTCGAAAAGCATAAATCACTCCTGACGCACCGGAAACGCCGACAACGATTCGTTTCATTTTTACCTCCTTTAAACTGATTCAATCATAAGATCTATTTTTTTTAAAATATGAGCCTAGGCCAACAGACCGGTGTGTGTATTAAACTGTTCAATGCGCCTGTCAATTTCTGCCACTTGTTGCTGCAGCCTTTCCCAATAATCCGGGAACTCATACCACTGGGCATCCAGCTCATCGAGATCCTTCCCCTGCTGCTCGATCCAGGTAAAATACTTCAAGTTATGAATTTGACGCTTGTCATAATAACTCAACTCTCGCACATGGGCAGTCGACTCAGCCATGAGAGAGCGGTGGTAGTCCCTGGCCGCTTCAATTTCCGAATAAGAACCGGACGTTTCCGCCATTTCTGCCAACCGCGATTGATAGAGATCGATTGAATCGGTCCACACCGTCAGGACAATATCGCGGTTGGTCAGTTCATAATATTTAGCGAATTTAATCGCGCACAACAAATTACCGATGCTGGATATCCCCAAAAGTGGGAGATTGGCGATAGTTTCATCGCTCACCCCCTGTTTTTTTAGATAATCCCGACCTTTACGCTCGTTGAATAACCGGATGAGGTTCATACAGGAATTGTCATCAACGGCGATAACCATGTCTGTATTTTTAACATTGTGAATCCAGGGGATATGTTTGTCACCAATGCCTTCGATACGGTGTCCGCCATAACCGGAATGCAAAAGAGTCGGGCACTGCAAGGCTTCACCGGCGGCTATTTTACTCTGGGGATATACTTTCTTCAAATAGTCACCTGTGCCCAAGGTGCCGGCTGAACCAGTCTGTGAAATAAAGCCGGCATACCGGTCATTTTTTGACATAAGCTTCTGTAAAACCTCTTCCATGGCGTGACCGGTCACGTCATAGTGCCAGAGGTAATTCCCGAATTCTTCAAATTGATTAAAAATAACGATGTCCTTGCGGGTTTTTCTGAGTTCCCAGCATTTATCAAAAATCTCTTTTACATTGCTTTCGCACCCGGGTGTTGCGATGACCTCGCCAGCAACTTTTGACAGCCAATCGAATCTCTCCTGGCTCATCTCCTGCGGTAAAATGGCGACAGACTCTGCACCGAGCAGGGTAGCATTGTACGCACCGCCACGGCAGAAGTTCCCCGTAGACGGCCAGACCGCTTTTTGATATGTTGGATCAAATTGTCCCGTAACCAATCTGGGGATCAAACAGCCGAAAGTCGCCCCGACCTTATGCGCACCGGTGGGAAACCATTTTCCTAAAAGAGCAATTATTCTGGCCTCCACTCCCGATATCTCTGAAGGAATTTCCATAAAGTTCACATCGCCATATCCACCGCCAAAATCGACCGGCTCATTTTTCCAGGTTATCCGGAAGAGATTGAGGGAATTGATATCCCATAACCCGACATCCTTTAATCCCTTCTTGACTTTGGCTGGGATTAGTTCCGGATTTTTCTGTTGCCTAAAAGTAGGGATAATAACTTTTTTACTGCGAGCCCTGTCTATAGTCCGCTTGAGTTGTTTTTCGTTGACACTTAAATCAATCATTTTTTTCACAATCTTCTCTTGTAATTTTAAAAGAGGTATTTGCCTGTATCGATATAATTGTGGAACCCCTCGACGTCTTTGGATGCCATTTCGATTCGTCGAATCCCCTCTTTCAATGATTCCATGTCCGTGGCTGTGGAGAGCCGTAAATAATGTTTTCCTTCGCTGCCAATGTTTCCAAAGGAACGCCGGTCCAGTGTTGCCACTCCATGGTGGTAGAGTGCAAACATTTGAAACAGAGTCGATGGGCTGGTTCGCTGCTTTTTTTCACCGGGAAGTTGTTCGTATGCCGCCAGGGCTCCAAGCGTTTCGCAGGCCCCGGAAATGTTCGGGAAGACGTAAAACGCACCATCGGGTTTATTGCAGTGGATGCCCTCGATTTGATTGAGACCTTCAACCACCATATCCCGTCTATTTTCAAACTGTTTGACCATGGCCTGGACGATCGTTTGATTCTCTTTGTTATCGATGGCCGCCCGACCCGCTTCCTGGATAAAAGGAGGTGTGCAGGAAATGATGTTGATATTCAATTGCCGAAAGACCATCGCTTCTTCAGCAGAGGGCAAAATCGAGTACCCGAGCCGCCAGCCTGTCATGGCATAAGTCTTGGAATGGCCGCTGGCCAGGATGGTATGCTCAGCCATACCAGGAATCGAAAGAATGCTTTGATGTTGATGGCCGTCGAAAAGTATGTATTCGTAAATTTCGTCAGAGTAAATCCGAATGTTCGGATTGGCCTTTCCTTTAACCACCTGTGCAATACCCTCAAGATCTGCTCTACTGAGCACGCCGCCCGTTGGATTAGATGGCGAATTAAGTATAAGGACCTTGGTTTTCGGGGAAATTAACTTTTCCAAATCAATGGCATCAAATCGAAACCCTTTATCCTCCTCAAGGTGTAAGGGGACAGGCACGGCGCCCAGGAAGGTAACCCAGGATTCATAGATGGGAAAGCCCGGGCTCGGGTAGATCACTTCGTCGCCTGGATTAACATAGGCCATCATCGTATAGGCGATTGAGGGCTTTCCTCCGGTTGTCACCACAATCTGGTTAGGATCAACCCGTACCCCACGGGTTTGGTAGACCTGGCGGGCAATGCTCTCCCGCAGGGGCAAAATGCCTTGAGGGTTTGTGTAGTGTGTGTTGCCGCTCTTTATATTCTCAATGGCGACCTTGTTGATGTTTTCAGCACTGTCAAAATCCGGTTCTCCCAAATTGAGCCGAATGACCTTTGTGCCGGCCTGCTCGCACCGTGCAATATCATCACCTAACTTAAATGCATTCTCAGTACCCAGTGTTTGGATTCGGTCTGCAAAACTAATCATTTCATCCACCATCCGCTTTGATAAATTATTTCTCCAAGCCTCTGTTCCGACCATCTTCCAAGACCACAACCTGGTCTCCGATAAATTCCTTCAGTTTACCTTTCAGGATGATACCATACTCCTCACCCCTATATAACTGATATTGACCAATTTTACTAAATAATTATGGCTCAATCGATTAAAATTTCATATTTTTAAATTTTTTCATCAATGATCTTTGATTTTTATGCAAATATGCAAACGCTTCTAATCACAAATGATTCTGGTCGGATATATGGCTCGAATCGATAGACAAATAGAAACGCAATAAAAAACCGTAGCTCCTGACTGTCACGATTTGATTTCCAAACAAGGAGCATTTTTTATTAAAATTTTATTTACCCCACACCAGATGCGGCGTTGTGCCCCATTGAGGGTGTGAAACTTGAGTTTTCACTATTGACAGTTTGACCATAAACTCTGTATGCAATATCTGCAATTCTCGATCCCTTGTATATTCGACGTTTTGCTTTTCCCCGAGTCTTTCTGTTTTTCACCAACCTGCCCAATAGTAGGTTATGATATGAAATCATTTGAAAACTTCCCTGCTCAACTGAGGAAACAAATTCGCTTTGTGCTGACGGATATCGATGATACCCTTACCGTAAACGGACGATTGCCCGCCGTTGTTTTTGTGGCCATGGAGCGGTTGAGAGATGCCGGGATTCGCAGCATTCCCATTACCGGGAGACCGGCCGGGTGGTGTGATCATATTGCGCGGATGTGGCCGGTGGACGGTCTTGTGGGTGAAAATGGGGCTTTTTATTTCCGGTATGACGATTCGATCCGAAAGATGCAACGACGATATTTTAAGACAGAAAGCCAGCGCGAAACGGATCGTCACAAATTAGACAAACTAAAGCTGGAGATTTTGGAAAAAATTCCAGGCGCTCGGCTCTCTGCCGATCAGGGTTATCGCGAAGCGGATTTGGCCATTGACTATTGTGAAGATGTGCCGCCGTTGTCAAACGAAGACGTCGATCGGATTGTCGCCTTATTCAAAAAGGCGGGTGCCGAGGCAAAAACAAGCTCCATCCATGTCAATGGTTGGTTTGGCGAATATGATAAATTGACGATGACGCGGTTTTTATTTGAGGAAGTCTTTGGAGAGGATCTGGACCACGTCAGACAAGATGTCATTTTTATAGGCGACTCTCCCAATGACGCACCAATGTTTGCCTATTTTCCAAATTCGGTCGGTGTGGCCAATGTCTTGCATTTTAAAAGCAGAATGCCTTGCGAGCCGGTTTGGATCACACAAAAGGAGGGCGGATACGGGTTCGCTGAGATGGTGGATGCACTGCTTGCTCGCTAATGCGGTCAAATCTCAGGTTTCCCCGTTTCTGCGCTTAATACCTTTATGCGCATCTTTGTCCACCATTTCACGTAAGCAATAGTATAATTATAGGATTTTATTAAGAATAATCACATAGGAGAACCGATTATGAAAGTTGTTACTCTACTTGGTAGCGCCAAAACAAAGGGGAATACCGCTACTGTTTTGGGATGGATGGAAAAGGAACTTGAATCACTGGGACACGATGTGAATCAGATCTACCTCAATAATAAATCCATCAAAGGGTGTCTGGGATGTTGTAAATGTCAAGAGAATCCAGATGAGATTGCTTGTGTCCAAATTGACGACGCTGTAAATATTATGGCACAAATGATTTCATCCGACGCTGTCATATTCGCATCACCGATCTATTTCTGGGGGTTCTCCGCCCAAATCAAGGCGTTGATCGATCGGGGTTACAGCCTGGTAACCAACTATCACGAACCGGGCCATACTTCACTGATGGAAGGAAAACGCATCGGCCTGTTGGTCACAGGTGCGGATGCTTATTTGGAAAATGCAGAGGGCATGTTTACCGCCTTCGACCGGATCGTGGACTTTCTGCTGGCCAAGAAATCTGGCGAATTGTATGTGGGTGAGTGCGACCAACCTGCTGAGATTCCGGGTGAGGTCAGGTACAAGGCTGCGGAATTCGCTCGATCTTTGGTGGAGTGACCAAAATTGAGATTTGTAGAATGATATAGATCATTTTTAATAAAACGGTTATTTTCCGACAGTGGCCCCGAATATCAAAAAGTGAAGAATTATGATTATCAATGTGCACTGGAAATTGCTCTGTAAAAGCGAGCACGTGGGCAAGAACTGAAATGTGCACTTTTTATCTTCAGATTATTTTGATATTCAATTGCAAATTCGGTACCCTGTACATTGCCACACAAAGGTAAGAAAAGAAATAAATACGAAGTCGATTCATTTTTTCGCCAAATCATAAATAAACAAAAGGTAGGTATAGGAATACAAAAGGAGGAGAAAAAAATGATATCAAAACAACGAATTCTAATTTCAGCTATTCTAACGGCAATCTTTATTTTTGGCATAACATCGACCCAGGCAGGTGAGACGGATCTGATCTCGAGATTGAACCTGACAAAGGAGCAGACCGGCAAACTTGATCCGCTCGTCGATGAATTCATCACCGAGGCGCTCGATATCCAATCCAAGCTCGATAATATCTCTAGGCAGATTGACCAGGAATTGAAAAGGGAGGATCGGTTTGATACCAAATCCAAAGCCCGGGCGGGCGCTGAGAAGGTCAACAATCTGATAAAAGAGATCAGCCCGCTTTATGGCGTTCTGTTGAAGCTTCGTGTTGAATACCTGTTTAAGGCCAAAGATATTTTCACCGAAAGGCAAAAGGCCATAGTGATTGATGCTCTGCTCGATTTTAATATGGATCTGCCCGACAATTACTCCTACTACATGGAGCTAAGGGTTGATTTAACGCGGGACCAATATAAAAAACTACTTAAATACCGGGCAGACATGGACATCAAAGACATCGAGCTGGGGCTGGAAATGGACAACAACCGTCTCGATCTCCAAGACGAAATTGAGGCGGAAGTCAGAGATCCGCAGAAAGCCAACAAGATCGTGATGGCCATTATCGATCTCGGCACCAAGCGCTTGGAAAACCGGGTAAATCACATTCTCAAGGCCAAAGATGTGCTGACCGTGGAGCAGAAAAGGGAGTTGCTCCACAATCTCCTTATGATGTCAAACGATTAAGACGGCAAGGATTTACAAATCAGGCTGCTGCAGGATGGTGGGATAAAAGAAGCTGATTATGATGAAGCATGCGGTTTTAATTAACAATTCTTACGTTGAAAATCTATCGGTTAGATATTTGGGCGCCTATCTGAAGCACAAAGGATTCAGGGTATCGATTATTCATTATGAAGGCAGGAAAGACGATGTTTTTAACCTGTTACCTGAGGAAAGCCTGAAACTCTTATCGGAATACTGCCGTGATTGCGATCTTGTGGGTATTTCATTACTGACAACGCATCAGTTGAAACGGTCTATTCAGATCAGTAATTATTTAAAAGGAAAAATAAAAGCAAAAATTATCTGGGGGGGGCGTTCCAATAATATGCGATCCCCATTTCTATCTGCAATACGCAGATTACATATGCGTCGGCGAGGGCGAAACGGTTATGGCGGATTTCTTAAGCGGAAAAGAGCCCGCCGATATCAAAGGGTTAGGCTATAAATCAAAAGACGGAAAATTCCTTATCAATTCAATTCCAAATTTTCTCGACTTAAACAAAATACCGATCCCGTTTTTTGGACATGGAAAATGGCTTCATTTTGCGAGGCCGAAAAATGATCCCGCTCAAAAATGAACTGGCACCTTCGCTCTCATCCTATAGTATTTTTTCTGTGCGAGGGTGCCCCTATAGCTGCTCTTATTGTTTAAATAGCAAATTAAAAAGAGTGTTTTCCAATAAGGGATCATTTATCCGATTGATTGAGATCTCAAGGGTCATTAAGGAGCTTGAGTGGGCAAAGGAGAATTTTGTCAACTTAAAACAGGTTATTTTTGATGACGATGATTTTTTTATCAGGCCAGAGAATGAATTGGAAAATTTACTCAATGCCTATACTGAAAGAATAGATTTACCTGTTTATTACATCCAGACAAACATCCGGCATATTACGGATTCAAAGGTACGATTGATTACTGAAAGCGGAATTGAGCTGAAATGGTTGAAGATCGGTCTTCAATCCGCCAGTGAACGGATTAATAAAGATGTTTTTAACCGGAATTTTGACAAAAATATTTTTTTTCAAGGACTGAAAATGTTAGCATCAAGAGGTGTCCGTGTCATGCTGGATGTTATTTCGGATAATCCCTATGAAACGTTTTCTGATAAGTATGAATCACTGTTGTTTTATCATGACCTGATCAAAGAAATCCGGAATTCATCAACAAGAGACATCCCCATCAAAATCTATGATCATAAATTAATGTTCTACCCTGGGGCTAGTTTGTATGCAAAGGCTGAGAAAGATGGTGTGATAGGAAATAATTACGTCAGCCATGTTTTGTCAAAGCGCAATACGCTGCGGAAACAAAAAGAAGATATTGACAATGACGCTTTTGTTGTCGCCTTATTTAATAAAGCGATTCGAAAAGGTCGCATACCGCTGATCGCATATGGTCTTTTGAAAATTCTGCGTGTAAAACTGATATTTAGTTTAATGATTCGGTTAAATATTTGGAAAAATTATTCTGCTTTTTCCAAAACAAAGGCTGCTGAAAAGCTTTTAAAAAATATCCGTGTTTGACGGGTGAAAGCGATTTACGGGGTTACCTTAAGCCTGTCACCAGGCCGGATAATGGTCGAAGTGTTGATACGGTTTAAGCGGGTCAGCTCTTTTACGGTGAGGCCATATTTGCCGCTGATCCTGTACAGCGTTTCCCCTGAACGCACGATATGATATCGTGAAGCTGTTTTAGCGGCTTTTTTTGTTGTGGGTGGCCGAGCAACCTTTGTTTTTTTCATTTCTTCCGGGGCTTTTGTTGAGACGCCCGATGCCTTTCGCTGGGTGTCCCGCTTCAGTAAGGCCTCGTAAAAAAGGGTGTATGCAATAAAATATTTATTAATATTGGCGACATAATCAACTGTTTCCCGTCCGATCTCTTTTGCGGCAATTCTCTCAACATTGGAAAACCATTTGTTGGGATCAAAACCGCTTTTGGCAGCTTTTTTTCTAAGCCGATTGATCCTGGCCGGTCCGGCGTTATAGGCGGCCCAGGCAAAATCGACCCGGGCAGCGGGATCGATTTCCGGTTCGTTAAAATAGCGATCACGCAGAAAATTTAAATATTTCACACCGGCATGGATGTTGTTTTCTATCAATTGAATGTTTTTAATATTAACAGATTTATCGGCCGCAGTGCTGGGTAGAATCTGCATGATGCCGATGGCACCGACGGGGCTTTTTTTCCCTTGATCGAGCCCGGACTCCTGATAAGCCTGTGCAGCTACAGCCAACCAGTTAAAACCGTATCTGTCCGCATACACTTCGAACAGTTTTACAATTTTTTCCAGCTTCCGGCGTTCATTTGCAGTGGTGGGATTTTTAATCCATTTTGACTTTGCATAGTACCGTTTGAACAAAATATTGCCCAACAGGGACCCTTTTCTGTTCTTCTTTATAAACTCATTCAGATGGCGACGCAGTTCCGGATTGTTTTGACGAACGGCCCAGGCGATGTTACCACCGGAGTTGATTTTTAGATCCTTCCGCACCTGGAGATCCGGTAGCACCTGGGCCCATGCCTCTGCAATATGATGATCGGCGACGGTTATCTTGAGCACACCCGCGTTTACCATTTCC
>PVMS01126393.1_pt1 | contig 11992 bp, 9 predicted proteins | sample 1853461 | NCBI WGS metagenome assembly PVMS01 (sample SAMN08582032, study PRJNA380276) | Marine sediment metagenome, whole genome shotgun sequencing project. | isolation source: ocean sediment barecode stripped | collected 2017
GCCGCTTATAATAATAATAGTGTCAAAGTGCCATCCTTTTCATAGCGGCGGATATGATCCCGTAAAATAATATAATGGACAAAAAAACACTTCTCGCCTTTTTTCTAATTGCTGTTGTTTTAATATTAATGCCATACTACATGAAAGTCGTGGCACCGCAAGAACAGCTAACAGCACCAGCCGATTCTGTTGCAACAAAACTGCCCGCCCGACTGGCTGAACCAGCTGCAAAGAAAACAGCTATTTCTACATCGCCAATTAGAGAAGTTACTGATATTCCTGCTTATGAAAACGTACAAGAATACGCTGTTGAACGGGTCGTTACGGTTGAAACACCTCTTTACATCGCAAACATAAGCAACAAAAACGGTGGTTCCTTTACGTCGTTTATCTTAAAGAAATACAAAGCAACCGATACAACGTCTGTACAACTTGTGGATAACTTCAATAATAACAATTTATTGTTTGAAGCTATTTCTGTTGATGGCTTTCCATTAGTTTTAAGTGCTCCGTGGAACTTACGGGAATCAAAAAGAAATTTCAGTGTTACCGAAAGATCGCAATCTTTAACCTTTGTTACTGAAGTGTTAGGAAGAACCATTTCAAAAACACTTACATTTAATCCCGGATCGTATAAAATTGATATATATTTTGATCTGTCAGAAATAAAGGACCAAATTTCTCAAGGACTTTATTCATTATCGTGGAACGGTGGTCTGCCCACTACACAGAAAAACTTAAAGGATGAGTTGTTTTACTATAAAGCATATGTCTATCAAGGTGACGAACTCAGTTCAGAGAAGTTGCGAAAAAACAAGACCCTTGATGAAAAATATCGTGGGCGAACAAACTGGGCAGCGACACGAAATAAATACTTTTTAACTGCAATTATACCTGTCGGCGGCGCCATTGGCGCACATCTTAGCGGTGTCTATGAATCAGAAGCCCCTAAATTCGATTTCTCGATAAGTCAACAGGTAAATTCTAGCAATTCTTTCATGTTATATTTAGGACCCTTAGAATATAAAAGCGTTTCCTCTCTTGATGTTGATCTTGATCAAACCATGTCAATGGGATTTGCTCTAATTCGCCCGATAAGTAGGGGCGTTTTAGCTGCTCTGGTTGCAATGCATAAATTCATACCAAACTATGGTGTTGTGCTAATAATCTTTTCAGTTCTTATTAAAATAATTGTATATCCGCTAACGAAAAAAAGTTATCAGTCAATGCAGTAAATGAGCACTCTACAACCAAAACTTAAAGCTTTAAAGGAAAAACACGCCAAAGACTCCCAAAAGCTAAACAAAGCAACAATGGCGCTTTACAAAGAGGAAGGCGTTAATCCTATGGGCGGTTGTTTGCCTATGTTAATACAAATTCCTTTATTGTTTGCGCTATTTCAAGTTTTCAGGTCAACAATCGAATTGCGCGGTGCACCATTTATGCTGTGGATAACTGATCTTTCCGCTCCCGACACCTTATTTGAAATAGGCGGTTTTCCGATAAACATTCTACCGCTCTTAATGGGTATTTCTATGTTGTTGCAACAACGCATGACACCTACAACAGGACAGGCCGGACAACAAAAACAAATGATGTATTTTATGAATATATTCTTCATTTTCATTTTTTATAAATTCCCGTCCGGTTTAAATCTTTACTATACGCTGTTTAACGTTCTTACGATCCTTCAACAAAAGTACCTAACGCCACACCACGAACCTGTCGCGCCGTCGGTAAAAATCAAAAAAAAATGATCTCTAATACAATCGTTGCTCCGGCGACACCATATGGTATTGGCGGAATTGCGGTTGTTCGCACTAGCGGTCCGCAATCATTGTTGATTGTTAATAAATTATTAAATAACAATGGTTTGCGTGTAAAATTAAAACCTCGATGTGCAACTCTGGTTAAGCTTCAAGACGAGAATGGCTGTACAATAGATGAATCTATAGTAACCTTATTTGCGGCGCCTAACTCATATACCGGTGAAGACCTAATTGAAATATCATGTCACGGCAGTCCGGTTGTTGTGGATAAAATTATCTCAACCTGTTGCCATTTTGGTGCGCGAATTGCAGAGCCGGGGGAGTTTACAAAGCGCGCATTCATCAATGGAAAAATGGATCTCGTACAGGCCGAGGCGGTTGCTTCTTTAATCCATTCACAGTCAGAAGAAAGTAGTCGATTGAATTTGCGCTTATTACATGGCGAACTATCAAAAAAGTTGAATGCTTTTAGTAAAAAATTATTAGATGCCGTTTCATTGGTTGAATTTGAACTTGATATTTCTGAAGAGGAACTTCAGCCGGATTTAAACAATCAGTTAACGGCTATTGTTACCGATCAAATAAAACAAATTCAAGAGTTGTTAGGTTCTTATAAGCAGGCGCGTATGCTTAATAAAGGTGCTCTTGTTGTAATTGCCGGACCGCCAAACGTTGGCAAATCTACTTTGTTAAATACCTTGTCAGAAACCGACCGGGCGATCACAAGCCCTTTGCCCGGAACAACGCGTGACGCAATTGATGTTCCGCTTCTTTTAGATGGTGTACCAATAAATTTAGTTGATACAGCCGGAATGCGCCGAGCTTCCAAAAAAATTGAGCGTGAAGGTGTGAGTAGAACCTATAATTATATAAAAAAGGCGGACCTAATCATCTTGGTTCACGACCACCGGCTAGTAGAGACGCCTCACACCGACGATCCAATAAATGTTCCAACTATAGAAATTATGAACAAGGTTGATTTGCTATCTAAAACAGAGGCGCAGGTTTTCAGAAACACCTATTCCAAGCGGTTGTTTTTATCTGCCAAAACAGGCTATAATATTTCCCTTTTAAGGCAGCAAATAAAAATATCTTTAGGAATTAGCAGTTCTTTGTCTGACAATATCACTATAACCACAAGCCGTCAACAACGCGCTTTAAAACACTGCTTCGACAAACTACATGCGACTATTGAGCTTCTAAGCAATCCGCGATGCGCCTACGAGCTAATCTCTATTGAACTACGAGAAGCGCTTGATGCAATCGGTACAATCTTGGGGAAAACCACACCGGATGATATTCTAAATAATATTTTTTATCAATTCTGTGTAGGTAAATAAGTTTCACGTGAAACGTTCAAGCAACAATTTTGACGTAATCGTCGTTGGTGGCGGTCACGCGGGAGCTGAGGCGGCTCTTGCAAGTGCCCGGCTTGGTGTTAATACTGCCATCATAACTCAAGACAGGCATGCCGTTGCGCGCATGTCGTGCAATCCAGCAATTGGCGGTCTGGCAAAGGGACAAATTGTACGCGAGATTGATGTTCTTGGTGGTATTGTGGGGCTTGCCGCAGATGCTGCCGGGCTACAGTTCAAACTGTTAAATCGCTCAAAAGGACGTTCTGTGTGGTCGCCGCGCGCACAAACCGACAAACGCGTATATGAAAGTTATGTTTTACATTTAGTTGAAGCTTCCAAAAATCTAGCCTTGATAGAGGGAGAGGCGGTTGATATCATTGATGTCCATGATTCGATCTCCGGTGTTATCCTGCGTAGCGGCGAGCGGCTTGCGTGCAACTCTCTTGTAATAACTTGTGGGACATTTCTAAATGGTCTGATTCACATAGGAAACAGAAAAATTCACGCAGGGCGAATGGGTGAGTCGAACTCTATCGGAATAACGGAATCGCTGACCAGGCGTGGTTTTAAGGCGGGACGGCTTAAAACCGGAACGCCGCCACGACTATTTAAGGAAACAGTTAATTGGGAAAAACTCGACACCGTTGTTGGTGACGAAAATCCCGTGCCGTTTTCCTATCGTACAATGAATTTTAATCCTCCTAACATACCTTGCCACATTGCTAAAACAAATTCTTCATGCCATGATATTATTTATAGCGAGATTGAGCGTTCACCTTTATTTTCGGGAGAGATCTTTGGCGAAGGTCCGCGCTATTGTCCTTCAATAGAAGATAAAATTCATCGTTTTTCACACCACAATTCACACACTTTATTTTTAGAGCCGGAGTGGCGCGATTCCGATCAAATTTACATAAACGGGTTTTCTTCTAGTCTTCCTGAAGACGTACAAAGAAACGCCTTGCGGCAGGTTCCCGGGTTAGAAAATGTAGAGTTTTTGCGTCCTGGCTATGCAATTGAATATGATTTTTTTCCACCGGCTCAATTAAAGGCCACGCTTGAATCAAAATTTATAAACGGATTATATTTTGCCGGACAGGTAAACGGAACTTCCGGCTATGAAGAAGCTGCTGCGCAAGGACTAATCGCGGGCATTAACTCTGCAAAACTTGTATTACATCAAAAACCGCTTACCTTGCGTCGCGACCAAGCCTATATTGGAGTTTTAATAGACGATCTTATAACCAAAGATACTTTAGAACCATACCGCATGTTTACGTCACGAGCCGAACATCGCTTGCTCTTGCGATACTCCAACGCTGATCAGCGTCTCTCTGAAAAAGCCAAACGATATGGCTTGATAGATAATCAATTTTATGATTTTCTTTCTAGAAAAACATACATGACGGAGCGGCTTGTAGAAAACTTGAACAACAGCGTTAAGCCAAACGAAGTAAACGAAATGCTCTCAGATATTGACGGAACAATTATTAAGCATTCTCAACCTGCTAGACAAATACTTAAGAGGCCCGGAGTAGAACTTTCTCATTTACCGGAACGTTTTACTAAAAACATTGATTATTCCAATTTTGATAAACATATAATCGACGAAATACACATGGAGGCTGAAACTACAATTAAATACGCTGGATATATCGTTCGTCAATATGAACAAATTGAACGCTTAAAATCACAGGAGAAGCTTAGCATACCCGGTGGTTTTGATTATATCTCAATTAATAGTTTATCAAACGAAGCACGCGAAAAGCTGGATTTTGTAAAGCCCGAAACGCTTGGTCAGGCAATGCGGGTTTCCGGCGTTACCCCTGCAGACGTTGGCGTATTGTCTGTTTTACTTTATAAATCAAAATGAATGTTTCACGTGAAACATCTTTGTCGGATTTGCTATCCCGCATAGCAAAAAGTTTGAATCTTGACAGGGGTGCATTCAGTGCAAATCCCATTTTATCTGGGCTCACCCAATCCGCAGCAAGCTTAATTTTGCTTTCGGTCAATAGCGTTTATAACGAGCCGATTCTTGTTGTGTTAGACAATAACACATTGGCAGAAAATTTATATAGAACGACATATAATTTATTTCCCGACAAAACAGCTTTCTTTCCCGAATCAGTAACAAACAATATTGATATTCCAGGATTTAATCTTGAAAATGAACGCTATAGATCAGAGGTGGTTAACATTTTCCGTAAAAATATACCCGGTTTAATTTTTACATCTGCCGCCGCCGCCCATGAGCCCGCTATAGATAAAACAACAAATAAAGAAGTCTCCTTTATTCTTAATATTAATGAAACCACTGATCGCTTAACATTGCTATATACCTTAAATAACTGGGGCTATGAACAAACCGATCATACAGAAACACCAAAGACATATTCAATCCGCGGGGGAATTTTAGATATATTTTTACCGTATTCTGCTAATCCAACACGCATAGAGTTCTTTGGCAATACAATAGAATCCATACGTATTTTTAATCCTAGATCACAACGCACTATAAAAAATATAGACCGCATTGAAATCCTTTCTCCTCCAGTTAAAAACATTTCTGCGCCGAATAAAATTTCTTTATTAAATTATTTGGGGAATACGTTTAATATCATTCATTGTCATGAAGAATCGGGATCGCTAAACATCCATTTTAAAAAAAACAATGACACGCGTATAAGCCTGAGCTGTAAAAATATAAAACTATCCGATGAGGATCTCTCCGTGAACGATATATTCTTAGATTCTGCAATAAATACAATGTCGCCAGATAATGTGTTTTTATTTTCAGACAATATCAACGCTGAAACATTTTTTGATAAATATAAGAACGATAGCTTTTTTATGATGCACAATACCTTAGAAAAAGGCTTTTATTCAAAATATCTAAGCCTTTGTTGTTTATCGCTTTCTGAATTGAATAGCCAAAAACCTGTCTACCGCTCGCGCTGGACTGTCGATTCATTTGCCGAAATTCCACAAAAAGAATTTTCTTCTTTAGAAGATTTGGATTGGGGCGATTATCTTGTACACCAAGACTTTGGTGTTGGTTTATATCGCGGACTAAAAACGCTCTTAACCCGCGACAATATAAATCAGGATTGTATTAAAATTGAATATGCAGACAATGCAAGCGTCTATGTCCCTATAGACAAATTCAATCGTGTACATAGAATGATTATGATCGGAGACAAAGAACCTTCTCTCTCTACTTTAAACAGTCCAAAATGGAAGAGGCAGAAAGAAATAGCAAAAGAATCTGCCAAAGCCGTTGTGCACGATTTGGTAAACTTATACTCTTCGCGCAACAGAACGCGTGGATTTAAGTACAATATAAACAATGGTTTCATGCGCGAACTAGAAGCATCATTCCCTTACGAAGAAACGCCCGGACAAAAAACTGCAATAGAAGCAGTTATGTCAGACATGGAAAAAGAATCTCCAGTTGACAGGCTTATTTGCGGGGACGTCGGTTTTGGAAAAACGGAAGTTGCTCTGAGAGCCATTCTAAAAGCAATTATTTCCGGTAAAAAAGTTCTTTTTTTAACGCCCACAACTATCCTTGCCGATCAGCATTTTATATCGACCAAAGCCCGATTAGAGCCTTTAGGCGTAAAAGTTGCTTTACTGTCACGCTTTAAAACTAAAAAGCAGCAACAAGAAATATTGGAAAATATGTTAATCGGCAAAACTGATCTGGTAATAGGAACCCATCGATTGCTTTCTCAAGATGTGCTTTTTCCCGATTTGGGGCTGTTGGTAATTGATGAAGAACATCGCTTTGGGGTAAAACATAAAGAAAAATTACGCCATTTACGTTCTACGATTGATATACTAACACTTACTGCAACACCGATACCAAGGACATTGCAACAATCCTTACTTGGTATAAGAGACATAAGCCGGATTAATACACCTCCCAAAATGCGTCGCCCAATAAAAACATTCATTCAATATTTCAATTGGGATAGCGTTCAAAGTGTTGTAAATAATGAACTTGTGCGCGGTGGACAGGTTTATTTTTTACACAATGATATATCATCAATTCCTTTTATTTTTAAAAAACTTATTCAACTTTTTCCTAATCACGTAACCGGAGTAGCACACGGTAAAATGAATTCGGGTGATTTAGAAAGCACTGTCCTTTCATTTTTTGCCGGAAAAATTAATATATTACTTTGTACAACAATAATCGAATCCGGTTTAGATGTGTCAAACGCCAATACAATTGTAATTAACAATGCACAAAATTTTGGTCTTTCTCAATTATACCAAATTAGGGGACGTGTTGGGCGTAGTTACAGACAGGCTTATTGTTTCTTGCTGTTACCACGCGGCAAAACTATCGGCGAAAGCGCACATAAACGATTAAAGGCAATCGAACATTTTACTTCCTTGGGGTCCGGCTATGATATTTCTCTTAAAGATCTTGAAATTCGCGGTGCGGGTAATCTTTTTGGCTATAAGCAAAGCGGAAACCTTGCTGCTGTTGGATTTGAAATGTATTGTACGCTCCTACAAGAGGCTGTAGACGAATCCGCCGGCAATGCCGACGCACCGCAACCGCCAAAGATTTCCATGTCAATTAATGCTATGTTAGACCGTGGTTATGTACCGCTTGTGCAAGACCGTTTATATTTTTACCAACAATTATCTGAGGCGCGTGCTGTTGATGCAGTAAACAAAATTGACGCTGAATTACTTGATAGATTTAGTCGGTTGCCTGATTCTGCTAAAAATTTAATGTACATATCCAAACTTCGCGTAAAATTAACAGGAACCGCTGTGAACTATGTTTCGGTAGTCGGTTCTGATCTAACAATCAAACTGACAGATTTTTCACCGTTTTCATCCGCGCAAGAACTTTTTATGACTCTTGAAGAAAAACTAACAATAAACAACTTCAATTATCAGTTTGCCACATCTAAGGGCGGTTTTTCGATTTCAGTTAAAGCTGACAACCTTAATCACTCATTAAAAGCGCTAGAATTATTTGTTGAGCTGTTTTCTAAAGGAAACTTTTCCTAACTTTAGTGTTTAAAATGAAGTGTCTATGAGAAAATTATTACCATTTATAATTCTTTTTTTGTTTACCTCTTGCACGAATGAGAATAAAGTTGATAGTCCTATTCTTGCCAAGGTAGAAAACTCAGTTCTTACTACGGCTCTGGCTGAAAGACTAAAACTTGCTATTTCCAATAAAAACTATTCTATTAACGATGTTGCTGCATCGTGGATTGATAGAGAACTGCTTTATCTTGCAGCAAAAGATGGCGGTCTTGAAAACGATGAAACTTTAAACTCGCAAGTTAGTATTTATCGGAAAGATTTATTCGGAAATACTTTCATGGATAATTTCATCGCATCACAAGTGTTGATTGAAAATGCAGAGATTAAAACTTATTATGATAAAAATAGAAGTTCCTTTAAACGTGAAAATGATGGAGCCAAGATCTTGCATTTTTTCATATCGACTGATTCTGTTGCCCAATACATCACCAATGCTTTGAAACAACAAAATAATTCAATAAATAGAAAAGAACTTTTAAAGAATTATAGTGTTGATGTTACAATCGTTGAACGTGGTAATCTAATTGATAAATTAGATTCTGAGATTTTTTCAAACAACAGACAACGTTCTATTGTTGGTCCGGTTAAAACCGATTATGGGTACCATGTTATTGAGATATTAAGTCGATATAAAGCTGGATCGCAAATTGATATTGATGAAGCTTATGATGAAATTTATCAGCGTTTGTTCAATCAAAAAAAGGCTCTCAGTTCAATCCGATATTTAGATAGCTTAAGAAACCATTACACTGTAAAAATTAATTTAGAGAACAATTAATGAAATCACAAAAGACAAACCTTATTATTTTATGCCTTCTTATTTTTTCAAATGTTGGATATAACCAAGTAGACGAAAATGCGCAAGTCATTGATGGTGTTGCCGCAATTGTAGCCGACAATATAATTCTGAAAAGCGAATTAGCGCAGATCGTTAACCTCACAGCAATGCAGCAAAATATAAATCCAAATCAAAATATTGAAGTATATCAACGATTACAAACACAGGTTTTACAATCGCTGATCGATCAAAAAGTTGTTTTAGAACTTGCTGAAAAAGATACAAATATTATTGTTAAAGATAAAGAGGTTGATAGTGCCTTAGAAACACAAGTCAGCAACATTTTATCACAAGCCGGTAGTGAAGAAAATGCCGAACAAATGCTTGGTGAATCGCTTCGTGATTTTAAGCGTGAGTATTGGTATGATATTCGTAATCGATTATATGCGGATAAATTTCAACAATTAAAATTACAGGGTATCTCGGTAAATAGAACAGATGTTGAAAGTTTCTATGCTACATACAAAGACAGTCTACCATTTTTTCCACCAAAGATCAAACTGCGTCATATTTTACTACCGCTCAAGCCCGGAGAAAAAAGTGTAAATACTACCCTCGCCTTATTAGATAGTTTACGTGATGAGATTTACGCGGGAGTAGATTTTTCTGAATTAGCCAAAACGTATTCACAAGATCCCGGTTCTAAAAACCGCGGGGGCGATCTTGGTTTTACCAGACGTGGTTCTTTAGTTAGTGAATTCGAAGAAGTTGCTTTCACTCTTGATGTGGGAGAAATCAGTAAGCCGGTTAAAACAGCTTTTGGTTATCACATAATTCAACCTTTGGAAAAACAAGGTGACAAGGTACGGGTGAGACATATTTTGATCACTCCGCCCGTCTCAGAAAATGATGAACAAAATATATATGACTTTGCCACAACAATTAAAGATTCTGTAAAAACTCTGGATAATTTTATCGCTCTTTCTGAGCGACATTCTGTTGATGAACAAACTAACAAAAATGGTGGTGACTTAGGATGGATAAATCCTAATGATTTTGCTATCCCTGAAATCGGTCAAGTTTTACAGTATTTAGAGCTTCATGAATGCAGCCAACCGGTTAAGACAAGTTTAGGGTATCACTTATTGTGGCTTGAAGATGCTAAAGAAGGTGGATATCCCAATCTAGAAAAACACTGGGTTGATATTGAAGCAATGGCTTTAAACAAAAAGAAAATGGATTGGTATCAAACTTTTATTCAGGATGCACGGGAAAAATTCTATATATCTATTAAAAACTAATAGTCACAAGTTTTACACATAAACTATTTTTTAATAAATATACCGTCGTTAGTTATCCACAAAATAAACTACATTTTTTCCACAAAATATTTATCTTTTTTATAAAAATTTAAATAAAAGAATTAAATATTATTATTTTCTAGTTATCCACATAATTATCAACACTATCCACATAAAGCTATAGTTTAAGTAAATCAATATACACCCGTCATTATTAATATTCATTTACAAAACCATCCATAAATCATATCAACATTATCAACACTATAAATAATAAAATGTTTTTAATATAGATTTAAAATAATTTATAAAATCAAAACATATTTTTAACTACTTAGTATGTTTGATATTAAATTTTTATTTACTCTTTATGCTCATAATAAAGTAAATTAATACTCTTTATATAAACAATATTTACAAGGAAGTTTTATGAAAATTTCAACATCTAAAATAGAATTACAAACAGCTCTCCAAAAACTATCTAAAGCGGTACCAAATCGTTCAACCTTACCTATTTTAAGTTTTGTATTATTTCAAGTAGATGATGAAAATACTATTATTAGAAGTACAGATCTAGAAATAACAATTGTAACGAAATTGCCGGCAACTATAACAGAAAAAGGGTCAGCTGCAATTCCTTTACAGCCATTGTTAGAGATTACAAACGAGATCAATGATGATAGAATTACATTATCGGTTAATCAACAACATAAAATAGAATTAAAAACAGATAATGGTGTATATGACCTAATGGGAAAAGCGCCGGAAGAATTCCCGGCATTGCCACAGACTGACGGCAAAAAGAGTTTAGGAATTAATCTAGAAACGATGAAATCCGTTATTGAAATGACAAGTTTCGCAGTGAGCCGCGATGAAATGAAACCAGCCCTAACAGGAGTTTTTCTTCGAGTTAACGAAAGTCAGCTTACGGCAGTTGCCACCGATGGACACCGTCTTGTGCAATACATTATTAAAGATTATAAAGCCGGTGAGTTTACGGGCGATGTTATTATACCAAGAAAATTTTTAGGTCTATTCAATACTTTTAATGCGGATGAAGTAGAAATTTTGGTAAGCGATAATCATCTAATCGCATCGTTTGGGGAAGATACGGTTTATACGCGTGTTATTGATGAACGATTCCCTGATTATGAAAGCGTAATACCGGTGGATAATGATAAAGTATTAGCCGTTAACCGTAATGATTTATTGGGAGCAGTACGAAGAGTTTCTATCTTTTTCAAACAAAGCTACTCATCAAATTGCTCTGCATTTAGATAAGAAAAAAGTACGCATGACAACTGAAGATCCTGAAAAAGCATCGCGCGGTCAAGAAGATTTATCAGGCGCACAATATAATGGAGAAGCCCTTTTAATCGGTTATAATGCATCGTATTTACGTGATATATTAGCTCATGTTCAAGATGAAAATGTAATCATTAAATTGAAAACACCAATAAGCGCAACTCTATTTTATCCTGAAAAAGTAGATGATAATATAGACTTGACAATGCTACTAATGCCTATTAGGTTGAACGATTAGGTATTAAAGATATTTATAAATATTAGTTTGTTTTATGCCAATTAAGGAAATTGGATTGGTTTCTTTTCGCAATCATGATACTATAAAGCTAGAATTTTGCCCTAAGATCAATGTTATTTGGGGCAAGAACGGATCCGGTAAAACCGCCATTTTGGAAGCAATAC
>PVMS01149486.1_pt1 | contig 11992 bp, 9 predicted proteins | sample 1853461 | NCBI WGS metagenome assembly PVMS01 (sample SAMN08582032, study PRJNA380276) | Marine sediment metagenome, whole genome shotgun sequencing project. | isolation source: ocean sediment barecode stripped | collected 2017
GGGGTCATCGCCAGCCTCGGCCGCGATCGCGCGCTTAACATTGGGAGCCAGTAGAACTTGCTTGGCCAGGGTCCGGCGATGCGACAGGTCCGGTCCAACAGTCGCGGTACGACGCTTGCGAAAATGCACGCGCAAAATACGCGATACCTTGCGAAAAGCGACTGGTGCCTCAATTCCGTCCTGCACGATCGAGCTCAGGGCGAGCGCGCTACTAAAACGCAGCAACGTATTGCGGCCATGCAGTAACGTTGCGAAAAACTTTCGCGTACGGCCGGCGACACTCCAGTTTTCCGCAAATAACAACTTAAAAAGTGAGCGTTCCTTGTCAGGAGAGCGACCCCAGTAGATGGCGACCGGAACGATCAACAAGTCTGCGTCGTTGTTTTTGCCCGCCTCGACAAGGTGGCGCAAGCGACGCGAGCCGCTTGCAGGTCGGCGGAAGAAGAACCCGCTCATGGGCCGCAACACGAAGTAACGCCTGGAAAAACGGGTGCCGCCGAACGCAAAAGATTCGCTCGGTGATGGCAGTCCGCTCTGTGCACAGGCCCGCTCCAGCGCGAGCAGATCTGCGAGCCCACCGGTTTCCAGCACATAACAGACCACCGCATCGCTATCGGTGATCAACTCGGCAGGCGACTCCGGTCGAATTGCCGGCCGTGCCCAAACCGCGAACAGTTTGCCAGCCAGCCAGTAGAGGGGCCGGAGAATGAATCCCGTAACGTTCATCGGGTCTTAGTCGCTGACTGCCTCTTCGATTGCTGCCTCGACGTCCTCAGCCGCATCCTTCAAAATATCGCCGACTTCCTCTGCTTTGTCGAGCGCGTCGTGATAGGCGTCGGCCGCGCCTTCGGCGCCTTCCTCTATTGCGTCAGACGCCTCTTCTACGACCTCCTCCACGACTTCTCCGACGACCTCGACGACGTCCTCGACCTCGTCGGCAATACGATCCATTTTCGCATCATCCGCACCGCCACCACAGCCTGCAAATACAAACGCTGTCAATATGAACAGAAACTTCATGGCATTCCTCCCGCTGGTCTTCTTCTCACGAGTCGATCTTTTCAATAAATCGACTTAAATAATAGTTGATCTCGTCGATATTTTCGGTCAGTCGATGACCGCCATCGAGCAGATGCAACTCTGCATCACATGCTTGCGCGAAGCGAATGCTGTTTTCGACAGGCACAACATCGTCTCGCCAGCCATGTACGATACAAATCGGTATATTCGGTGGGTCAGGGGTCAAGTCCTCGTAGCCCGGCATGTAATAGGCCGGAGCCAGGACGAACAGCCCGGCAGCCTTGAGAGGCTCCGCGCCCGCGGTGGCGACATAACCGCCCATGCTGGATCCTACGAGCACTAGCGTGTCATCAATCTCGCCACACTCGTCGATCAGCTTTTGCACGCGTTCTGCTGGATTAACAATGCCCTGGTAGTCGATACTGTCAGCTTCACATCCGAGTTTCCTGGCCCTATCGGCCATGGCCCGAATTTTGGTGCCCCAGGGGCCACTTTCCTGGCCGTGCGAAAAGATCACCGTCGTCATACGAGTATGCCGTCCCCCGTATCACAGAGTTCTTCGATGTGGCGAACCAGCAGCCAGTCTCTATCCTGGCCCCACGCGATGAAATCGCCAAGGCGGATCGTGGGCACACCCCACGACCCGGAATCCATCATCGATTGTCGGTTTTCCTCAACAGCCGCGCGCCAGGCGTCATCTTCCATTGCTGCAATGACATCGGGCCAGAACAAACCGCTGCGTCCGGTCACTTTGCGCATGCCCTTGTCTGTTGCGACATCGATGCCGCGAGCCCATATCGCCTCACCGGCGCCAAGCAAAAAGTCTCGTTCCCGTTTCTCTGCCTGCGCGTAGCGGAATACGGCCAGGCATCGCTCCACGCCCTTGCCAATTGGATCAGCAAACTTGCCAAATGGAATATCCAGACGTCGTGCCTCGCGGCTCGTGTCTTTAGCGATGTAAATCAGCTTTGACCTGGGAACTCGCATGCCGCGCATAACCATCGGCAATACAGGCCGCACCTTCAGCTGAAGTCCAAACGCATCGGCGATCGCAAAAATACGATTGAGCGACAGGTACGAGTACGGGCTGCGAAACGAATAGAAAAGCTCGAGCGGCGGCAGGTCCTTTGCCCTACTGGGTGGCGCGACCGGTAATGCCACCTGCATCACCTGGCGAATGGACGCTAGCCTTGAATTTGCCTCACGGCGCAAACCCAGTGCATCGAGCCTTGCAACAAGGTAGTGGAGCCGATCCACCCCCCAATACCACTCACCCTCGTAATACAGTGTGGCGCAGTTGTAGTGACCCAAATGAATCAGCTGCTTTTCGTTCTCAGCGAGCAATCGATCTCCTTCGCCAGTCAACTCCGCACCGCTAATACGTCGCGCCACCCCTTCAGAGTCACCACGCCAGTATAGCGATATCGATTCGAGTAGCTCGTCATCAAACTCCGCGCTGCCACTCAGGCCCGCAAGGCTATCGATCAACGCACGACGATGCTCCACCGGCGGCGCATTTCCCCTGTCAAGAAACGGCAAACCAAGCTCAGCTGCCAGTTGAACGCAGTCCTTCTCAGCGTACACGGCGAGCATGTCGGCACGTGGTCGATAAGCCTCGCCTGCGCGTGCCTGAGTAAGGAAATAACGCAGTTCCACATCGTAGCTTTCGACCAGGCTTGGCAGGAATTGCGCGAGCAAATAGGAGTACGGATCGTCCAGCTCAAGAAATACTGAGACGACATGCGGCCGACGCAATATTTGACGACGCGTCTCCGCTAGCGATCGTTTTGCCATCTGCACTTTCTCGCTAACCAGCAGGTTGACGAGTTGGGAGCGAAGTTTTCGACCAATACTCACTCTTCGTCCCACGCCGTTGACGGCTTCCACAGCAGCTCATCCAGATCGGGTTGCCAGCGGTACTTCTGCATATCGACACGTCCCGAGATGACTGCAACGTTCTCCATCATAAGGCGTTTGCTTTGTTCTTGATACGGACGACTGCCGCGCTCAAACGCGATTTTTCCGGAGACCTGAAGCACACGGTGCCAGGGCACAGTGTGACCATCGGGCAATTGCCGCAACGCGTAGCCAACCTGGCGAGCGCCGCGTGGAATACCCGCGATCTCGGCGATCTGGCCGTAGCTCGCCACCGAGCCCTGCGGTATGTCGCGAATCGTGTCCCAGATTCGGTGTATGCGGGCGATGCGGTCCAGGAACATCTCTCTCAGCCAAACCCGAGTCGTGCCTGGATCTCGCGCTTGGCATCCAGCAACACGGTGTCTCGGTCGAGTGTGTTAAGTATTTGTTTGACGACATGCTTGGGACCGCCCTCACCCCACGATTTGCCTTCACCAAGATATTCGGCAGCGACCTGCCCGACGACATAGGTGCTGTAGTAGGCGATCGCACCTTGTGCACCGGCCGTGACGATCGTTGACAGTCCGGCGGTACCCACCTTCAACGCACTCGAGACGAAGTGCAGTGCCCACACCGTTCCCATCAGAGCAGCTGATTCAGCCATGATGACTTTCACGAGCGATCCTGCTTCTTTCTGGCTGAGCGGCAGATCGTAGACACGCGACAGATGCACGACCATGCCAATGTCAACAAACGCGGCGGCGAACAGGTCAGCTACCGGTATTGGATTAAATGCGACCGCGATGCCCTTGCCAACGCAGTACGTCCGCACCAACTTGTCCCCAAGGTCCCGTCGTGCAGCCAGAATGCGGCGACCGACCTGATCACTCAGGTCAGCAGCAAACAGGCTGGCGTTGAGCGCCGCAAGTGTCTTACCTTCCGCATCGAAGATCTCCCAAAGCCGGAGCCGTAGCGCATCAACGTCAGGGCTGCGTTCACGAACGCTTTCCAGCTCCAGACCGCTTCCGTCAACAGAAACAATCGTCTGCGGTCTGGGCTGTGCCGCGACAGCGAGAATCTGTTCAGGGTCAACGATGCTGTCAGTCTTGTCGCGAATGGACTGCAGCAACGCGTCCTTTTCGTCCGCCGTGAATAAGTCACTCTTGTTCAGCGCGACGATGACGGGGCGACCTTGCGCAAGTAGCGTACGCAAAGCGTGCAATTCAGTATCCGTAATATCGCTGTCGAGAACGAAGATAACGAGGTCTGAACGTCCGGCGACTTCACGCGCCATGGCCTCGCGATCCTCACCCCCGGCCTCATCCAGACCTGGCGTATCGATCAGAAAAACTCCGCCCGCATCGACCTCATTCCAGGCCTGCATCGAGGACTGCCTCGTCTCGCCGTGCAAAGGACTGACCGAAAAGGCTTCTTCGCCTATCAGTGCGTTCAGTAATGAGGATTTCCCCGTGCTGACTCGGCCAAGTACCGCCAGGTGCAGATACCCGTGCTCGAGCTTGTCGAGCATCGCCTCAACAGCATCGTAATCATGTGCAAGAGAATCGCGGACTCCAGCCGGCAGGCGTGCATCATCGATCAACTCACGCAAGCTCTCGCGCGCGAGTGCCAGATGTCCTGAACCGTCGTCCGAACCGGTTTCAGATTCAGCCTTGTTTTTCGTCCAGGGCGATTTTCGCAACGCGGCGAACGCCCGCTTCAATATGTTCACTGATGCCGTCCTCGAAATCTTTGGCAGCAACTTCCGGCACAAGCTCTCCATGACGGGACAGTGTCAGGATCAGGCTTCGGCCGAGCGCATCGAATATCAGTCCATATGCAACCGCATGAACCAGCCCTCCGGCGACTGTACCTAACCCGGGAAACGCCTTTAGACCGTTGCCGGCAACAGCCAGCGACAATGGTAGCGCGCGCCCGACACGACTCTGGCTCATATTGAGAAACTCCTCAATATCCAGGTCACGCGGCGCCGCATCATAGAGCTTGCACAAGTCCTGGGTCATCATTGTGCCGATGTAACCCTGAATCAACACATCCGTGCCAGGACTAACCGCGGCTAGGGCACCGACAACGGCTTTGTGCGTTGCATGGCGGACGATCTGCTCAGATCTTTGTACACGGTATTGCGCTTCGGCCTCTGCCAGCTTATCTGCCGCCAGGCGAAAAACAGCGCGTTCGCGTTTCTGGTCAATTTCTATCGTGTTTTCGAGCACGCGATTAATGGCGACAACAAGCACACCAATATCGGCCGGGCGCACTCGTCTGACAAGATTTTCAGATCCGTCTGCCGCGTGTTCGACTATGTCGACTTCACCGCCTGCAGAAACCGCGACAACTCGATCACGCCCCACCGCAGCGCCGGCTTTGTCGAGGTGTTCCAACAGGCGCTGCATCAGCGCAGCCCGCTCCTCAACGTCGAAACGATCGGATTTATTCATCACCAAAACCAGAGGCTTGCCACACGCAAGAAGCCGCTCAACAGCTAGCGATTCTTGTCGGGTCAGGTCGCCATCACAAACGAACAGCACGACATGCGAGCGCTGCGCTTCTTCAATCGCTTGTTCACCCAGCCCCTTATCGAGACCGCCCGTGCCCGGAACATCGGTCAACAAGATCTCGTTACCCGCTTCATTGCGCCAGCGGTAGTGCTGAATATCGGTGGTTGAACCGCCCAAAACGTCGACTGAGACCTCCGCTGCCGGCACAAGCGCCTTGATCAACGAGCTCTTACCTGTACTGATTTCACCAAAGAAACACAGGTGGATCGCTCCAGCGTCCTGCCGGTTTGCGAGATTCTGCAATTCGGCTTGTGCCGCACTGACGTCGACACCGGCAGCTTCTGCGTCGCGCAAGCGTTCTTTGATGTCGCTCTTCGATAACTTGCGCGGCGTTCTTGCTGCAGCGGAGATTTTGCGTCGTACGACCAGGCGCCAGATCAGCCAGATTGCGGCGATAAACAACGCAACCATGACACCCACATACCCGTAAAGCAGTACGCTGGGTCCCTGCACGAGCCTGTCCCAGACATTCAGAGCCGACTCAGTCAGAAACAGCATCGCGGCAATCGCGATGATGAATACCAACAGGATCAACACCGCAATCGCAATACGGATGACTCGGTCAAGCTTCATAGCTGGCAAGTATGCCTGCAGATTCGTTGGAGCGCTCCTTGGAGCGCGACCAGGACTATCACCCAGCGCAGCTCAATTATTCCAGTCCACAGTCGCGCCTCAGGCGGCGCTCCAACAATGCTACTAAATCTGTGCTTCTACCCACCGCTCGATCTTTTCCTCAAGCATGGACAGCGGCATCGGACCGTCCATCAGTATTTGGGTATGGAATTCCTTCACATCGAACTTATCACCCAGCATTGCTTCGGCACGGTCGCGAATTTCGCGAATCTTGAGCTGACCGATCTTGTAAGCGAGCGCCTGACCCGGAATTGCCATGAATCGTTCAGCCTCGGCGACCGCACGTACTTCCCTCACGGCCGAGTTTTCGTACATGAAATCCAATACGTCCTGCCGACTCCATTCCTGCGCATGCAGACCCGTGTCAACAACCAGTCGAATTGCGCGCCAGAGTTCGGCGTTCAAGGCACCGAAGTACTGGTACGGATCCGAGTAAACACCGAGCTCCTTGCCAAGCGACTCAGCATAGAGGCCCCACCCCTCTGTATACGCCGTGTAACCGCCGAAGCGTCTGAATCCAGGCAGATTTTCATTCTCGACCTGCAGTGATCTTTGAAAGTGATGGCCCGGAATTGCTTCATGCAGAAACAGTGATTCCATTGCCCAGATCGGTCGAGATTTGATGTCGTACGCATTTGCATAGAACACACCAGGACGGCTACCGTCAGGTGTCCCCGTACTGTACTGGCCACCTGCCGCTGATTTTTCACGGAAAGGCTCGATGCGCCGGACCTTGAATCCTGTTTTCGGGAATACGTTGAACAAGCTCTTCGAAAGCTCCGAGATATGATCGGACATATCTCGATAACCCTGGATCAACTGTTCAGGCTCATCAAAGTAGAACTGGTCATCGGTGTTGAGAAACTCGAAGAAATCTTTCAAGTCGCCTTCGAAACCAACCTCCTCCATCACGCCGCGCATTTCACCGTGAATTCGCTCAACCTCATCAAGTCCGATCCGGTGAATTTCATCGGGGGTCAGTTCAGTGGTCGTAATCAATCTTACGTTGTAGGCATACCAGTCGCCGCCGCGTGGTAAATCGTTGAGCCCAACGGACTCACGTGCAGCGCTCAGGTATTCATCGCCAACAAAATTGTTCAGCCGCGTATACGCCGGGATGATCTTGTTCTCGATCGCATCTTTGAATGCCGCGCTTAGCCGTGCACGATCTTCATCGCTAAAGTCTGCAGGCAGGTTATCGATCGGCGCATAAAAACCACTCTCTTCGGCGCTATCGAAAATCTGCGATTTAAGCTGTGGTACCGCTTTCGCGATTAAGATGCGCGGCCGAATGACACCCTGCTGCATGCCCTCTTGCATGTTGCTGACAGCTTGATCCGTATAAACGACGAAATCATCGATACGCGACAGCCAATCGTCATAGTGCTTAACGGTTTTGAACGGATGCAAGCTTGTACCGCTGCCGAGTTGGACGAAAAAACTGAGCATTGAGCTAAACTGATTGACCGGCTGTAAGTGACCCGGGAACTGGTCTCCCTCGATCGACATTTCACGATTCAGCTTGAACATGTCGTAGCTGAGCTGATCCTGGCGTATTAGTTTTTCGCGATCGATTTCGACCAGCCTGCCGAGAAACTCTTCGTCCATGCGGCGGCTAGCTTCGCGATACTCCGGGCCGATCGAATTGGCAAGCTTGTCGTTAAACCGATAGTCACCGATCGCCGTTGCCTGCAATGGATTAAGTTCCAGGCCGCGCTCAAAAAAATCGTCGAAGAGCGTTTCCAGCACAGCGGCTGCGTTAACGGCGTCGGCTTGCGGCTCGGCAGGTTCTTTCTCGCCACCGCACGCCGCGACGGACAGAATAGCGGCCAGCAAGGCTGCAACTATCAATTTCATGTAAGGGCCCCAGTTGATCAAGATGAAGGGCCGCCGAGGCGGCGACACTCCCACAGGATATCAGACCATGAAACCCAGATCGCGTTGCCTTTATACGCAATCGTCCATAACCGGGGCAAACGCCGTGGTCATCACGCGACAGCCCGCGTTCGTCTGATGCAGCGTGAAAGAAACGGCGTCCTTGCACCCGAGCGGATGGAACACGACCAATATCGTGACGCCATGCTCAGTCTGGTCATCGCGCGGACACAATCCCGCATCGCATTCAACGACGAAACGATCGTCTTCGAACGCCCCCATTTTTGCGAGGGTCGACAGGTAAGCCGTAATCTGGCTGCGCAGCCGCACAGCGAGCTGTGAATCGTCAGATTCAAACACCGCCCAACGCGTCGCCTGGTCGATCGAATTGACCACCATAAGGCAGAGTCGTCGAACAGAAAGACTGGTAAATTTGCGATGCGACTCAGTGCCTCGCCCCATCGTTACGGAACCGCGGAGACGCGCACGACCCGTTGGGCCTTTTGCGATGACATTCAGACCCTCTCGCACCAGCATTTGTGCGACCCCTGCATCAACATCGAATGCCGCGAGCAGATCGCGATTGAAGCCCATGCCCTGTTGATCGAGGTTGTACCAGGGTCCGTAAGTCATATCCAGCTTGCACAGCAACCCGGCCAACGCACCACCGACGGCTCGCGGCCCACCATCGTCATCGTTGCGCCGGTACATGCGCGGAAAATATCCGACCATGCTCGAGCTCGCCAGACCCATGTCCCGAACACCCGCAACCGCCTTCGCCGGGGTGGCCCATTCATTTGGGGGATCAATGATCAGCATCGCGACTCGCTCTCTGCACAGCCGCTCTGCCGCAAGCAGCGATGCCGGCCCCAGATCACGACCTTTGCCGGGCGGCGGCAAATAGAGTAGATCGAAACGATCAGTGTGTTGCAACGCGAACAGACCGGTTTCGTCCTGTCGTGAGCCAACAAGGTCGTAATCGGACAGCTCCTCGCCATCGGTGCCTTCCTGCGCGTGCTCGACATATGCAGAGTTAAGCGATGTATTCGGGCCCGCTGTTGGCTCCGGACGATGGCTCGGAAGCGGACTCTCGACTCGCGCAAGCGTCGATGTCAGCAGCAAGTCCGCAACGAAATTCTCGGCGCCCTCCTGATAGTTCGCACGGCGAAACATCTCCTGATCGACAACCAGGCCGGTTGCCGGATCAATGCGCTGAACCGTCAGGTTGAACAGTTCATCATTGTCAGCATCGATACCGTCGTAGTCGACCGCCACACGAATGCGCTCTGTCGATCCCGGCTCGACCGCGCGTAGTACGAGTGCCGAACCGCTGGCGGGTAAACAAATCATCGCACCACGCGCATTGTTCGCAACTCGAACAACATAGAGGTTCTCGCCACCGTGTTCGAAGAATTGCCGAACCGCTGGCCCAAGACTCGAACGAGACCAGATGTCCCCGAAGCGACGGCGAAAATCGGCGAAGCTCGACATTAGAATCGGTTTATTCAGGGGGCCGCGAAGCGCACGTCCGACAAAGGCAGCCGTGGTTTCGGGTGACACGTCTATGGGATGATCCATCGGTGTCATTTCGGTGACCGTGATGCCATGGTCAACTGCATCTGACAAGCTTATCTCCGAAACAGTCAGATATTCATGATCTCATTCTAATCAGTGCCTGCCCCTTATGCCATTGAATTGCGCAGCAACAGCTTCGAATTCGCTAGTATTCGGTAGATGAGCGACCACCTTACTGCGGCGTTTCCGCGATTGGCAGAGCAACTGCCAAAGATGCGCCTTGCTGATTTGCCAACACCCATCGTAGAAGGAACGCTGCGCACAGCGCGGGGCCGGCAACAAATCGCGATCAAACGCGATGACCTGACCGGCGAACTATACGGCGGTAACAAAGTTCGTAAACTCGAATATCTGCTGCAACGAGCGATTGACCGCAATGCACAGCGCATTGCGACGTTCGGTACCGTTGCCTCAAATCACGCCCTGGCGACGTCTCTCTACGCGAAGTCGCTCGGTTTGGAATGTACCTGCCTGTTGTCGAATCAGCCGAAAACAGCAAATGTGCCGCGCGTACTCAACATGCATATGCAAAATGGCACCGAACTCGTCCGCTACGGAGGCAGCTATGCGAATCGTATTCGCACATTGCGGACGCATCTGTGGAACCGTCATGCGTGGGTTATTCCTGCAGGTGGATCGAACTGGCTGGCCACCATCGGATTCGTGAACGCTGGTCTCGAACTTGCCGAGCAAATTGCGTCAGGCGCCATCGGAGTACCTGACCGGCTCTACGTGGCGAATGGCACGATGGCGACTGCCACCGGGCTGGCCCTGGGTCTGGCTCTCGCCGGTTTACCCACAGAAGTTCACGCTGTCCGCGTGACCGAAGATTTTGTTGCGAACCCTGATGCCATGCGGCGATTGATGGTCAAGACAGCAATGCTCATGAATCGTCTTGATCCGTCGATCCCCGCCGATCTTGCGGAGCGTGCACGGTACTGTTTTCGCGAAGGATTTGTAGGTGACGGATACGCCAGGACAAACGAAGCGACCGATCGCGCCGTCGACGTTGCGCAGAACGAACTGGGACTTGTGCTCGAGACGACCTACACCGGCAAAGCGATGGCTGCGATGCTACAGGATCTTAGCCAGGCGGCGACGGCGCGGAAATCGATGTTGGTCTGGAATACCTACAATTCGCGACCGCTGGCGGCAGGCAGCGAGCGGCCGAGCGACGTCTCTGGACTGCCAAAAGAGTTCTTGCGTTACTTTGACTGATCCGTAGACGACGCCATCTTGTTGCTGTCTGTCTCGGCACGACGGCGCAATTCTTCTTCGGCCTCTTTTGCCTCTCGCTTCTTTCGCGCGATTTCATCGAGCATCAGATCCAGCCACTCGCTCACATTGACTCCGCTTCGTCTTCCGCTTCGCGGTTCGCCTCGTCGATCAACGCGCGAACTTCGGACAGTGTCGGCGCATCCAGGTCGACTTCAACAATGTTTCGAACACGGCGCGCACGTGCGAACACTTCATCGGCATCGTAATTGCCCAGCCTTGCGGGAACGCCATTGGCGATACTCGCAACTTCACGCGCATGATCAATGTCGTCCTGGGACGTCCCTGTGTTGCCCTCAGTAATGAGATTCCCAAGCAGCGCATCGAGTCGCTCATCAGAACTGACCAGATCGTCTTCGAGTGGCACGTGACCTTCAAAATACCAATCGCCATTCAATTGACCCAGAAGATACGGTTCGTTGATGATTGCGACAGTTTCTCCAATTTCGACGAGCTCGTAGAGATACTCGATGTTCTCGGGATACAGGCGCACACAACCGTGGCTCACGCGCATGCCGACGCCGTACGGCTGATTGGTACCGTGAATCAGATAGCCGGGCATTTCGAGCTTGAGAACGCGATGACCCAGAGGATTATCCGGCCCGGGCGGCACAACAGAAGGTAGCGGGTTGCCAGACTCAGCGTGTTCCTGCCGCACTGACAGAGGCACGTACCAGGACGGGTCCTTGGCCTTACTCGTGACTTTGGTTATCCCGAGCGGGGTCTCCCAGCCGACACGACCGATACCGATTGGGTAGGTCTTGACGACCGTTGCCTGTCCTTCCGGCATGCGGGGAAAATAGCAGAGCCGACGCGACGCAATATTGAGAACAATGCCTTCTCGTGGAACATCCGGGAGCACGAACTGCGTCGGTAACAACACCGCTGTGTTGTCGCCCGGCAACCAGGGGTCGACACCCGGATTGGCTGCAAGCAGTTCGTCGTAACCGAGCCCATAGGCACGTGCGAGGTCGGACAGCGTGTCTTCGCCACGCGTGAATACGACTTGTGGTTCGCCGATGACCGATTGCTCGGGCGATACAAGTTCAAAATGGTTGGCAGCGATCGGTTCTTCATCCGGTCGCTGCTCGAGTGGCACAGCAGGCGCTTCGCGCTTACCGGGCGCGGTACCGAAAAAGTCCTCTATTGTTGCGCAGCCGACCAGCACTAAGAGAGGCAGA
>PVMS01168716.1_pt1 | contig 11992 bp, 8 predicted proteins | sample 1853461 | NCBI WGS metagenome assembly PVMS01 (sample SAMN08582032, study PRJNA380276) | Marine sediment metagenome, whole genome shotgun sequencing project. | isolation source: ocean sediment barecode stripped | collected 2017
GGTCGCGGCCGGGGCCGATGGAGATGAGCTCGACGGGGACGCCGACCAGGGTCTCGATGCGCTCGAGGTAGGAGCGGGCAGTGGCCGGCAGGTCGTCGACCTCGCGACAGCCGGTGAGGTCTTCGTCCCAACCGGGGAGCGTCTCGTAGACCGGCTCGGCGTCGGAGATCTCGTGGAGGGTCATCGGGAACTCCTCCGTGTGCTTGCCGTTTATCTTGTAGCCAGTCGCGATGCGCAGCTCGGGCATGCCCGAGAGCACGTCGAGCTTGTTGACGGCGAGCTGGGTGAAGCCGTTCACGGTGGCCGCCTCGCGCAGCATCACCACATCGAGCCAGCCGCAGCGACGCGGCCGCCCCGTGGTGGCGCCGAACTCGCTGCCGAGCTCGCGGAGCTTCTCGCCCAACGCGCCGGTCTCCTCGCTCGGGAACGGACCCTCGCCCACCCGCGTCGTATACGCCTTGGTGATGCCGAGCACGCGATCGATGCCCGTCGGCCCGATCCCGGCTCCCGCGCAGACCGCGCCGGCGACACAGTTCGAGGATGTGACGTAGGGATACGTGCCGTGGTCGATGTCGAGGAAGGTGCCCTGGGCGCCCTCGAACAGCACGTGCTTGCCGTCCTGCAAAGCCCGGTCGAGCACGCGCTCGGTGTGGTCGATGTAGGGCTCGAGCTCCCGTCCCCAGACAATGCACTGCTCCAGCAGGGCGTCCGGGTCGATGGGTTCCTGCTTGTAGAAGTCCCGCAGCTCGAAGTTCTTGAGCTCCGCCACTCGGTGGATGCGCTCCGCCAGATCCTCGGGCTGCCGCAGGTCCGCCACCCGGATGCCGCGGCGCGCCACCTTGTCCTCGTAGGCGGGGCCGATGCCCCGCCCTGTCGTGCCGATCGCCTTGCCGCCCGCGGCCGCCTCCCGGGCCTTGTCGAGGGCGATGTGCCACGGGAGGATCAGGTGCGCGCGTCCGCTGATGCGCACCCGCGAGGGATCGCGCAGCGCCCCCTTGCTCTTGAGCTGCTCGAGCTCGCCCAGGACCACGCCGGGATCGACCACCACGCCGGGCCCGATCACGTTGATCGTGGCGGGGTTCAGCACCCCGGCGGGCACCACGTGCAGCACCGTCTGCTCGCCATCCACCACCAGGGTGTGCCCGGCGTTGTTGCCGCCCTGGAAGCGCACGACGAGCTGCGCCATCGGCGCCAGCCAGTCGACGATCTTGCCCTTGCCTTCGTCGCCCCACTGGGCGCCTACCGCGACGAGTGTCGTCATCAGCCCAGCTCCACGAGCTGGGCCGAGATCATGTTGTCGAGGCTGCGCAGCTCTTCCATCACGGACTCCGGCGGCGGGGCGTCGATGTTCACGAGCATGGCGGCCTCCCCTTTGACCAGCGCCAGCTGCATTCGCGAGATGTTCACCCCTGCCTCGCCGAGCACGGTCCCCACCTTGCCGACGACGCCGGGACGATCGTTGTTGTGGAGCAGCAAGGTCGCGCCCTCCGGAATGGCCTCCAGCATGAAATCGTCGATGCGCACGATGCGCGGCTGACCGCCGTGGAAGATCGCGCCCACGATGAGCCGATCGTCACAGCCCGTCACCCGGGTGGAGATCGCGCTGGCGAAGTCGGAGGTCCGGTTCGACTTCGACTCGATCACGCGGATCCCGCGCTCCTGGGCCAGCACCGGCGCGTTCACCATGTTGACCTGGTCGGTCACCGAGTCGAGCAGACCCTTCAGCACCGCCACCGTCAGGGGCGCCACGTTGAGCCCTGCCGCGTCGCCCGAGTACTCGACCTCGATCTGCGCGATCGAGCCGGCGCAGAGCTGCCCCTGGAAGCGGCCGAGCTTCTCGGCCAGCTCCAGGTACGGGCGCATCTCGACCAGCATCTCGCGCGAGAGCGAGGGCACGTTGACCGCGTTTCCGATCACCTCCTGGCTCAGGTAGTCGCGCACCTGCTCGGCCACCGCGATCGACACGTTGACCTGCGCCTGCTCGGTGGAGGCGCCCAGGTGGGGCGTGCAGATGACGCGCTCGTGCCGGATCAGCGGGTGGTCCGCGGCCGGCGGCTCTTCGACGAAGACATCCAGGGCGGCGCCGCCCACCTGACCGCTCTCCAGCGCCTCGACCAGCGCCTCCTCGTCGACGATCCCGCCGCGCGCCGCGTTGACGACCAGCACGCCGGGCTTCGCCTTGGCGAAGGCCTCCCGGCCCAGCAGCGCCGTCGTGTCCTTGGTGCGAGGGACGTGGACCGTGAGGATGTCCGCCCGCTCGAGCAGCTGGTCGAGAGACGTCATCTCGATGTCGAGATTGAGGCTGGCTCCGTCCGCCAGGAACGGATCGTGGCCGATCACCTTCATACCGAGTCCCTTGGCCCGGCTCGCGACGATGCGGCCAATCCGCCCGAGCCCGATCACGCCGAGCGTGCGGTTGTAGAGCTCGAGGCCCATGAACTGCTTCTTCTCCCAGCGGCCCGCCTTCATCGAGGCAGTGGCCTGGGGGATGTGCCGCGCAAGCGACACCAGCAGGGCGACGGCGTGCTCCGCGGTCGTGACCGTGTTGCCGCCGGGGGTATTCATCACCACGATGCCCCGGGCCGTGGCGGCCGGGACGTCGACGTTGTCGACGCCGATCCCCGCGCGGCCGATCACCAGCAGCTCCTGGCCCGCCTCGATCACGTCCGCGGTCACCTTCGTCCCGCTGCGGATCACCAGGCCGTGGGCGTCACGGATGGCCTCCAGTAGATCGCCGGGGGCGATCCCCGGCTGGTAGTCGACATCGATCCCCGGGGCGCACTCCAGGATCTCCAAACCCTGGGGCGCGAGGGAATCGCTGACCAGCACCTTCGGCACGGCTACCTCCGCTTGACCTTGGCGGGGGAATCGCTGACCAGCACGTTGGGCACGGTTACCTCCGCTTGACCTTGTTGCGAGCGCGGCTCTCTAGTCTGCCAGCCCCCGGGATTCCGCGCGCGCGGAACCCTCTCCAGGCCGACCCGCGCGGACTCCGGGAGAGTCTTCGAGTGGGTCGTCCTGGGCGAAGGCGCTGCGCTAAACCCGTGTCACGGCGGGAGAAAGAGGCGCAGCACAGGAATGTGCCGAAGCACCCCCGGGGTGTCAACGACGTCCCCACTTCTTTGCAGTTGCTAGCCTGATCGGACCCCGGGGGTGAAGGTGGAGCGTGACTGAATTCCCCAAGCGTCTGGAGATCCGTGTGCGCGGGCCGCTGGCTGCGGTGGTGCGCCCGCCGGGCTCCAAGAGCCTGACGAACCGGGCGCTGCCGGTGGCGGCGCTGGCTCGGGGCGAGAGCGTTCTGCGCGGCGGGCTGGTGAGCGACGACACCCGGGTGATGTTGTCCTGCCTGAAGGCCCTCGGCTGCCCCGTCGCCCGGCAGGGCGACGCCTGGACGGTCCCGGGCCAGGCGGGCCATCTGCGAGCGCCCTCCGAGCCCCTCTACGCGGGCAATTCGGGCACGACCGCGCGCTTCCTGGCCGCGGCCTGCACGCTGGCCGACGGCCCGGTGGTGATCGACGGCAACCCGCGCATGCGGGAACGCCCGATCGGCGACCTGGCCGAGGCCCTGAGCCAACTTGGCGCTGGCGCAGAGATTCTGGGCGAGGGCGGCTGCCCTCCCCTGCGCATCGCCGGCGGCGGACTCCCGGGCGGTGAGGCCGAGATCGATGCCAGCCGCTCGAGCCAGTACGTCTCCGCCGTGCTGCTGGCGGCCCCCCTGGCCTCGCGAGACGTGACGCTGCGCTTCCGCGACGGCGTCCTCGTCTCCCGGCCCTATGTCGAGCTCAGCCTGGAGCTGATGCGGGCCTTCGGGGCGGAGGCCGACTGGACCGACGCCGGCGCCATCCACGTGCGGGGTGGCCGCGGCTACCAGGGCCGCGACTACGCCATCGAGCCCGACGCCTCGGCCGCAGCCTACCCCTTCTGCGCCGCCGCCATCGCCGGCGGCCGCGTGCGCGTGGAGGGCATCCCCGACGACTCGCTCCAGGCCGACCTCGCCCTGCTCGGGCTGCTCGAGCGCATGGGCTGCCGGGTCCACCGCGGCCCGGACTTTGCCGAGGTTCACGGCCCCGAAGGCCCGCTGCGCGGCCTCGACGTCGACATGAACGCCCTGCCCGACGCCGTCCTGGCCCTGGCGGTCGTCGCGGTCTTCGCCGAGAGTCCGACGCGCATCCGCAACGTCGCGAACCTGCGCATCAAGGAGACCGATCGTCTGGCGGCGCTCGAGACCGAGCTGCGCAAGCTCGGCGCCGAGGTGAACGCCGACGCCGACTCGCTCGAGATCCGACCGGGCCCTCTGGCGGGCGCCGAGATCGACACCTACGACGATCACCGCATGGCCATGGCCTTTGCCCTGGCCGGGCTGCGCGTCCCCGGTGTGGTGATCCGCGATCCCGGCTGCGTCTCCAAGACCTGGCCGGAGTACTTTTCAGTCCTGGAGCAGCTGTGAGAAGCTCTCGCCCGATGGGTCCGGGACGCTCAGTCGCCGACTTTCATGCTCCGGAGCTCCTTGGGCTGGCGCTTGCGATAGTACCGACGCGGGCGCGCGTAGAGCCAGGACTCCGGGACCCGGGGCTCGCGAGGGCCGGCGGGGACACGTCCCTCGGCGCACGAAGAGCTGCAGTACCAGAGGTCGCCCCGCTTGAGCGAGGCGAGCCCCAGGCTCTCGAGACAACGCACGCAGGAGCCGCTTCCATTGGCAGGTCGATGATCGATCACGGCGGCGGAGAGTAGTGATGAACCCGACATCGGCAAGCGCGAATCCGGCGCCCGAGCCGGCGATCCGCGCGCGGGGGCTGACCCGGCGCTTCGGGCCGCACCTGGCCCTGGACTCCCTCGACCTCGATGTGCCCGCGCGGGAGACCTTTGGCCTGCTCGGCGCGAACGGCGCCGGCAAGACCACCTTCATCCGCATGGTCACGGGCTACCTGCTGCCGACCGCCGGTGACGTCTGGGTCCACGGGCACTCCCCCGCCGCCGAGCCGGCCCGGGTGCAGCGCGAGCTCGGCTACGTAATGGAGACCTCGCGGCTCTATCCGGAGCTGCGCGTGCGGGGCTTCCTGCGCTTCTGCGGTGGCGCAAGGAACCTGGCCGGCGAGGCCCTGGACGCCGCCGTAGAGCGCGTGATCGAGCGCTTCGAGCTCGCCGCGGTGCGCGAGCGGCTGGTCGGCAACCTCTCGAAGGGCTTCCAGCAGCGCGTGTCGCTGGCCCAGGCCTTCCTCCACGACCCGCCCCTGGTGATCGTCGACGAGCCCACCGGAGGCCTCGACCCGCTGCAGCGCGAGGAGGTGCAGGCGGTCCTGCGCGATCTGCGGGGGGAGCGGACGGTGCTCCTGTGCACCCACGACCTCCAGGAGGCCGAGTCCCTCGCCAGCCGCTGCGCCGTGCTGAGCCGCGGGCGCCTGATCACCGAGGGCCCCACCTCCGAGGTGCTCGGCCGTGCCGACGCCCTCGCCCTCTTCCGGGGAGAGGACGCCGCATGAGGCGACCGAGCCCGATCCACCGCGGGGAGAGCACGAGATGAGGCCCTTCCTGGCGCTCTGCCGCAAGGAGTTCCTGAGCCTGTTCGGCGCACCCACCGCCTACCTCACCCTGACGATGGTCGCGCTGGTGACGGCCATCGTCTTCTTCGAGCACCTGCGACTCTACAACCAGGTGCTCTTCGTGTTCGCCAGCAGCAACATGGGCGGCTTCGACACCGATGCCATCCCGGACTACGTGAACCTGTGGGACTCGGTGTTCTTCCCCGTGATGGACACGCTGGGAATCATGCTGCTGGCGCTGATCCCGCTGATCACGATGCGCGTCTTCGCCGAGGAGCGCAGCAACGGCACCGACGAGCTGTTGTTGACGACCCACCTGACGCCGACCCAGATCGTGGCGGCGAAGTTCCTGGTGACGTTCGCCTTCGTCGCCCTCACGCTGGCGCTCTCGTTCGTGTACCCCGCGGCCGCGATCGAGCAGGGCGGAATCGGCGCCGAGCACCTGGCCGCGGTCTTCGGTGGGCTGCTGGCGCTGGGTCTGGGCGTGGCCTCGGTGGGCCTCGTCTGCTCGGCCTTCTCGTCGAACCAGCTCGTGGCCGCGGTCACCGGCTGGGCGCTGGCCTTCGTGCTCTGGGATTTCAGCTGGGCGAACGCCTTCCTGAACGAGGGCGTGGCGAGCTTCCTCGAGCAGATTGCCATGCAGCCGCGCTACAGCGCATTCGCCGAGGGCATCGTCGGCCTCGACAACGCGGCGTACTTCCTGGCGCTGGCGCTCGTCGGCATGGCGGTGGCGCGCTTCTCGTTCGATCTCCGCCGGGTGGGCGCCTGATGGCCTCGCGAAGCGGCGCCTGATGCGCGAGCTGGGTCTCGCTGGACTGGTGGCCATCGTCTTCGGATTGGGCTCGTACTACGCCACTCGCGATTTCGGCACGTTCAGCATGCTGAACCTGGGGGCCGGCGCGCTGGCCCTGCTGGTGTCGCTCGCGGTCGGCGCGCGCCGGCTTCGCTTCGTGGGCGGGGCCCACTCACGACCGGTCATCTTCCGCGGCCTGGTCTGGATCGCCGCGGCCCTGGTGCTCGGCGTGGCCATCGAGCGCGGTGCGCGCGCCTCGGGCGCCCGCTTCGACTGGACCTTCGAGCAGAGCTTCACGCTCTCGGACGGAACCCGGGCGAAGCTGGCGGATCTCTCCCAGCCGGTCACCGCGACGCTCTACTTCCACCCCGACGATCCGCGGGTCCGGCGGACCCGGCTGCTGCTCGATGCCCTCGCCCGCGAGTCCAGTGACCGCTTCGTGTGGCGGGCGCGCGAGCTCGACGACGAGCCCGAAGACGCCGACCGCTTCGCCGTGGGCTCCTCCAACACCGTGGTCCTCGAGCTGGCCGAGCGCTGGGAGACGATCCCACGGCCTGGCGAAGGCACGCTCTTCGAGGGCCTGCACCGCATCGATCGGCGCCAGCAGGGCAAGATCGTGATCCTGCGGGGCGAGGGCCAGGGCGACCCGAGCCGGGGCGACCCGGTGGGCTTCGGGGGCCTGGCGGCGGCGCTCGACACCGAGGGCTACCGGGTCGAGACGCGCATGTCGTCGGCCGTGGGTGAGTTCGCCGAGGACGTGGACGTCGTGCTCTCCCTGGCGCCGCAGCGGCCGCTGCTGCCGAGGGCGCTCGACGCCCTGCGCCGCTTCCTGGCCCGCGGCGGGAGCCTCGTCGCCTTGCTCGAGCCGGGCAGGCAGACCGGCATCGAGGCCCTCCTGGCCGAATACGGCATCCGCGCCGGCGACGGCGTGGTCGTCGATCCGGCTTCGGGTCCGGTGGCCGACGCCGGCGCCGAGGGCCTCGACGTGATCGCCTTCAACTACGAGGTCGAGCCGGTCACCCGCGGCCTCGACCCGAACCGGGTCACCTTCTTCCCGGGAATCCGCCCGCTCGAGCTGCGGAAGCCGGAGGCGGGCGACCGCGTGAAACAGCTGGTGCTGTCGAGCCACCGCGCCTGGGTGAGCGACGAGCTCGGCTGGCTCGAGCGGCGCAGCGGGCGCCCGGAGCGCGCGGGCGAGGCGGCGGGCTATCAAGTCCTGGTCGCTTCGGGCCTCTATCGCCGCGAGGGCGGGGAGGCGCGCATCGTCGCCTTCGGCGACTCCGATTTCGCCTCCAACCGGAACCTGCGCGCGGTCTTCAACCTGGACCTGGCGCTCAACGCGGTGCACTGGGCCAGCGACCGCGAGCCTGCCATCACCTTGCGCCCCAAGGTGCGCCAGACGATCCAGTTCCCGGTCCCGCTCAGCAGCTCCGTGCGCGCCCTCTACGGCGTCGGCCTGCTCCTCCCCGAGCTCCTGCTGATCGCCGGCGGCATCACCTGGCTCCGCCGCCGCGCCGCCTGACGAGAAAGGGGACGTTCCTGCATCGTCAACTTTTCGGTTGAAAAGTTGACGATGCAGGAACGTCCCCTTTGTTACCTTCGCTCGCCTGCGGCTCGCTGCGCGCGCTTCGCGCTTGCGGTCAGCCCCGCTCGGGCGGCTTGGTGGCGAGGGCGATGCCGGTGGCGCCGGCCTGTTGGGCGAGGTCGAGGATGTTGACGGCCTGGCCGAGCAGCACCTTCCTGTCGCCGCGCAGGATCACGAGCTTCTCGCGCGTCTCCTTGAGCGCTGCCTCGAGGGCCGCGAAGAGCTGATCCTCGGCGGTGGGCACGTCGTTCACCAGGATCGCGCCGCCCTGCTCGACGGTCACCGTCACGCCCTGGGGCGTGGTGTCGGAGATCTCTGCACCGGGCAGGTCGACCTGTTTGCTCTGGTTGGCCACCACCGAGCTGGTGACCATGAAGATGATCAGCAGGACGAGGAAGACGTCCGTCAGCGGGGTGACGTTGATCTCGGCGACGACGCCGTCGTCCGGATTCTCGTCGTCAGTCGGCCGGAACGAGGCTGCCACTGGGAGCGCCCTCCTGCTCGTCGGCCTCAGCCGACGACTCGAGGAACAACAGCGCCTGAACGAAGCGCTCGCACGAGCGCGCGTAGGTGCCGGCGATGGCGCCCACACGGACCTGGAGATAGTTGAAGAACATCAGGGCCACGATCGCAACGAACAGGCCCGCGGCGGTGGCGACCAGTGCCTCGGAGATGCCCGCCGCCACGACCTCGAAGCCGCCGGCGCCGTGCTCGGCCATGGCCTGAAACGCGCGGATGATGCCGATCACGGTCCCGAGCAGCCCCACGTACGGAGCCAGCGAGCCGATCGTGCCGATGATCCAGATGCCGCGCTTGAGGTCGGTTCCCAGCTCCTGGCGCGAAGTGGTCAGGATGCCCTGGAGATCCTCCAGTGCGATGTTCTTCCAGCGCATGGCCTCGAGGTAGACGTCGGCGATCGGCGTCTTGGCCTTCTCGGAGAGCGAGCGGGCGCCGTCGGTGTCGCGCCGCACCAGCATCTCGATCGATTCGCGCGTGAGCTGCCGGGTCTTCTTCTCGATGCCCCGGAAGCGCAGAATGCGCTCGAAGGTGATGGCCAGCACGATCACCGAGCCCACCCCCAGCGGGAAGACCGTGAGCCGGCCCATGTACAGCAGTTCGAGTAGTTGGTTGGCGTCCAACGCATTCCCCCCTCGCCGTGCGCCTGCGAACGGCAACTCGCCGTTCTATCTGTCGGGCCGGTAGGTTAGCGGAGACCTCTCACCCCACCACCGGGAGCGGCCGCGTTGACACCCCCGGGGTGCTTTCTTACGCTTCCACGACCTTGATGAGGGAGGGAGACTTCCAGTCCCTCTTCGTCGGGTGAACCCCGATACATTAACCGGCGACAAATGATCTGATGGATCGGGGAGGTTCGGCCGATGAGGGGCAGTGGGCCTCCCATTTCCTTCTGGCAGCCGTCTGGGCGGCCGGGAGAGACGGACCGACCGAAGAGGATCCGGCTGCCGCTTCATGAGCCAGCAACTCCGGTTCAAGAAACGCAAGACGCGTAGCAATCCCATGCACACCCGCAGGGTGGGCGCGGCTTTCGAGCCGGCCCCGGCAGGTGGGGGTGCGGCCGTAGCGGAATTTCCCGGGGTCGCTGTACGCGAGCCCGGGGGCCGCCGCCGGACGTTCGTGGCGGGCGGAACTGCCGCCGCATTGCATGCCGGTGCGCTGGGACTGCTGATCCTGCTCGCCGCCCTGAATCCCGATGTGCGCGAGCAGATCCTCGAGGTACGCCTCCTGAACGAGGTGCGCGAGGAGCCCAAGCCGGACGAGCCGGCCCCGGCCCCCATGGCGCTGGCCGAGCGGCGGCTGGCGAACTTCGCGCCGCAGGTCCAGTCCTTCCAGCCCCAGATCGTGAATCCCCGGGTGATCGCCGACGCGGCACCGGCGATCCATGCCGAGGCGCTCCAGATGGACGCCGTCGCTTCCGTGGTGGCACCCACCCAGATCTCCCGAAGCTCGGTTCCGGTGGTCGAGACCGTATCCGTCGTCAACTCGCCCATCGCGGCCCGCGCCTCCAAGATCGACGTCCAGGGTGTGGGCGGCCCGGCCGTCCGCGGCCCGGTCAAGATCGCCGCCCCGATCGGCGCCTCGGTCGGCCCGCGCGCCATCACCGTCACCGAGGGCGCCCCCACCATGGGCACGGGCACAATGCAGATCGGCGGTGACGGATCCTCGGTCCGCGAGGGCAAGATCACCGGCCGCGACGTGGTGGGCACGCCCACCGGCGCGCCGCTCGTCAGCATCAACACCGAGATCGGCGACGGTCTGCTCCACGGCAGCGGCGGCTCCGGCTCGAGCCTCTCCCCCGCGGCCACCACCGCGCGGGAGTGCTTCTCCCGGCCCGAGGTAAAATCCTACCTGGGCTCGGTGCAGAACAAGACGCTCGACCGCTGGATCCTGCCGCCCGGCGTCACCGCCGACCAGACCGTAACCCTGCGCTTCAAGATCGACGCCGCCGGCTCGGCCACCAGCGTCTCGCTGGTCGAGGCCAGCGACAACGCCCTCGGCGCCAGCGCAGTCGACGCCCTGCGCGCGGCGGCGCCCTTCCCTCCCATGCCGGACCCGGCCCGCTGCCTGTCCCGCGTGCCGATCACCGCCACGTTCAGCAATCCTCTTGCAGGCTAGGCCTCTCTTCCTCAGCGCCGCCCTGTTCCTGCTCGCCGCCCCCGCCGCGGTGCAGTCCGGCTGCCCGGCCATGGACCTCCGCTACGACCACAACGAGAACGTCTCCGAGGCCCACCAGGACACCAACAAGGACTGCAAGTTCGACAAGCACGTCTATTACGTCGACGGCAAGCCCGAAAAGGCCGAGCTCGACAGCAACCTCGACGGCCGCGTCGACACCTGGAGCTACTACGAGAAGGACGGCAAGACTGTCGCGCGCCAGGAGTTCGACATCAGCGGCGACGGCAAGAAGGATCGCTGGATCCAGCACCGGGACGGCAAGCCGGCCTCCCAGCTCGACGACAAGAGCGGCGACGGCAAGCCCGACTCTACGCTCTACTACAAGGACGGCGTCCCCTCCGCTCTCGAAGAGGACACCAACCTGGACGGCGAGACGGATCGCTGGGTCACCTACCGGGGCGGCGAGGTGGCCGTCATCGAGGACGACACCAACCACGACGGCGAGCGCGACATCCGGGCCGAGTTCGCTGCGGATGGCAGCAAGACCCTGGAGAGGCAGGACAGCCGGAACGACGGCGAGTACGACGTCACGATCCACTACGTGAAGGACCAGAAGGTCCGGGTCGAGGAGGACACCCAGGCCGACGGCAAGGTCGACGTCGTGACCCATTTCGAGAAAGGCGTCGTCGTCCGCAAGCAGGCGGACACCACCGGGGACGGGAAGTTCGACTCGACGGCCCTCTTCGAGAACGGCCAGGAGCGCCGACAGACCCAGGACATGGACGGCGACGGCAAGCCCGAGCTGGTGATCTACCTGGGCAAGGACGGCCAGAAGGAGCGCGAGGAGGCCGACACCAAGGGTGACGGCAAGCCCGACGTGATCCGCTTCTTCGCTCGCGGCAAGAAGATGCGCGAAGAGGAGGACCAGAACGCCGACGGCAAGGCGGACGTGATCACCAAGTTCGACGGCGACCAGCCCCTGATGCGGGAGGCGGACACCGACCTGGACGGGCGCAAGGACACGATCATCCAGTACAAGAACGGCAAGAAGTTCTCCCAGGAGGAGGACCGCAACGCCAACGGGAAGACCGACGCCCGCTACGAGTTCACGCCGGCGGGCACGGTCCTGCTGGAAGAGCTGGACGACGACCACGACGGTCACTTCGAGATCACCAACAAGTACACCGACGGGAAGCTGGAACGGCGCACCGTCTCTTCTCCGAAGACGAAGCGCGTCAAGCGGACCGAGTACTTCGAGAACGAGGAGCTCGTCCGAGCCGAGATCGACGAGAACGCCGACGGCAAGGTCGACCTCTGGAACCATCACAAGGGCGACGCGGTCGAGCGCCAGGAGCAGGACTCGGACTACGACGGGCGCGTCGACACCTGGGTGGAGCTCGATCCCGAGACCGGGGCCGAGCTGGCGGTCCGCCGCGACAC
>PVMS01164539.1_pt1 | contig 11989 bp, 11 predicted proteins | sample 1853461 | NCBI WGS metagenome assembly PVMS01 (sample SAMN08582032, study PRJNA380276) | Marine sediment metagenome, whole genome shotgun sequencing project. | isolation source: ocean sediment barecode stripped | collected 2017
ATCCTGTGCGCTGCCCAGTGTTGCAGCACGCTCACGGCTCGCCGGATAGAGAAATGTTGCATCAAGAATAACAATGTAGGGCTCAGTAGGGCGCTTGTAGCCGGCCAGTTGGCCCTCCAGTACCTCAAGATCTGCATCAGAGATGTCCCGGGCAGCTTCTTCCCGTCGGCCAACTCTTGCCCGCAGTGTTTCACTATCGATATCGAGCCAGTAGAAGTGCCATGGCACTCCCTGTGCGCTGCCCAGTGTTGCAGCACGCTCACGGCTCGCCGGATAGAGAAATGTTGCATCAAGAATAACAGAGAAACCGGCCTCAAGTGCCTTCTCTGCCGCATCGAACATGGCCCGGTAGGTAAGCCTGTGCATCTCATTGCTGTACAGGGGAAGATCGGGGTGATCTCCGGCAATACGTTTTCGTGTCGCATCCGAGCGGATGATGACAGCGCTTATATATTGGAGTGCAAGCAGTGCCAGGTGGCTTTTTCCGCTGCCTGAGAGCCCACCTATGATAAACAGCTCCGGCCTTTGCCCGGTTGTCAGGTATTGCGCTGCCATGGTGTAGTAGTGGTGGATATCGTGGTGCATCGCTTCGGAGGCTTTTTTGTCGGATAGAGGCTCATCACCAATCTCATTTAACAACAGGCAGGAGACCTTGCCGCGAACACCTGCTCTGTATGACAGGTAGAGGGGAAGGAGTTTCAGCCCGTCATAATCGCCGCCCTGTTCAAGATAGCGGGATAGAAATCGATAGCCGAGGTCACTTCTGTTTCTGGAATCGCAATCCATAACAAGAAATGCGGCATCATTCATGGTGTCGACCATACGGAATTCATCACTGAACTCGATACAATCAAATGGCGTGGGCTGGTTGTTAAATAGCGTGATATTTTTCAGGTGCAGATCGCCATGGCAGTTTTTTACAAACCGGGCCTGCCTCTGCCTGATCACGGTCCGGAATCTGTCATGCCATGCCTGGCTTTTTTTCTTCAGGCTGGAAAGCAGGAGGGGGGAGACATCCTGCCCGGGAGCCTGCTCCGCATACTCCAGGTTCGCCTCTATATGGCTCTGTAGAAACTCAGGCTCCCCGAAATGCCGTATGTAGGGTGAGCTCTCTGCATGCTGGTGGAAGCAGGCGATGGTTGTGGCAAGCTGGTCCATCCATGCGGGATCAAATCTTGCTTCCATCAGCCGGACATCAAAGATATCTCTCTGGTCAAAGCGGACCATTTTAACACAGTAGTCAATCGCATCCCGGTGATGCTTCAGATCACTTCCCAATATATATGCATCACCATGCTGGAATATGGGCAACAGACCCAGATAGATGTCAGGTGCCAGTCGCCGGTTCAGATCGAGTTCGTCACTGCACGCCTGGAGCCGTTTTGCACGGGTGGTAAAATCAAGAAAACCGAGATTCAGAGGTTTTTTTATTTTATAGGCAAAGGATCCGGCCAGAAAAACCCATGAGATATGGGTCTGCAGCATGGTGATATCTGTGACTGGATGGGGATAAAACTCAGGGTTTGTAAAGGCCTGGACGTGCAGTGGCAGCGATTGAAATGCAGCTTTTTCCATATTGTGATTATAGACGACTACAGATAGTATAAGTTCAGATAGTATAAGTTGGCTTTTCTCTTATAACTAAAACATCCCTACTCTACCAACCTCCAGCTTTTATTCATTGACCTGGATCAAACACCTATTTTCCCTTGCGGGGGCTGATTTTCTTTTATATTGTACCCCTGTCACGGTAGGCAAATGCTTTTTTTATTTGCCATGATTTGGACCAGAAAAAAGAGAGGGAGGTAGGGCATGAACGAACAGGTTCTGGCACAAACCCAGGAACGTCAATCCGTTCTATCCGCCTATATCTCTACGGCCAAACTCGGCATTGTCGGCTTAACGCTTGTGGCAGCCCTGACCGGTATCTACTTTGGTAATCATGGCATTCTACCGGACTGGGGCGTTATCTTCTGGACATTCCTGACACTGGGACTGGCAACAGCAGGCTCCTGCATGCTTAACAATGTCTATGATCGTGATATTGACCGTGTGATGAAACGAACCAGCAACCGTGCAATGGCTCTGGAGGTTCTGCCAGTTCAGCAGGTAACCACTGTTGCGATTTTGCTGTGTGTCGGATCTCTCTCTTTGATGGCTTACGTGGTTAATCCATTGTCTGCCCTGGTTACTGCTGTTGGCGTTGTTGGTTATGTTGTGGTTTATACGATGATGACCAAGCGCACAACACCATGGGCAAACCAGTTGGGTGGAATTGCCGGAGCTGTTCCTCCGATGGTCGGTTATGCGGCTGTAACCGGAGAACTCGGTGCTGCTGCCTGGATTCTTTTTGCTATCATGGTGGTCTGGCAGCAGCCGCATGCTCTGGCTCTGGCACTTAAATATCGTAAAGATTATGCGCGGGCCAATGTTCCCGTTATTCCTGTCGCCTGTGGCGTCTATGCCACAAAAGTTCGTATTGCTATCTATACAGCTGTTCTTGTTCCAGTCGCGACTCTGCCTTACTTCTTTGAGATGGCCGGCGTTTACTATCTGGCTGCTTCGATTGTTCTCAGTGCCATATTCCTGTTTACGGCCGTGCGTTTCCTCCTCTCGGAGCGTGATTGCGACATGCGTGTGTTCGCTTTCTCACTGGTCTATTTTGTTCTTCTGTTTAGTGCTCTGGTGGTCGACGCGGTCTAATGAGTCTCTGAACAGGTCAGAGCATTCCCAAACATCACCCCTGGTGGTCTGTTGCTGATTGTCTGTATGATTTACCCTGATCGATTCATTGAGAACACATTCATGGCTGAAAAAATGCCGGTTACTCTTTGCAAAACTCTGGAAGGTGATTGATGAATGATTCGGACAGAAAGGAAGGGGTCAACTACCCGCTTCTGTTAGCCATGATTTTGATCATCGGAGCTGTGATTGGCGTAGTCACCATGAAGGCTTTGGATAGCCACTCTGACATGAAGGTCGTGACGGCCAAGATGACTAAACAGCAGTTGGCTGAGTTCAGTGCGCATGTCGACCGGATGGTTGCCCGGCACACGGTCAGGGTGGATGAAAAGGGGTTGCCGGTTGTTCATCCTCCGGCCGGCTCCGAAGTCTATATACTTGCCCGGAACTATGATTTCGGAAAATTCACGCTGGAGCTTGAGAAAGGCAAGAGCTATCAACTTAAACTTGCATCGGAAGATATAAGACACTCCATTATTGTGCGTGAGTTAAAGCTACGGAACCGGATCAATGCGGGTGAGATTAGTACCATTGAATTCAGGCCGGAAAAGGCGGGCACGTTTAGAGTGGTTTGTGGTGAGTACTGTGGAAGCGGGCATGAATCCATGGTCGGCAGGCTGATTGTCACTGAATGACCCGTTCCGGTATTAACGATTCTGAACCAACATAAAACCAACATAAAAAAGCTGCTGCGCTGAAAAGGTTGCGGTGCTAAGGTTCGCCGCCATCTAAAAAGACGGGACAGGGTGAAGAAAATCATGCATAGAGACTACTCGCTGCCAAAAGTTGAGGGTGAACGGTTAAGGGTTGCAGCCGGTTGGTTGACAGTGGCGGTTGGTTTTCTTCTCGCATCCGGGGTCTATCCACTTCTACTGGCGCTGGCCCGCATGACCTATGAGATGCCATGGAAGGATTCATTTTCCTTCTACACAATGCTTGTGCTACATGTCGATTTCACGGTTCTCTGGTGGCTATTGGCCATTGCCGGGGTGTTCTGGACGTTGAGTTCCAGTGGAAGAGGGCTGATCTGGAGCAAGCTTGCCATGCTGCTTGTGGTTCTGGGTGGCGTGTTTGCCGGCATTGCACCACTACTTGCCGATGCTAATCCACTGACCAACAACTATGTTCCGATGCTTGAGGATAACAGCTACTTCAGAAACGGGTTGATACTTTTTTGGTTTTGGTATTCTTATTTTAACACTGCGTGCACTTATTGCTGTTTCATTCAGGGATATTTTCAGGCCGGATGAGGCAGGTGCCATGCAGTTCGGTGTCTGGAGTGCAGCCCTGGCAGGGTTGATTGCCATCATAATGCTTGTCTGGGCTTTTGTGGCGATGCCGGAGGGTCTTGAGGGACGCTCCTACTATGAACTGCTCTTCTGGGCAGCAGGCCACATACTTCAGTTTACCCATACGGCACTGATGCTGGTCTGCTGGCTCTGGCTGGCCTCCATCTGCGGGGCAAAAATCCCCGGTGGTCCCAGGCTGGTGATGGGGGCTGTTTATGATTGGTGCACTCTGTGTATTGATTTCACCATGGCCATTTCTGACCCTCGAATTAAGTGATCCTGCATTTACCACCTGGTATGTCTGGCTAATGCGTGATGGTAACGGATTGGCGCCATTCTTTATCGGCCTGATGGTTTTCTGGGGCATTATGCAGGGTGAGAAGCCGACAGACAAAAATCACCACCTCTATATGTCGCTGCTCTTCTCTATCGGCCTGTTTGCACTGGGCGGAGTTCTGGGGCTCTTTATCGGTGAGAGTAGCACGTTAATCACCGCTCACTATCACGGTTCAATTGTTGCGGTGACGATTGCATTCATGGCCATGACCTACTACTGGCTGCCACAGTTCGGTTATGCATCTCCAAACCTGAAATGGGCAAAGATTCAGGTTTATACCTATGCAATCGGCCAGTTTGCCCACATTGTCGGCCTTGCATGGGGTGGCGGACACGGCATGAAGCGAAAGGTGGTTGGAACCACACAGGATATCGGGGATATTGGGATTGCTTTTATTACACCACAAAACCTGGTTGGAGTCGGCGGTGCCGTTGCAGTGCTCAGTGGCCTCCTTTTTGCCATCGTGGTGCTTCCGGTTATGATAAAAGGACGCAGCGGCAATGCTTCAGCAGCCGGCGGGAGCGAGGATTAAAACGAAATGATGAAAGATACCCAAACCCGAACAGACAGGCAGATTGCCTACTGGCTGCTTTTCGTCTGTATCTCCATTTTTATCATGCTGGTGATTGGCGGTGCAACGCGACTGACCCATTCAGGACTCTCCATGATGACATGGGACCCGTTGATGGGGTGGATTCCACCGTTAACCGATGCTCAGTGGCTGGAATCATTTACTCACTATAAGAAGATTCCGGAATTTTATGAGCTTAATCCAAACATGGATCTGGCGGGTTACAAGGGTATTTTCCTGCTTGAGTATGTGCATCGGGTATGGGGCCGTCTGATCGGGCTCTTTTTCCTGCTTCCATTCCTCTACTTTCTGTTCGCCGGAAAGATTCAGAAGTCACTTCGCCCGCAGTTGATTGCCATGTTTGCACTGGGTGGACTGCAGGGGGTGCTGGGCTGGTATATGGTGAGCAGTGGTTTTGATAGCCAGTACGTCAGCCAGTACAGATTAACGGCACACCTGATGGCTGCATTTGCCATTTTTGCATATATGTTCTGGGTGGCTATCGGGCTGCTCTATCCAAGAAGCGAGGCATCCCTTTATGATGTGAAACCGCTGCGCCATATGGTTGGCTGGTTAACCCTGCTGATCACAGTCGCTATTGCTGCCGGTGGCTTTGTGGCCGGTCTTAAAGCCGGCTTTACGTACAACACATTCCCTCTGATGGATGGCCACTTCGTGCCTGAAGGGTATGGCATGATCTCTCCATTCTATCTTAACTTTTTTGAGAACATTGCAGCTGTTCAGTTTAATCACCGTATTCTTGCCGATCTGGTGCTGCTGTTGGTGGTCGGGGTCTGGTTTTATGCTAAAAAATATGAACTGGCCGACCATGCAAGGCTTGGTTTCAACCTGATGCTGATCATGGTCATTGTGCAGTTTGCCCTGGGTGTTGCTACGCTGGTAATGGCTGTTCCTCTCACCCTGGGCGTGGCCCATCAGGGTGGATCGATGCTGCTCTTTGCAACAGCCCTGTTTACACTCAGTTCACTGCGCTCACCAAAAGCCTGACTAAAAGAGACAGGTAATAATGAATTCACTCGAACGACAGGGAACATTTTCACTGGCTGGCATTTATGCCCTTCGTATGCTGGGACTATTCATGATTCTCCCTGTATTTTCACTCTATGCGGAAGGTCTTGAAGGCGTCACGCCTATGTTGATCGGCCTTGCGCTGGGAATCTACGGCCTGACCATGGCCCTGTTTCAGATTCCATTCGGTATGCTTTCTGATCACTTCGGACGCAAGCCGATCATTACGGTCGGACTGTTGCTGTTTGCTATCGGCAGTGTTGTCGCTGCAGCCTCGGACTCGATTATGGGCGTTATTATTGGCCGTGCCATTCAGGGTGCGGGCGCTATTGCTGCGGCAATGATGGCACTTCTTGCCGATCTTACCCGCGAAGAGCACCGTACCAAGGCGATGGCGATTATGGGCGTATCCATAGGCATGTCTTTTACCCTGGCACTCGTTCTGGGGCCGTTTTTAAGCAATGTTTTCGGAGTAGCCGGTATTTTCTGGCTTACGGCAGTGCTTGCTATTGCAGGCATTGGGGTGCTCTACCTGATTGTGCCTGATCCTGATCCCGAGCACTGTTATGTGCACCGTGATGCGGAGACCGTTCCTGCCCAGTTAAAGCAGGTGATTTTTGACGGCCAGCTGCTTCGGCTCGATTTAGGCATCATGATTCAGCACGGCATTATGATGGCGATGTTTACCGTCCTTCCTTTTGTGCTGCGTGATTTCCTCGGTCTGCCGAGCCAGGAGCATGCATGGTTCTATCTTCCCGTCCTTGTGCTCTCGGTGTTTGGCATGGTGCCGTTGATTATTATTGCCGAGAAGAAGCAGAAGATGAAAGAGGTGTTTCTAATCTGTGTCAGTTTAATGGTTCTGGCTGAGTGCATGCTCGGTCTATATCACGAGTCACTCTTTGCCGTTGCTTTAGGGTTGCTGTTCTTTTTTGTTGCCTTTAACGCACTGGAGGCAAGCCTTCCATCACTGATATCCCGCATGGCCCCTGTCGATGCCAAGGGAACCGCGATGGGGGTCTACTCTACCTCCCAGTTCTTTGGTGCCTTTATAGGAGGCTCTTTTGGTGGAATTGCCTATGGTGCGTTTGGTGTGCAGGGTGTTTTTTATGCCTGTGCCATTGCAGCAGTAGTCTGGGTCGTGATTGCAGTCGGTATGCGTGTTCCGGCCTACCTCTCCAACTATATGGTTCATGTCGATGTGGCGTTGCACGATGATTTTGCTTCATTGACTGGTCAGCTTCTGGGTGTTGCCGGTGTGCATGAGGCCAAGGTGGTTGTCGAAGACAGTACTGCCTACCTGAGAATCGACAAACAGAAGTTCAACCCTGAAGATCTGGAGAAGGTACTGAGCTGACCTGCGATACTATCCATTCCGCTGTGTAGAACCGGGGCAACACGGTTGCCCCCGGTTTTGTTAGACTGTTTCTTAATAACTGTTATCCAAGGAGAGCATCATATGAAGCTGGCAATGATTGGTTTGGGCCGCATGGGCGGCAATATGGTTAAGCGACTGGCAGAGGGTGGGCATGAAATCATTGCTTATGATGTTGATGCTGCTCCAGGCAAGGCACTGGAAGCGGAATTCAGTTCTGTGACAGCTGCATCTGATCTGGCCGACCTGATTGCCGGGCTTGAAGCACCGCGAGTAATCTGGGTAATGGTTCCGCATCAGTTTGTTGATTCAAGCATCGCCGCTCTGTTGGAAGCGGGCGTTGAAGCCGGTGACCTGATCATTGATGGTGGTAATTCCAATTATAAAGAGGGGCAGCGCCGAGGTATTGAACTGGCAGAAAAAGAGGTGCTGTTTGCTGATTGTGGCACCTCCGGTGGTGTTTGGGGTCTGAAAAATGGTTACTCCCTGATGATTGGCGGTGAAAAGCCGGCGATTGATCTGATTGCTCCAGCACTGACCACACTGGCATCCGATGAAGGTAGGGGCTGGGGTCATATGGGCCCGGTGGGTTCAGGTCATTTTGTTAAAATGGTCCATAACGGTATCGAATACGGCATGATGCAGGCCTTTGCTGAAGGGTTTGAGCTGATGCAGGCCAAAGAGGAGTTTGATCTGGATATGCATCAGATTGCTCGTGTCTGGCAGCATGGTTCTGTGGTTAGTTCCTGGTTGCTGGATTTGACCGGAGATGCACTGGAACAAAATGGTGATCTTTCTACTCTCTCTGACTGGATGGATGATTCAGGAGAAGGTCGCTGGACAGTCAATGAGTCTATTGATCTTGGCATTCCGGCACCGGTACTGACATTGGCACTGCAGATGCGTTTCCGCAGCCGTCAAAAAGATACCTTTGCCGGCAGGATTGTGAACGCACAACGTGCCGGTTTTGGAGGGCATGCGATCAAGCCTGCTGATAGCAGCAAAGAAGATTCGTAATGGCTGACTCCAAAGTGGCCGAAGATAAATTCGCTTCCATTATCGGCAGTGAGCAGGCCGAGCCTGCCAATATAGTCATATTTGGTGCCTCCGGAGACCTGACCAAACGAAAGTTACTTCCTGCTCTGGCACATATGCATCGCTGGAATCTGCTAGGCCCGCATTCACGCATTATCGGCACGGTGAGGGAAGATTGGAGCAAATCGCACTGGGTTAATTATGTACATGATCAACTGCTGCATTACTTTCCGGATGCAGTTCTGAATCCACGTTCATGGCAGCGAATTGCAGAGAAGCTTGATGTGGTGAACGGTGATCTGTCTGATCCTGAAATGTATCAACGTCTTGCCAACATCCTGCATGCCTGGGATGGCAGGAAAAATACGCTGTTTTACCTGGCGATTCCTCCTGAATGGTATGAGTGTGTTGCCAAAAACCTGAAAGAGGCAGGCCTGGCCGATGAGTCTGAAGGTTTCCGTCGCATTGTGGTTGAAAAGCCTTTCGGTATGGATTTGGAGAGTGCACAAGATCTGAATCATTGTCTGCAACACTATTTTGACGAATCACAGATTTATCGTATTGATCACTATCTGGGTAAAGAGTCTGTTCAGAATCTGATGGTCTTTCGGTTTGCCAATTCGGTACTTGAGCCCTTGTGGAATCGTAATCATATCGATCATGTACAGATCTCCGTATCTGAATCTCTCGGTATCGGTTATCGAGCCGGATATTATGAGAATTCAGGTGCACTCAAGGATATGATCCAGAGCCATCTATTGCAGGTGATGGCACTTGTGGCAATGGAACCACCAGTCTCTCTGGCTGCCAACGATGTGCGTAATGAGAAGCTGAAAGTACTGCGTTCTGTTCGGCGAATTTTACCGGAAGAGGTCGGTCAGATAGCTGTGCGATCACAATATGCAGCAGGAAAGAGTGATGGAGTGGATTTGCCTGCCTATCGTGATGAAGAGGGTGTGGCAGATGATTCGACGACTGAAACCTTTGCCGCTGTAAAGTTTCATATCGATAACTGGCGCTGGCAGGATGTGCCATTTTTACTGCGCACAGGTAAAGCTCTGCCTGAACGTGTTTCAGAAATCTGTATTCGTTTCAAAACACCGCCTCAGACACTATTTGATCTGCATGACGGCAATGTGCGGAATAATGAATTGATTTTTCGCCTGCAGCCTGATGAAGGTATGTTGCTCACCATGACTGCCAAACAGCCGGGACTCTCCACTCACCTGCGTGGTGTGAAGCTTGATGCCAGCTATGGCATGCCAGGCTCAGGGATTCCTGAAGCCTACGAGACACTGTTTCACGACATATTGTTGGGAGAAGCGAGTCTGTTTTCACGTGCGGATGAAGTAGAAGAGTCATGGCGGATTATCGAGCCGATTATGAAAGTATGGTCAGAAAAAGAGGATATTACCAACTATCCGGCAGGCAGCTTTGATGTGCCGGGCATGGATGATTTGATGGCGGGTTGTGAAGGTGGATGGAGAGATCTGTCACCAGATGCGCATGAGTATTAATCAATTATCTCTTGAGCTGTTTCCTGATTCGGAACTGTTGGCTCAGAATGTTACAGGGCGTATCAGGAGAGCCTGCGAATCAGCTGTCGAATCACGCGGAGAATTCCATTTGGCTCTGGCAGGAGGAACAACCCCCAAACGCTGCTATGAACTGTTGGCAACTTTGAATCTTTCATGGGACAGACTGTATATCTATTTTGGTGATGAGCGCTGTCTGCCTGTGGGTGATGAAGAGCGCAATGATACGATGGCCAAATCTGCATGGCTGGACCGGGTTTCAATTCCTGAGAGTCAGATTTACTCAATTCCTGCCGAACTTGGTCCGAATCAGGGCGCTGTTCATTATTCCAGGTTGCTGGATCAGGCGCCACGGCTTGATCTTATCCTGCTTGGGCTGGGTGAAGATGGACACACAGCGAGTCTGTTTCCGAACAATCCGGCACTGGATGATGAACGCTCTGCCGTTCCTGTATTTAATGCTCCCAAGGCGCCACCGGAACGTGTTTCGATGGGCAGGGGATATATCAACAGAGCTCGTGAGAAGTGGTTCCTTGTTTCAGGATCAGGCAAATGTGACGCTATGGGTCGGATAATGAGCGGAGATCCATTGCCCGCAGCTCAAATTACTGCTGCCCGCTGGCTGGTTGAAGAGGTTTCGATACCTGAGGATCGACAGACAGATATTCAACCCTGAAGATTCCCGCACATGGATGTGCCCCAGGGCACCTTCTCTCTCACAGGCTCGATTCACCTTGTGCGGCTTTAGTGAGTATTTGGAAATCGTAATTTTCAAATGCGTGTGAGGCGAAGGGCAGGAGCTCGAAGCCGTATCTAACGAGCCCTAATCAATCAGCCCATCTTTCCACACATGGACGTGTGGCGGCGGAACATCGTGAAGCCGTAAGTGAAGCAAGACCGCGCTCTTGCGGAGCGATAAAAGCAATAGGCAGGAGGCCTGTTGCGGGTCAATTAATCAGCCCACTTGATCCAGTAGCGCAGCGACTCAACAATCTCCTCCGGCGAGCCATTATGACCGATAAGGCCGCCCAGGCCCCCATCCGGCCGGGTAATAAAGATATAGGTCGAGTGACTCATGGAGTAGTTGCCAAGCTCATTCGGACTCTCTTTTTCAAAACCAACCTGAAATGATCTGGCTGCTGCCTTAATCTCTTCAGCACTGCCGGTCAGGCCGGTAATGTCTGAATGGAAAAAACCCACATACTTTTCTATGATTTCCTGCGTATCACGGGCTGGATCAACGGAGATAAACAGCGCCTTCACCTTGCTTCGCTCAGATTCGCTTAACATATCCAGTGCGCTGCCAAAATTAACCATGGTTGCCGGGCAGATATCGGGGCAGCGAGCGTAGCCGAAAAAAAGAAGGCCTACTTTCCCCCTGGTGTCGCTGAAACTGACAGGGCCATCGGCACTGTGAAGCGTGAATGCGAGCTTGATGTCAGGATACTGGTTGTCAGGAATCCTGTTCAGGAAATACAAGCTAAGGCCAACAACAGTGAGTGTGACGATCAGGCCGATGATCGCAATTAGTCTGTTCATGAAAGGGTCTCTCCACACAGCAGGCAGGATGTTTCCAACAGTGCAGCCGATATTAGCAGCTTAAGAGTTGCTTGGCAGTTTTATTAATCAGTGCCCATGCCGGATTGTATGGATGACTGCCTGCTCTTTTTTCTGTTCTGTGCAGTTCCAGCCAGGTTGATTGCGGCCGTGGTCACAGGCGTTTCAGAAATGAGATAATCTGTCTGCGCTCTTCGGCATTTTTGATGCCGGGAATGGACATCCGGGTCTTTTTCTTGACAGCTCTCGGGTTCTTAAGCCATTCGTCCATGGCTGCTTCTGTCCAGCTCTCATATGGAAGGCCGGAGGTGGATGGTTTTTTACCCATGATTCCTTTCAGGGTTGGGCCTACTTTGTGGATATTTCTGTCCAGCGAATGACAGGATGCACACTTTCTTCGGGTCAGGGCGGAGCCTTCTGCTGAGCTAAGGTTCATGGCTGCCGTAGATGAGTCCGGAACATCACTCTCCCTCTCGGGTTCTTAAGCCATTCGTCCATGGCTGCTTCTGTCCAGCTCTCATA
>PVMS01055827.1_pt1 | contig 11984 bp, 8 predicted proteins | sample 1853461 | NCBI WGS metagenome assembly PVMS01 (sample SAMN08582032, study PRJNA380276) | Marine sediment metagenome, whole genome shotgun sequencing project. | isolation source: ocean sediment barecode stripped | collected 2017
AGCTCGAAGGCCCTCTTCCGCTCGACACGGGCGGTCGCGACCAGCCAGCCGCCGTAGGCGACGGCGCCCGCCAGCACCAGGAAGGTGCTGTAGTGCAGGTACAGGGCGACGGTCCAGCAGAGGCCGCCGGCGACGAGGTCGCGCCGACGCCCGTCGTCCAGAAAGCGAAACAGGCAGAGCGTTCCCAGCCCGAGCGCCACGCTCTGCATCGCATAGGGTCGCATCACCTGGGAGAGCAGCCGGACGCCGGGAGCGTTCACGATCATCAACGCCGCGAAGATGCCGGCAGCGCTCCCGGCCCAGCGACGCGCCACCAGGAACACCACCGCGGGAAGCGCAATGCCGGCGACCAGGGAGAGACTGCGCATCGGGTCGATGCCGCCGCCGGCCGCGTGCACCGCCCCCAGCATCCAATAGAAGAGCGGCGGATGCGCGTTCCCCTGGATCAACCGGGCCGCTTCTTCGGCAGTCCCGGTGGCGACCTGCCAGAAGATTCCCTCATCCGAATTGATCCAGTGCCGGCCGAAGTAGATCAAGCGCACCACGGCGCCCACCACGACGAGCACCGCGAGCAGCGTGCCGGCGTTTCTCTCGCTGAAGTCCAGCACGCGTCGCGAGGTGTGGGCCGCGCGGTCCGCGAGCGTCGCGCCAGAGCCAGAGACGACAGCCACGGACCTAGCTCTCGTCCGGGGTGGCGTCGAGGCGGCGGGCGATCGCGTCGATTTCGTCGGCGGGCATCACCTGAACGCGCGGCTCGGCGCCGCGAGTCGGCAGCAGCTCCCAGCGCTCGAGCACGAGGCCCGGCGCGGGACGTTCGCCGCCACGGTGGACCACGAAGCGGCGCTTGCGATAGAGGAGCTCGACGCGCCAGCCGTCGACGAGACGGGTCTCGCTGCGGATCCCCAACGGACCGACGCGCTGACTCGGCGCGAGCGTGTAACGCATCCGCAGCCGCTGACCACTCTCGATCACGCTGATGCCGCGCACGATCTCGCTCTTGTCGCGCATGCGAAGAAAGTGGTCGAGCTCGGCCCGGCCTTCACCGCGCGCCTCCACGTCGACCTCGACCTCCAGCCACTCGTTGGGGTCGAGCGAGAGGTCCGACACCCCGTAGACTACCTGACGCTCGCGCCGATCGACCTCGAAGCGGGGATCAGAGAGGAGCGGCACGTGCAGTGCGCCCGACTGCCGTGGCGCGCGACTCCGCTCGGCCACGTCCACGAGCAGCTGCTCCAGCGCCGGGTCGGGCGGCAGCGGCTGGAGGTTGCCGGCGAAGATCCGGCCGTCGGCTGCATGCCAGGTGGTGCAGCGCCAGCCCTCGTACTCGCAGTAGACGACCCGGCCCGCGGGATCCAGCGCCCCGAAGCTGCGCCAGTTGAGATTGGCGAAGAACAGGTGACGCCCCGTGGCGTAGCGGCGGAGCAGGCTGCGGCCGAACAGACCGTCTACGGTGTCGCGCATGCCCAGGTAGTCGAGGATGGAGACGGCTACGTCGATCTGGGCGTACGGTTCCCGGACCTGAGCGCGGTGACCCTCGGGCAGCAGCACCGCCGCGAAGCCCCAGTTCTGGGTGAGGCGCGCCGAGGTCGGATCGCTGGCCCGCCCCCAGTCGCCCGCCGACTCGTCCGATACGAAGAGGATCAGCGTGTCGTCGCGGATTCCCAGCTCCTCGATGCGCTGCATGAACCCGCCGAGAGCGGCGTCCAGGTAGGCGAAGGCGCCTCGCACGCTCTCAGGCTGGCTCCCGGGCGCAACCGGTGGCGGCACGGTGTAGGGGTGATGGGTGCCGACCGTCAGCAGCGTCAGGAACCACGGGCGCCGGCCCGCGTCGAGCTCTTCAACCTTCGCGGCCGCGTGCTCGAAGAAGGCGCGGTCGTCGACGCCCCACTGGGAGCGCAAGTAGGCGTGCTCGAACACGCGGTCGCCCTCGACCTCCTGGAAGCCCGCGCGCGCCATGAAGCGCCCCTTCACCATGAAGGCCAGCGGCGCCGCCTGGAGATAGGCCGTACGGTAGCCCGCATCGCCCAGGATCTCGGGCAGGCAGCGCTGCCAGGGCGCCGAGGCCGCGACGGTCATCTTCGCGATGCCCGACGGCAGGCTGGGAAGCTCACCGCACAGCAGCGCGTAGAGCCCGCGGTTCGTGCGACGGTTGTGGTTGACGAAGCTGGCGTAGCCGATGCCCTCCCGCACGACCCGGTCGAGCTCGCTCATGTGCATCGCCGCGCCGCGTCCGTGCGCCCGGGCCAGCGGCTCGATGTAGGCGCCCGAAACACCTTCGAGCACGACCAGCAGGACATTTCGCCGCGCCGGCTGCCAGGCGAAGCGCGGCTCGCCTTCAAGGTTCGCGGCGAGCTCGGGCAGACGCTCCAACATGGCGCGCGGGGGATCGATCCATCCGCGGTCCGCGCGAGCGCCCAGCAACCACGCCTGCGCGTTGTGCTGCACGACATTGACGCGACGCCAGTCGTCGACCCCGGTGTCGCCCGGCGCGGCCCAGGCGAGCCCCAGCAAGGCGACACCGAACGCCGCCCCCCCCCGCCGCGGGGCGCGCTCCCAGCCGGGGCAGGCCCCGCCAGGCCAGCACTCCCGAGAGCACCAGCAATGCCGCCAGCAGCCACGGCCGCGAGGCCGTCAGCACCGATCCCAGCAGGAAGGTGCGGTCTCCGAGAAAGTGGAAATCTCCCAGCGCGGCGACCGAGCCCAGGGCGGCGACAGTCTGAAAGTTCGCCGCAGCCAGCAGGGCGAGCGCAACGGCCGCCAGCGCGCCGAGCCCCCGCCAGAGCCGTGCGAGCGGCCAGACGAGCGCCGTCGCCAGACACCCCACGGCGAGATCGGCGACGAAGCCGCGCAGGTCCGCCGCGGCCGGGACGATGCCCTCGTCGACGAGAGAGACGCAGCGCAGCGCCCACGGTGCCAGCAGGAACGCGCAGAAGGCGAGGACCGCGCGCAATCCCCCGGTCGGCTGTTCGATCTGCTTCATGCTCCGGCGCCGCAGATCTGATGATAGGACACCCGCGGCGCCGAACCGGGGCAAACGAAAGCTGCGGTCAGCCGATCTGCACGCTCTCGGGCGCCAGCTTCTCGAGCCGCTCCACGGTGTCCAGATACTGCTCGACCAGGTTGACGAGCAACTCGCGCACCGGCATCGACTCGTTCATGTCACCGACGATCTGGCCGACCGGGTTGAACTGCACTTCCTTGGCGGCCTTGGCGTAGCGGTGGCCACGGCTGATCGCCTCGATCGTCACCATGCCCTGGAGCGGCATGCCCAGGGGATCCGGTGTGTCTTCGCGCCCCCACGCCTCGGTCCAGTCGTTGCGGAGCATGCGGCACGGCTTGCCGGTCCAGGAGCGCGAGCGAATCGTGTCGCTGCTCGTCGCGTGCAGATACGAATCCATCTGCGGCGGCGGCGCGTCGGCCTCCTCTACCGCCAGCCAGATCGAGCCGGTCCAGACACCCTGGGCGCCCATGCCGAGCGCCGCCGCGATCTGCCGGCCATTGCCGATACCGCCGGCCGCCAGCACCGGCGTCGGGGCCACCGCGTCGATCACCTCGGGCCAGAGCACCATGCTGCCGATCTCGCCAGTGTGTCCGCCGCCCTCGGTGCCCTGAGCGATGATGATGTCGACGCCGGCCTTCCGGTGGGCCAGCGCTTGCTTCGGACGCCCGCACAGCGCCGCCACCAGCCGGCCGGAATCCTGGATCCGCTTGATGACCTCCGCGGGCGGGGTGCCGAGCGCATTGGCGATCAGCCGCACCTTCTCGTGCTGGAGCGCCACGTCCACCTGCGGTGTCGCGGTGGCCGCCGTCCAGCCGAGCAGCTCGCGCGGCTTGTCCTCTTCGGGCAGCTCGGGCACGCCGTGGTCTGCGAGGAGCTTCTGCACGAACTCGCGGTGCTGCGCTGGGATCGCGGCCTTGAGCTGCTCCTCCAGCTTCGCCGGGTCGGCCTCGTCCATGCCCTCGTACTTGCCGGGGATCACGATGTCGACGCCGTAGGGCTTGTCGCCGACGTGCTCGTCGATCCATTTGCACTCGATCTCGAGCTGCTCCGGCGAGAAGCCGACCGCGCCGAGCACGCCGAAGCCACCCGCGTTGCTGACCGCGGCGACGACGTCGCGGCAGTGGGTGAAGGCGAAGATCGGGAACTCGATCCCGAGGCGGTCGCAGAGTTCGGTGCGCATGGGGGAATCCTCGAAGTGGGTGGGACGAATCGGAGCACGGAGATTAGAACACGTTCCACTCCCGTGCCGCGGGGCCCGCACCCGCGGGGCAGCGGTGATCCCGTGACGGATCCGTATACTACGCGCCCTCGCCCCCGTCTCCGTCCACCGACCTCCGCAGCGGACCCCGATGAACCTCGCGCAATGGTTCGACAATCCGATTGAGCTGCTCGGCTGGCTCGGGCTCGCCTGCTACTTCTCGCGCGGGCTGATCCAGTGGATCGCCTCGGAGCGCGCCGGCGACAGCATCGCTCCCGTCGCCTTCTGGTGGGTCTCGGTGGCGGGCGCCGTGCTGCTGAGCATCTACAGCATCCACCGGGCTGAGCCCATCTTCCTGGCGGGCTACCTGGTCACCCTCGGGATCTACCTGAGAAACCTGTGGATCCTGCGTGTTTCGGCCTCGAGCCTGGGCCCCCTGCCGGTCACGCTGCTGGCCGTGATGGCCTGGGCCCTGGTCGTGACCGTGGGGCTCAACGACCTGAAGCCCGGCTACGGCGATTCCCTGACCTGGCTGATCGTGGCCGTCTGCGGCCAGCTGCTCTGGAGCTCGCGCTTCGTGGTGCAGTGGTACCTGAGCGAACGCTCCGGGGAGAGCCACATCCCGCAGGCCTTCTGGTGGATCAGCCTCGGCGGCAACATGCTGATGCTCTCCTATGCGTTCCGGGTTGGGGATCCCGTCTGGATCGCCGGCCTCCTGCTCGGCCCGATCGCCCAGGTCCGCAACCTCATGATCCTCTCTCGCGCCCGTGCAACCCCCGAGCGCGAAGCTCACCTCTCTGGCGATCTTCCTGGGGGGGAGCGAGGTTGAAACCCTCCCTCAGTTGAACTACCCAGTTGCCGACTCCGCTCGGGGTTGGAGAGGGGTTCTCACTACATGCGTATTCTGCAGGTCGGCGCCGGGCGCTGGGGGCGCAACCACGTCCGCAGCTGGGAGCGGCTGGGCGTGGAGCTGTCCGTCTGCGACAGCGATCCCGCCGCATTGGCCGAACTCGCCGTGCCGACGACCGCAGACGTGAGCGCCGCCCTCGACACGGTGGACGCCATCGACGTGGTGACGCCCGCCGATACCCACCCCGCCCTGGTGCGAGAGGCCCTCGAGCGCGGTAAGGACGTCTTCGTCGAGAAGCCCTTCACCCCGGAGCCCGCCGAAGCCTTCGCGCTGCAGGCCCTGGCCGAGGAGCGCGGCCGCATCGTCCAGGTGGGCCACGTCTTCCGCTTCGCCCCGGTGGCGCAGGCGGTGAAGCAGGCCATCGACGCCGGCCGGATCGGCGAGCCCCGCTACCTGCAGGGACACTTCATGGGCTTCAAGCGGCCCCGCACCGACGGCGGCGCCGCGATCTCCGATGGCATCCACTGGGTCGACCTCGCATCGTGGCTGCTCGGCCGTCAGCCCGAGCTCGCGACGGCGACGCTGCGCGACAGCCTGGGCCGCGGCATGGACGACATTGCACTCCTCACCCTCGACTACGGCGGCGCTCTCGCCCAGCTCGAGGCCGGCTACTTTCCGCCCGAGCCGCGACGCGACGTCATCGTCATGGGCAGCGAGGCTGCGATCGTCTGCGACTTCCTCGCCAAGGACGAGCCGGTCCGACTCTACGGCGGCGCGCACCGGCAGGAAGCGGACGGCCGCTGGACCGCCGTCGAAGGCGAGCGAGAGGTGCTTGCCGTCGGCGACGGCGAGCCGCTGCTCGACGAGCTGCGCGCGTTCGTGGAGGCCTGCGATTCGCGCACGCCCTCGGCGATCGCGTCCGACGGGCACGACGGCGCCGCCGCTGTCGCCGTCATCGAAGCCTGCCAGCGCTCGGCCCAGGAGGGCCGCCGCGTCGAAGTAAAGCTCCCCAAGCCGCGCTGAGCACCCAAACCCACCGAGCGGAGCATCCAAGCCCCGCCGACCAGAGCATCCCACCCCCGCCCGAGAGGAGTCCCAATGAGCACCGAGCCGAACCCCATCCCGCTTTCGCGGGTCGAGCTGGACGACGAGATCCGCGAGCGCGTGATGGCTGCCGTCGAGTCCGGCCGCTACATCCTCGGACCCGAATGCAAGGCGTTCGAGCAGGAGCTGGCCGACTACTTCGGCGTCGAGCACTGCGCGCTGGTCGCCAACGCCACCTCGGCCCTGATGCTCGCTCTCTACGGCATGGGCATCAAGCGCGGCGACGAGGTGATCGTTCCGTCACACACGGCGTTCCCGACCATCGAGGCGATCTTCAACGCCGGCGCCACGCCGGTCTTCGCCGACACCGACGAGACCCACACCCTCGACCCCGGGTCGGTGAAGAGCAAGGTGACCCCTCGCACCCGGGTACTGCTGCCGGTGCACCTCTTCGGCCAGCCGTGCGACATGGACGCCCTGCTCCCGATCGTGGAGGAGCACGGGCTGAAGCTGCTCGAGGACTGCGCCCAGGCCCACGGCGCCGAGGACAAGGGCCGCAAGGTCGGCTCGATCGGCGACGCCGGCGTGCTCTCCTTCTACGCCTCGAAGAACCTTCCGGTCATGGGCGACGGCGGCGCGCTGCTGACCAGCGACGGCAGGCTCGCCGAGCGCGTGCGCATGCTCCGCGACCACGGCCGCCGCGACAAGCACACCCACGAGATCGTGGGCTGGAACCTCCGCTTCAACGACATCCAGGCCGCCGGCGGCCGCGTCTTCCTCGAACGCCTCGACGCGCGCAACGACGCGCGCCGCGCCACGGCCGCGATCTACCGCGAGCGCCTGGCGGAAGCGCCCATCGATCTGCCGATCGAGCGCGACGGCGTGCACCACGTCTACCACCTGTTCGTGATCGAGACCGACGCCCGCGACCAGCTGGCCAAGCACCTGGCGGACCGGAAGATCCAGACCGGCGTGCACTACCCGATCCCGAACCATCTCCAGCCCGGCACCCGCTCCCGCGAGAACGGCCCGGCGGCGCGTCTGCCGCACACCGAAGAGGCCGCCGACCGGATCCTCTCGCTGCCGATGTTTCCCGCACTGGCGGCGGCCGACGCCGAGCGTGTGGCCCAGGCCGTACTCGACTTCTTCGAAGGGACCCGGCGCTGAGCGGCGCACCCGAGCTCGCTGAAGGGGACCCGGCGCTGAGCGTGGGGCTCGAGCTCTCGGTGATCGTTCCCTCCTACAACGAGGAGGAGAATGTCCCGCTGCTGGCCGAGGAGCTGCGCAAGGAGCTCTCCGCGGCCGGCATCGAGCGCTACGAGGTAATCTTCGTAGACGACGGCTCCAGCGACGCGACGGCCGAGCGGGCCAGGGAGGAGGCCGGCCGGGGGCCCGAGGGCCGCTTCCGCCTGGTGCGCCTGGCCGAGAACGGAGGCGAGAGCGCCGCCACCGAGGCCGGCCTGCGCAGCGCCCGCGGCGAGATCCTGGTCGTGATGGACTGCGACCTCCAGAACCCGCCGGGCGACATCCCCAAGCTACTGGCGCCGATCCGCAGCGGCGAGGCCGACTGCGCCTGCGGCTGGCGCGCCGACCGCGAGGAAGGCGACAATTTCTGGCGTCACCTGCAGTCGCGCGTCGCCAACGGCGTGCGCAACGCGCTGACGGGCGACGACGTGAAGGACGCGGGCTGCACCTTCCGGGCCTTCCGGCGGGAGTGCGTGGATCGCATCAAGGTCTTCAAGGGCATGCATCGCTTCCTGCCCACGCTGATGAAGTACGAGGGCTTCCGCGTGGTGGAGGTTCCGGTGGGCAACCGCGCCCGGATCCACGGCGTCTCGAAGTACGGCATGTGGAACCGCGTCTTCGTCGCCCTGATCGACACCTTCGCCGTGCGCTGGATGCGCAGCCGCGTCGTCCGCTGGAAGATCGCCGAAGACCGCTGACCGGGCTCGCGATCCGGAGCCCTCAGGCATCGGCAAGTCCCTCTCAAACCCGGGGCCCGATCGTCCGAAACGGCAGGCATGGGCGCCTCGTCTCCCGAGCTGGCCGACCTGCAGACCGTCCGGTGGCCCGTCTTCGTGCTGGCAGCCGCCGGTGCAGTCGCCGTGGGGCTCGCCCTGCTGATGACGCCGGAGTTCGCGGTCCGCCACCAGGCGATCCGCAACGAGCTGACGCCAGAGCGCTTGGGCCGCCTGGCGGGGCTGCGGCTGGGGGCGGGTTTCCTCGGGATCGGACTGATGGCAGCGGCCGTCCAGTGGCGTCGCATCACGGACTGGCTGCCGCGGGCGAGCACACGCTGCGGTCTGCCGCTCGGCAGGATGCTTGCGGTGCTCGGCGGTTTCGCGGTGCTCTTCGTCGGAAACCTCGCTCTCCAGATCGCGGGCCTCGTGCGTCACACAGCGCGCCTCTTTCCCGTGTCGGTGGTGCGAGCGCCGGAGATCCACTGGACGGGGCTTCCGTGGCTGGCTCTCTTCCTGACTGTCGCCTGGCTTGCGGTGCGTCGACGCCACGCGCTCGGCGTCGGTCGGGCCTGGGCGATCGGAACGCTGCTGCTGGTGCTGGGAAACCTCGGCCAGGGTGGCCTCGAGGCGGGCTTCGCCCTGCCCTTCACCGATCCTCGCGGCGGACCGCCCCCCGGTATTCAGTACTACCACGAGGCGCTCGGAGTCAGCGATGCGACGGCCTGGCTGGGCGGATTCAACGCCAGCCAGGAGCAGCTGAGCGACCACGCCCGCACCCACCCTCCGTTCGCCGTGCTGATCCACCGCGGGTTGCTGGTCGCCACCGGCGAGAGCGTCCTGGCGCTCGCCCTGGTCTTCGTCCTGCTGGCGAGCCTCGCCCTGCCGCTGGCGGCCGCGGTGGCGCGACGGGCGGGATGCCCACCCCAGCGCGCCGCCGAGCTCGCGCTCCTGCTGGCCGTGCTGCCCGCGTTCAACGTCTACGCCGCCGTCAGTCTCGACGGGGTCGTGCTCACCACCAGCGCCCTGGCGCTCTGGGGCCTGCTGCTGGCTCGGGCGGGACGACCCGCCGCCGGAGCTGCGATCTTCACGGCGGGCCTCCTCGCCACCCAGGCCCTGACCTTCGGCGGCGCCTGGCTCGCGGCGGCAGCGGGCCTGCTGGGCCTCGTCGACCTCTGGCGGGAGCGGCGCCCCGCCGCGCTGGTGGCGCTCGCCGTGGCGCTGCTCGCCCTCACGGCTTGCGCCGGGCTCCTCCACGCGGCCTTCGGCTACGACCACTGGACGGCGTTTCTCACGGCGAGCCGCCTCGAGAACCCGCACGGCTTCCGCGGACTGGTACAGCCCCTGCAGTATCTGATGACCCGGATCGAGGGCGTGGCGGAGATCGCCCTCTTCCTCTCGGTCCCCGCCCTGGGCGTGCTGGCTTCGACGACCCATCGCGGCCCCCTGGCCCTGGACCTGCGCGGCGATCCGGGCCGGGTGATCCTCGCGGGTGTGGGCGCGCTGGCGGCGATGATGCTGGCAGGCGCCTGGTGCACGGGCGAGACCGCGCGCGCGTGCCTCTTCATCAGCCCGGTTCTGCTGCTCGCCTTCAGCGCCGTCCCGAAGGAACGCTTCGGCCCGCTGCTGCTGGCTGTGGCGATCCAGACCGCACTGATGCAGGGCTTCGCGAACTTCTTCTGGTAACGGGTCGCTTACTCGAGGTAACCCAGCTCGCGCAGCTGCTCGAGGATCTCCTGCTCGGCGCCGCTCTCGGCGCTGCGCCGCTCCACCGGCGTCTCATCCCAGCTCGGGATGCTCGCCACCTCCCTCTCGCCGAGGAAGGAGGCCGGGCGGCCGTCCATGTCGGCGCCGACCGGAAGCCCGAGCCACGCCAGGATCGTGGGCGTGACGTCGTGGATCGTCATGCCGGTGCTGGGCCCCGTTGCGATCCCGGCCCCCCGCGCGAAGACGACGCCGTCCCGGGCCTGCTCGCTCTCGTGTCCGCCCGTCGGCCGCAGCGCCTGGACCTGGGGCACGTGCTCGAAGGTCTCGGCCTCGAAGCCGTGGTCCGACACCACCAGCACCAGGTCGTCCTCGTCGAAGCCTTCGAGCAGGAGGCCGACCAGCGCGTCGGTGTACTCGTAGTAGGCCTCGAGGGCGGCTCGCCCCGCGGCGCGACCCTCCGGTGTCGGGCGCAGCTCGGGCGGATAGAGCTCGGCGGGCTCCATCACCCCCCACAGGTGGTGCGAAACGCGATCGATCCCGGTCAGCAGCACCATCAGCACCTGCGGCTCGAGCTCGCGCTCGATCGCCAGCGCCACCCGCGCGACCTTCGCATCGAAGCGGGTGAACTTCTGCAGCTTCTCCCGGTCGACCCAGCGCGGCAGCGGGCGCCCCTCGGCGAAGGGGTCGGGCACGTCGGTCAGGGGACGGTCTTCGGCCAGCAGGGCCACCGCCCGGTCGCTCCACTCCGGCGGATCGATGGCGAGCCCTGTCGCCCCCTCGGCCTGCATCACGCGCTCGCGAGCGGCGAGCTGCGCCGGAAAGAAGTGGTCCGAGACCATCACCCCCGCGATCTGCTCCGGCGGAAAGGTGTTCCACCAGTTCACCACCGACACCGTGAGCCCACGGTCGCTCAGCATGTTCCAGAGCGCCGGCACCTTGCGGTCGCTCGAGAGGTAGAGCCTCCGGCCTTCCGGCGTCTCCTTGACGAACGAGAGGATGCCGTGGCGCTCGGGCGTCTTGCCCGTGGCCATGCTGTTCCAGAGGAGCGGGGAGAAGAGGGGTGGAAAGGAGCGCAGGGGACCCCAGGCTCCCTCGCCGGCCAGCTCCCGCAGCACCGGCAGACGCTCCTGTCCGAAGAGCGGCCCGATCACGCGGAAGGTGGCGCCGTCGATCCCCACCACGAGCACGCGCGGCGGCCGCTGCGGCTCACCGCCGCCGCAGGCCAGCAGACCGGCGAGCACCGCCAGCAACGGGAAGGAGAGCGCCGCCCTCAACACCCACCCGGACGCGAGGCGCGAGCGCCCGCCTCCTCCGCGATCGTGCCTGCCTCGCCGCCGCACCGGGGAGCGAAGCTAGCACCCTCGCGGGGGTGGATGGCTCAGACGAGCAGTCCCATCGCATTCTCGCGCATCACCAGGCGGACCTCGTCGTCCGAGAAGCCCTTCAGTTCGTAGAGGAAGTCGGTGGGTCGGGCGAGGCCCTCGGCGTGCGGGTAGTCCGAGCCAAAGAGCACGTGGTCGGCGCCGAGGCTGTTGCGGAGCTGCTCGAGGTCGTCCTCGTAATAGGGTGCGACCCAGACGCGGCTGCGGAACTGCTCGACCGGGTCATGATTGAACGAGCCGGGCAGCTGGCCGTACGCCTTCTTCAGCTTCTTGAGCAGCGGCGCCACCCAGTCACTGCCGCACTCGATGGTGGCGAGGCGCACGTTCGGGTGCCGCTCGAGCACGCCGTGGACGATCACCGAGGCCAGCGTGTCCGCGATCGGCGCGGCCGAGAGGCAGGTCTGCAGCGGGTCCGGCGCGAAGGCCTTGAACTCCCGGCTGCCCCCCCACATCTCGTTGATCCGCTTGTAGCCGGCGTCGCCGGAGTGGAAGGCCACGGTGACGCCCGCGTCGTGGATGCGCGACCAGAAGGGATCGTGGAGCGGATCGCCCAGCGAGCGGCTGATGCCGGGGGCCGTTACCGGGCCGGGGCGCATCACGAAGAGCCGCGCGCCACGCTCGAGCGCCCAGTCCACCTCCTCGGCCGCCGCCTGCGGGTCGACCAGGGTGATGTAGGGGGCGGCGAAGAGCCTTCCCTGGTAGCCGAAGCCCCAGTCCTCCTCGAGCCAGCGGTTGAAGCCGCGGAAGGCGGCGACCAGCGCCTCGGGATCGTGGTTCAGGGATTCCTCCATGCCCACGGCGAGGGTCGGGAAGAGCAGCGCGCCTTGAAGCCTCTGCTCGTCGA
>PVMS01101648.1_pt1 | contig 11984 bp, 10 predicted proteins | sample 1853461 | NCBI WGS metagenome assembly PVMS01 (sample SAMN08582032, study PRJNA380276) | Marine sediment metagenome, whole genome shotgun sequencing project. | isolation source: ocean sediment barecode stripped | collected 2017
AGAAGAAACCTCTATAAAACAAAAAAACTCCAGTAACTACTGAAGCTTTTCATCGGCTAACTATTTAAACTCTAAAGGTTTAAGTTAACAACACAACTATTTTAATTGCGGTCTGGACGGGACTCGACCGCATAACTTAAAGGCTTGTTATTTAGTATGTTATATGAGTTAAAACTTAAAATTCCTTTTTATAATTTCTTTAATCTGATCTTTGGCCAGGTTGAATGACTTTAATAATAATTATTTATATTTACAAAACAAGCTACTAACCAAATGATTAACTTTTTTAGAAAAACCCGTAAGAAATTAGCAGATGATAATAAGTTCTTGAAATACTCAAGATATGCTATTGGAGAGATTGTATTAGTGGTGATTGGAATATTGATTGCACTATCAATTAATAATTGGAATGAAAATAGAAAATCAATAATAATGGCCAATGAGTTGTACACAAATTTATTGACCTCATTGGAACAAGATTCTATAGAAGTACAACGAATAATTTATTTTCTATCTAAAAGTTTGGAAGCCCAAAAAAAATTAATTTTGAGTGAGTCAGACCAATTTACAAATGGATTTAATCAAAATGATTTGGAAAAAATGGTTAGAGAAATCAATCGTGGAGTGCTGAGTTTTTTCCCAAAGACAGGTGTTTATGATTTAATAACTTCAAATAATAGTATGGACTTATTACATTCAAAAAAAATAAAACAGTTGCTTATTAATCTTTACGATTTTCAATATAAGAGGTATGAAAATGTAGATGCTATAATTGACCATAAGTTTCATTTTCAGCTTCACCCTCTTATTCAAAAAAAAATAGGATTTTTAGAAGAAGTTAATTCTGAATTAGAAGTCATTGTGATTAAACCTTTGGACCCAATACTATTCAATGAACATTATAAAGAATTAGTCTCTGAATGTCAGGGTATCTATTTAATATTGTCTGCAGGTGAAAAAGATCTTTTTATGATTAGAGAATCTATTAATGAGCTGACACCGTTGATTAGAAAGGAATTGAAAAAATAATGAAAGACGAACAAAGTAAATGAACCTCTACCAATTCAACCTACTAACATGATGATTAACTTCTTTCGAAAAATACGCTACAACCTTATGGAAAAAAATAAAACTGGAAAGTATTTAAAATATGCTATTGGTGAAATAGTATTGGTTGTAATAGGGATACTTATTGCTTTAAGTATTAATAATTGGAATGAAACTAGAAAGCAAAATTTAACCGAAATTGAAGTGTTAAATGACATGATTGTTGGGCTTGATAGAGATAAAGGAACTTTGGATTATAACATTAAAAGACATAATTGGGCTATTGAATCATGTAATATTATACTCAAATCACTAAGCCAAGACAAAAACTATAACGATTCTCTTGCTTATCATTTTGCCAGAGTACATAATTACACAAATTTTTATAGTAACAAAGGTGCTTATGAATCCTTAAAGACAATTGGATTTGAAATAATTTCTAATAAAAGATTAAGATTTGAAATAATAAATCTTTACGATCAATGGTATTCAATACAACAATCAAATGTTAATATTCTTTCAAACGACATACAATATATTAAACGGGTTTATAGTCAAGATTATTTTGATAAATTCAATGTATTTAATACAAAATTGTTAATGAATAAAACTGATGATATTAGGAATGATTATTATTCAGGAGAAATGATACCAAATGATTTCGATAAATTGAAACTAGACAAAAGATTTATTTATCGGATAAAAACCTTGCAACTAAGCCATGAAAGCGTAAACTTTCATAGCATGAGGCGAAAAGAGCAAATTGATAATTTGATAAAGAACATAAAATTGGAAATTAATCGTTTGGAGCGGTAATCCTCTCCACCCCCTACTCCAAAACCCATCCAAAAACAAAAAAGCCCCCTATAAATAGAGAGCTCTTTGTTGACCCACAAGGATTCGAACCTATGAATTAATACATATAAGTCTGTAGCAGTCCAGAATAAACTACCCTTTACATCTTATTATTTAACCATTAGAACCCTGTCTCTATTCTACACACTTTTAAAAGTATCTTTTGATCCCTTTATAAGATTTATTTAGCCACTTTAAGAGCCTAGTTTAGCTTGATTGAAGCCAATACTCAAACTACTGAAATCATTCATTATTAGCCCTTATTTACAACCCTCAGTAAGTGGTTTTTTATTTTTCCCTATCTTTAAACCAAATGATCAACTTCTTTAGAAAAACCCGTAAGAAACTAGCTGATGATAATAAACCAATGAAGTATATGAGATATGCTGTTGGGGAGATTGTACTTGTTGTGGTTGGGATATTGATAGCTTTAAGTATTAATAATTGGAATGAGGGAAGGAAATCTTTAGAAAGAGAAAGAGGTTTATTAACTCAAATGAAAAATAATTTACAGTATAATTTAGTGCAATTTAGCGAAGTAAAACAAAGTTATATTAATCAAAGAGAATGGATTAATATTGTTCTAAATCATATTGAAAATAAGGAAAAATTAAATGATTCAAAGAGTTATTATTTTTATGGTCCGTTTAGAGCTGGCTCTCCAAAACTAACATCATCAGCATATGAAACATTAAAGTCAAGTGGTCTAGATGTTATAAAGTCAGATGAATTAAGAGAAGAGATAATTAATTTGTATGAAGTTTCGTATACAGAATATACTTTGAATATAGAACAAACCTTAAATATTTGGGAAACACAGATGATTACACCATATTACTCACAAAATTTCAGTATAGTTAAAGATAAATTTCTTACGCCTAATGATTATGATTTTCTCTTTTCAGATCAAAAATTCGTTAATTTATTAACCATGAGAAGACTTTATTTTGATAATGTTGTTAAGTCTTTGATGACAATGCAAGAATTGACTGAAAATCTTATAGTAGATTTGGACAGTTATTTAGAAGTAGAAGATTGACTCACTTCATTTGAATTTATAATAGTCTTAACTAGACCGCAACAAACTAACCTAAACTGCTGACGTCAAACAGAACCCTCGACAGAGATTGAAAAAGGGAAATAAGACAATATTAGTCACTGTACCTATACAAAAAAACATTTAATATCAAAGAACATTTCCTTATAAGTGGCATATTGTTTTAGTGGCCTTGCAAAGACAGTAGCCCTGAATTAAATGTTGCAGAATCTTATACATGACACAACTATTACATTTCTTTTACTTTGTTATGACAAGCTTTTCCTAATAGAATTTAGCTTTGTTATAGAATTTAGAAAACTTAAAATTATGAAAACTAATTTCAAATACATTAAAGCAATTGCTGCTCTTTTTCTTACTCTTTTTCTTATTTCTTGTCAGAATGAGTCAATTGAACCTGAGCTAATTGAACAACAAGACAATTTATCATCTAGTACAAATCAAGAGTTATCAAAAAAACCAGATAACTATTGGGGCAGATTTATAGCCGGTGGTTTTTCCGGGCCTAACCTGTTGATATCACTAGCGCCAGCTGGAGAATCATCTTCACAAAAATTCACAATCCAATGGCCATATTGTACAACTGGAGAAACATGTAATCATATCTTTAATTTAACAGTTACAGGCGAAGATTCTGGTTTAGATTATCATCCCAATTATCAAGTGCAGATCAGTTTGCATATTAAAGCAGGAAAAATCATAGGTTTTCAGATGTGGTTACATGATGAAAATTATCGTTTTGCAACTGAAAAAATTAAACTGATTGCTCCTATAGATTATCCTGCGGTTGAACCAAATGTTGTAATACCAATTAATAAAACCATTGTACTTTACAGATATTTGAATGGTAGTGGAAATAAAAAAAGAGAAAGTGTAGGTGAAATTAGCATCGGAAGTTTGGAATATTGTCGAAAAGATCAATCATGCGATGGTTGGTTGAATTTATAATGAAAAGAAAGGTCATATAATATCCTAGATTCCATCTGTATTATGATTTAAGAATCCTTCCTAATGAATAAAAAAGGTATTCGCATTTTAAAATCAGAATACTAAGTTAGTAATGCAGTATGTGACCTGAGGAAGGGAGAATACAATAAATGTGTTTATTAGAAAATGAACGATTGACTTCTTATCAGAACATGATAAACTATAAATAGCCTAACTTTAATCAAAAAAGACCTAAATAATACATGATGAATCCAAAAATAAAGTTACTAATAAGATCACTAATTGTTACGTTATTAATGTTCGGAAGCACTTATTCAATATATGCACAAGACCCCAAGCAATTGTATCAAAAAGGATTGATTAAGGAAGTTGGAGAAGGTTCACTTCAAGAAGCAATAGATATTTACATGAAAATTGTGGAAAATTCCGATGCTGAAAGATCATTAAGAGCCAATGCCCAGCTTCATATTGGGAGATGCTATGAAAAAATGGGGACCATACAAGCTATCAAAGCGTATGAAAAGATCCTTAACCATTTTTCAGATCAAAGTACTATCGTTGCAATTGCTAAAACAAGGCTTCAGGGTCTACATCCTAATAGCACCAAAAAAAGCTTAGTGACCGCCTATAGACCAAGAAACACACAAATACCATTGATAAAAAAAGTAATTTGGAATAACTCCTGGTTGTCAAAACCTTTTGATTTTTCACCCGATGGCAAAAAGTTTGTTTATATGGCAAGGGTTGAAAATTCTGATGGAAATACAAGGGTGGGAAATGTTCTTTTTACTGCTGATCTTTCTGGCACTCCGGTTAATTTTCTAATCGATCAATCTAAATTCTATGCTGAAATGAATCCCAGATATTCTCCTAATGGTAAACTCATTGTGTTTTTCGGAATGAGTAGAAGTGTAGATGCTGATGGTGAACATTATTCAAAGGCAATATATGTAGTTAATTCCGATGGAGGAAAACCAAGGCAAATAGGAAATATTATAAATCAAAATGAGAGCAGGGGTGGATTGATTTGGCACCCGAAAGGTGATCATATCAGTTATGTGATACCTGCAGGAATTGTAACAATCGACCTGAATGGAAAAATTACCGATACAATTTCAATGGATGTGCATTGGTCAACCAAACTGTCAGAATACTCACCTGACGGAAAGTGGATTTCCTACTATTCTTTCAAAAAAGGATCTGAAGGCAACGCCAATATTGAACTTGATTGCTCCTTAATTTCGTCGGATGGAAATAAACATATCAGGCTTACTCAAACAAAGGGTTTTGATGGTTTTGGGACATGGTCTGAAAAAGATTATTCTTTCTATTTTGTATCTGAAAGAAAAGGAGATCGGAATATTTTTAAGATAAAAATAAACCCACTTACCGGAGATCCCATAGGAGATGTTGAACAAGTAACTTTTTACTACAATGCCAGTGTATTTTCACCAAAATTCATAAAGGGTAAATCAACATTAACGTATGCTATTGAAAAAGATATCAGTCAGATTATAATCCCGGAAAAAGAAAATTTTAATCATTATAAAACAATTGCATCTGGCAGTTCAGGGATATTGTCACCTGATGGGGCAATAGTTTATTACGAAGGTGTAGGCAATAACAATCAGGGGATTTATGCGATCCCTCGAGTAGGAGGCGTTAAAAAAAGGCTTACCGATATAAAACCAAATTCATTTTATGACACTTTTGATTATCTCTCCCCTGATGGCACAACCATAGCGTTTTTCGCCAAGAACAATGAAAATAAAATGGAACTCTATTTTTTATCTACTGAAAATGGAAATCTTTTCAAATCTATTACTATAGACTTCAAAGGGAATATTCTACCGGCATGGTCCCCGGACAGTAAAAAGGTTGCTTATGCATATAATGGTGGATTGTACACCATGCCAGTCTGGGGCAATAATCCTGAAAAATTAGCTGAAATTGGACAATGGGAACCTTGGAGTATTAGATGGTCTCCTGATGGCAAATATATTGCAGGTTTTGTTTATTTAGATAATGAAGGTGAAAATCACATCATGATAGTTTCCACACAAAATGGAGTAATTAAAAGATTGAACGCAATAGATGAAAATTTATATAAAGAGGGGTTAGAATGGCATATAGGAAGTAAAAAATTGGCCTATATGTATTATGACCCAAAAAATGATAATGACGGACTTAGAGAAGCCTATGTGGACGCCAGACCTACTACTTCCTTTATTAACCAGCCAATAATTTGGGACTATCTAGGCAGGTGGGATCCGACTGGTATGAACTATTATTTCAAGGGCTCATATCGCGGTAACTGGAATTTGTACAAGTATAATTCAGTATCTAAAAAATCGACACTTTTCTCAGACATTACTAACACCCTATTGCCTTCATGGAGTAAAGATGGTGAATTAATGGTTCTAAGCAAGACTAAGAGAGAATATCAGTTGTGGATGATAGGGGGTATTAATTGACTTTTAATAACTTATGAATGAAAGAGAAAACCGGTTGGGTAGGTTTATTTTTAGATACCTCCTTATTGAGTTTCCTCTGGCGAAATAGTGGCAGCTGTTTTGAATATTTTTGAAAAAAATCTGATTATAATTAAATATTGATATCTTAGGCTAATTATAGCTATCTTTTCTATCTGGCGTAATTAATTACATGGTTTAATTTTATTATCGTACAGGTTAAACCGAAAATAATCTGAATGATGAGCAGCAGATTTAAACCGATTTCGAGACTTTTAATAGCTTTTATCCTTGCAGTAGCAATTTCAGGATGTATATTAACCTATTTTAGTATCACTAGCATTTCAAACCTTAAAGAGATCACTAAAAAAAGAATTATTGAAGAACAGCGAGAGCTAGCTGCTAGGTTCAATGATGACATCCAAAATACGATAGAAATTGTGAACCTTGGTATGATCAATGAAATTAAACCGATCGAATTAATGAAAGATTCGTTAATAAAATCAGCAACGAGCCATAATTTTATTACACAATCATTCGTTCTAAAAAATAACGACTCTTTCATTTATCCATATTTTGTAGAGATATTCTCAAATAACTCTACAGAAAAAATTTCAACCAAATTCAAATCTAATTTTAGGAAAGGGCAGGAAGCTGAATTTTTTTTTGAAAATTTCAACATAGCAAAAAAAAAGTATTTATCATCCTTGAGTTATTCAACAAAAAGTAACGATTCCGTTAAAGCATTGAATTCATTAGGTAGAATTGCTGTTAAATTAAACGAATATGAAAATGCAATTAGACATTACAATCTGGTTGTTTTAAAATACTATTCTGAACTAAGTGAAGATGGGTTTCCTTATGTATATTTTGCTATTCCGCAACTTTTGAAAATAAAGAGCCCTGATATTTCAGGAAATTTTTTTCCGACAATTAATTTTTTTCTAAAAAAAATGGAAGCCGGATTTATCCCATTAAATTATAATACAGAAGAATTGTTATCTCTAATTATGATTTGGTTAAAGGAAAACTCTTTTAACAATTCAGAAAATTCATCTCATGCGGAAAAGCTAATTAAGAATATCAATCAACAACTCCAATTTGTTGGTAAATACAGACATCTGTTATTAGGAGATCTTACAAATAAAGGATTTAACAATCAGTTAAAAACAGGTAAGGATATTAAAGTTATTAATGCAGATACAGGAAATAATAATTTATTGCTTTTAATGAATACAGATGTTAATAATTCATTCGGATATTTAATCGATAGTGAAAAATTGCTGAGCACCATTATTGAAAGTAATCTTCAATCTGATCTTGAATTTGAATACAAGATTGAATTCTCTAATGAATTTAGTTCAGATGCATCCAGAGATGGCCTTATTTACACTTCTCAACTAGATCCTTATTTTCCCGGGCAAATATTACAAATAAAGCTCAATGATGAAAACCTGATAAATGAGTTTATAAATAGAAGAAGCTGGACTTATGGAATAGCTACGGTATTATTACTGATCGTTCTTTTTCTTGGAGGTGCCTTAATTGTTAGAGATATAGACAGAGAAAAGAATTTAGCGAATTTACAGTCTGATTTTATTTCTAACGTCACTCATGAGTTAAAAACACCTTTAACATCCATCTACATGTTTACTGAAATGGTACTCTTAAAAAGGACTAAAAATGAGTCTGACAGAGATGAATATCTTTCTATTATTTTAAAAGAAAGTGAACGATTGAAAAGAATGATCAATAATATTCTGGAATTTTCAAAGTTGGAAAAGGGAAAACAAAAATATCATTTTGTCCATTCAAATTTGGCTTCAATTATTAATGAAGCAATTCATGAAATGGATTACTGGTTTGACAATGATAAATTTGACCTGAATAGTGATCTGAATGATAATATATATGCAAAAGTAGATGCTGGAAAAATAAAACAGGTAATCGGTAATTTACTCAGTAATGCATTCAAATATTCTTCTCACAACAAAAAGATCAATATCCGATTGTTTATAAGAAAGAAGGAAGTATGTATTGAAGTTGAAGACCATGGTATCGGAATCCCTGAGGATCAATTTCAACGAATATTTGATAAATTTTATCGCGTTGACCAAAAAGAAGGAGTCAGCGGTACAGGGCTTGGGTTGACTATGGTGAAAGAAATAGTTGAAGCTCATGGGGGTAAAATATCTGTTAGCAGTAAAATAGGAACGGGAAGCAAATTTTCCATAACTTTAAATCATCAAATTGTAAAATCGTGAAAACAATTTTAATAATAGAAGATGACATTAGTATTCTAAAGGGATTGAAAGATACATTGGAATATGAAGAATATACCGTAATTAAAGAAACTAATGGAATAAATGGGTTGAAAATAGCTTTAGAGAAAAAAATTGATCTGATATTACTTGATATCATGCTGCCAGGGATGAATGGTTATGAAATATGTAAGAAAATAAAAAAAGAAAAACCTGAACTACCCATAATAATGATCAGCGCTCGCGGATCTGAAATGGATAAAGTATCAGGCCTTGACATTGGGGCAGACGATTATGTTACTAAACCATTCAGTATTCCCGAACTTGTTGCTCGTATCAGAGCCATTTTTAGAAGGATTACTCAAATAGATAATATTCCTGTAATACATTCATTTGGGGAGGTAAGAATAGATTTTAAAAAATATCAGGCGTTCAGAAATAATCAGGAAATTACTTTGTCCAGTAAAGAGTTCGCTTTTCTGAAATATCTTATCATTCATGAAGGCGAAGCTATTCATCGTCATGAGATCTTGAATAAAGTATGGGGATATAAATCGATGCCTGTTACCAGAACAGTGGATAATTTTGTGTTGAATCTCAGAAAAAAACTGGAAGAAAATCCCTCGAAGCCAAAACATATCGTTTCTATAAAAGGAATAGGATATCGTTTTAACTTTTTAAAATAGTAGCTACGGGGATTATTCGATGATCCCAAATAGCACCCATTTTGAAAATCAGTATCGTATTGTTATCCGCTCGCCAAGAAAGTTTCCTTTTGTATCCATTCATTTCAATATAGTTCAAAGCTGCGCTTTGTATATTTTTCCACTCGTAATACTTCAAGTATTAATTTTGAATTGATGATCTTTCATCTAACCAAACCATTTACTTCCCTCAGTAAGTGGTTTTTTATTTTTCCCTATCTTTAAAGCTATGATTAACTTCTTTAGAAAAATCCGTAAGAAAATGGCAGATGATAACAAGCCTATGAAGTATCTGAGATATGCTATTGGAGAGATAGCACTTGTGGTGATAGGGATTTTGATTGCCTTGCAGATTAATAATTGGAATAACGAACAGGCAAAATTAAAATTAGGTTCTACCTACCTGATGGAAATCAAAAACGAAGTTGAAGCAGATGTTTACAACATAGATTATTTTATTCGTGAGCTCGAATCGAGCATAGCAAAACGGGAAAAAGCTCTTAGAACCGAAGATCTTCATAGCTTATCATTTAATAGTTTGAGCTATATTTTTAATAGTCAGAATCTTGATTTTAATGTCAACCAATTAACTTTTGAAAAAATAAAAAATCTTGGTATCACTAGATTATCTACAAACGACTCTTTAAATGATATGGTAAATATCTATTATAATGAAGAAGCGGTGTTTTTTAAAAAATTTATAAACTACCATTTCGAATCTCTTAAAAATTATCAGAATTTCATGCATTATGGCGAGCATAATATTGATTTTGGAACCGCCTTTTCGAGCGACTATAATCCTTATCCTGCACTTTATAAAGACCTCCTTGAAGAAAAAAACCTAAAATCAAAATATATGATTGAATTTCTTCAATCATCTAAAGGAAAAACTATAATATTTAATAATTTAAGATCCGACCGAGATGCAAGTCACCGATTTAAATATTTTTTAGGGAGATCATTAAATATATTGAATTTGATAATTGATGATTTAGAAAAAAAGACTGGGGTAATAATCGATAGAACCAATTTACCAGTTAGTTATGATTTAACGGAAATTGAAATACCTGAAGATGAACTGAGAAAATATACTGGAAAATATCAATTTACAACCAAACAAATAAATGTAATAACGCAAGAGGGCACTCAACTTTTTCTCCAATATTCAGAAGCAGGTACCAAGCATAAGATATATGCTTATGAGGAGGATAAATTTTTCCATGATTACAATTATGTTAAATTACATTTCATTTCAAAAAATGGTATAGTTACAGGTATTAATGCAATTCAATTTAGTTTTACCGAAGAAGGTAAAAAGATTGAATAAATCGAAAGGCTAACAACCAAGATTAACACTCCACTCATTCGGGATTTCCTTTCCAAACCACAAATACAAATTGTCTAACATCCTTATTGTTTACTTCTATTTTCGACGGGTTTCTAATCTATAATTACATGATATAGGCTATCACTAAAAATAATATAATAACACCTCCAAGACCCAATACTTGTCCATTCACTTTAGTTTGAATACCTCCATCAGTAGGGTCTCTAAGAGCTTTGTAAATAAACCAAATTGACAATGGAATAAGAAGAATCATGTCCAAAATTTCAATCAACATAAGTATATCTATCATATTACAAAGCTCTTAGAGACCCTACTGATGGAGGTATTCAAACTAAAGTGAATGGAAAAGTATTGGGTCTTGGAGGTGTTATTATATTATTTTTAGTGATAGCCTATATCATGTAATTATAGATTAGAAACCCGTCGAAAATAGAAGTAAACAATAAGGATGTTAGATAATATGTATTTGTGGTTTGAGAAAAACCCCACTAAAATTAATTAGTGGGGTATAATTTTAAATCTTATTTCTTTAGAGTGATTGTTCCTGTCCAATGGTGCTGAGTATGGACAATTGGATCTCCATCTATATCAAGATCTTTTTTATCGAAAAAATTATAATCATTTGTTTCGCCACTTCCAGTTGCACCCTCAAAGCGTCCTGTTCCTCCAGTGATTACAAAAGGATCTTTGAAATATGAAAGGGCAAATGATGGCATACCAGGTACTCTACCAGGTAAAACAAAACCTCCTACATAAACATATAATTTATCACCGTTTTCATCTTCAAAATAAGCCTCCTCGAAAGCATTTGGGTAAGAACTATCAGTCACATCGACACAAAAGTCGAAATAAGATTTAACTTTTCCAAAATGAGTACCATTACCTTCTCCTACATTTAGTATACGAATAAATGGAGGGTAATCACCGCATTGAGCAGCAGGTCCTTGAAACAGATATTCACCAGTAAATACAAGGTTAAATCCCATCGTAATGTTTTTTTCTAAATCGTTTTTAGACGATGTAGCATTGTCAAATTCAAGGTCATCAGATCTGTCACATCCTGTAACAAGACCAACGACAACCATTAGAAAGAAAATTTTTAAAAGTGTTTTCATATTAATTTGGTTTTAAAGATTTGCCTGAAATTAATCAATTGGATCTCTAAATAAAATGACACTAATCAACGTTTTCAATGATTTACGTCAATTAAAAAACCACTTACTGAGGGGTAGTAAATGGTTTGGTTAGATGAAGGTTATAAATTAATTAATGTATTACCTTTTTTAACACCCC
>PVMS01165707.1_pt1 | contig 11984 bp, 12 predicted proteins | sample 1853461 | NCBI WGS metagenome assembly PVMS01 (sample SAMN08582032, study PRJNA380276) | Marine sediment metagenome, whole genome shotgun sequencing project. | isolation source: ocean sediment barecode stripped | collected 2017
CCCCCATACGCGGTGAATGGTCAAGATAAACCAGATATAACACATTCACGGTAACGGTTATTTGGCACTTGCGGGGGTATAAATGGTTTGAGAGACAACTCATGATTCTGTTTTTTTTATTTTCGTTTGAGAAATTGGCTGGACCAAAACTATCTCTGGAAATAGATAGCCGCCTCACTTTGCGAGAGTTGATCATGTTTCTGGCTAAGCGATTCTCTGATTTTAACGCATATTCCGAAATGGATTCCGACCACGAATTATCGGCCCATATATCATTTTTAAGTAAAGGAAAAATCTTGCGATTGAACGACACTGTCCAAAATGATGACACCTTGCATATACTTTTGCCAGTAACTGGCGGATAATCTATAAAGGGGAACGTAAATGGATGGTTACAACGGAAAAATATTACGCATTGATCTTAGCAACAATCGGACCAGCGTGCAAGATTTAGATCGAGGCTTTACTCAAAGTCTAGTTGGCGGTGCCGGTATGGCAATTGATATCCTTTTTAAGGAGACTGGTCCGGACACTGATCCTTTAGGCCCTGACAATAAGCTTATAGCTTTTACCGGCCCCTTTACGGGCACGGCGGTTCCTTCCAGCAGTCGTCACCATATTATGGCCCGATCACCTCTAACCGGGATTTTGGGTGAGTCCAATGTAGGCGGGTCGTGGGCAGTACATTTTAAAAAGACCGGATTCGACGGTGTTGTAGTTAGCGGCAGATCAAACAAACCGGGTTATCTCTGGAATCATGAAGGTGGCGTTGAAATTCGGGATGCCTCTGAAATTTGGGGCCAAGATTCCTATGATTCGGCTGCTTGGCTAAAGGGACAAACATGCGATAAAGCGACCTGTGCAGTTATTGGCCAGGCCGGTGAAAAAATGGCTGGTATCGCAAGCATCCCCCATATAGGAGCTATCGTACGCTCAGCGGCTCGCACAGGTCTAGGAGCGGTGATGGGCTCTAAAAATCTCAAGGCCTTAGTAGTTTATGGTCAAGGCAGGTGGAATCAGTCAAGACCTGATATCTTAGAAAAAGATGTCAAGCAGCACTTGCCTCAGTTGCGTGAAGCAACTAAAACTTTTGGCAAATTCGGTACTTCAGGCGGAGTGGACAACTATGAAAAGATTGGCAACTTCCCAATAAAGAATTGGCGTGGTGGGCGTTGGGAAGGAGCGGCTAAGATTTCCGGGGTAGCCATGCATGATACGATCTTGAGCGGCAGGAAAGCCTGCCTGCGCTGTCCAATTGCCTGCGGCCGTCATATTAAGGTCGAAGAGGGCCCTTACGGCCCCATGGATTGCGAGGGCCCGGAATACGAGACTATCGCAACGTTAGGCGGTGAGTGCCTGGTTGACGACCTATCCGCGATAAGCAAAGCCAATCAGCTCTGCAACCGCTACGGCCTGGATACTATCTCCGCTGGTGCTACAATTGCTTTTGCCATGGAAGCCTTTGAGAAGGGACTCATTACTACTGCTGATACCGAAGGAGTGGAATTAATCTGGGGTAGCGCAAAGGTTCTCATAGAGATGATTCACAGAATGGGACTCCGTCAAGGAATTGGTGAGATCATGAGCGAGGGTTCCTGGAAGATGGCCGAGGCCCTTGGCGGCAATGCGGTAGAATTCGCGGTTACGGTCAAGGGGTTGGAACCGTCGGGCCACGATCCCCGCCGTTTTTTTAGCCAAGCGCTTTCTTACGCCACTGCTGCACGTGGCGCTTGTCACAACGCCAGCTGGAGCCACCCTTACGAGATCGGGCTCAGTATGCCAGAAATAGACATTCCCGAGGCTCAGGATGCTTTCCAGGTTGAAGGCAAGGCTAAGTTTACAGCAACTTTGCAGAATATGAATGCCATGGGGGATTGCCTCATCGCCTGTCGGTTTTGCCAAGTTGGGGGCGGGGTCAACGTGAACAAATTGGTGGACTGGTTCAATCTGATCACTGGCCGTAAATTGGGAGTAGAACAATTCATGAAGACCGGTGAAAGAGTCTTCAATCTTAAACGACTCTATAATACCCGCTTAGGTATCAGCCGTAAGGACGACACGCTGCCACCTCGTTTTCTAACCTTAAATCGGAAAGGAAAAGAACTGGTCAACCAACTACCGCCTCTGGGCAGACTGTTATCCGATTATTATAGGATTCGTGGATGGAGTGAGGACGGAGTTCCCAGTACGGAAACCAAGAGGGCTTTGGGATTGACGGAATATAACTATTAGTTTATTAATTTTATGAAGGGTATATAGAACTCCTATGTCGTTGACTGCATGTGGATTGCGAAAGCAGGAAGCTAAACCGTCATGAAACATGTGCAGCATTCATCGATGCCTTTAACCGACCTTGATTCAGCGTTCTGCTGAGCAGGGCATTATCAATAGAATAGGAGGTGTTAGCCGTGAAGGAATTTCTACATATTGGGAAAAGCATACCCAAGGTGGACGCTCGAAACAAAGTAACCGGTCGAGGCGAGTTTACCGATGACATCATGCTACACAACATGTTGCATGGTGCTATCAAACACAGCCCATATGCACACGCCAAAATCCGCAAAATTGACACTTCAAAAGCAAAGAAGGTACCCGGAGTTGTGGCGGTCATCACAGCCCAGGATCTGCCCGACACCAAGTACGGCCTAACCGGTTCCTACGATTACGTAGTGCTGGCCCGAAGACGTGTCTTGTTTGTTGGTGATGCTGTAGCGTTGGTGGCTGCCGAAGACCAGGGTACTGCAAAAGAAGCGATTGAATTGATTAAAGTTAGCTATGAAGAACTACCGGCAGTCTTTGATATGGAAGAGGCCTGGCAGCCCGATTGCCCAGTAGAGGTCCACCCCGATTTTTTTGAGTCCCGCATTGTCATGCCGGGAGGATGCTCATTGGACCTGTTGAAAGAGCAAAAGCGCAAAAACCTGTCCGGCTATTTTCGCGTGCGTACAGGTGATGTTGACAAGGCTTTTGCGAAGGCTGACCTAATCGTGGAAAACCGCTACACCACCCAATGGATGACCCCCTCACCCCTTGAGCCTGATTGCGCCGTGGCTCAGGTGGATGCTAACGGTGAAGTGACCGTTTGGGGCTCCAACCAGTGTCCGTATATGGTTCGCACCGAACTGAGTGATGCCCTGCAACTGCCCCTATCAAAAATACGGATAATTGTGCCCTACGTAGGCGGCGGATTTGGAAATAAACTGGAGCTCAAGGCCGAGGCCATGGCCACCGCTTTGGCCCTGCATACAAACGGTCGACCGGTCAAGCTTCGCTGGAGCCGAGAAGAGACTTTTAACTACACATCCCATCCATCCATCATCTTTGCCAAGGATGGATTTAAAAGGGACGGCACACTGGTGGCCCGGGAATATAGTTGGCTTTTAAATACCGGCGCTTATGGCGGTTGGTCGACCTTAAAGGTGAAGAATTCCGCCTTTGGGGCATTAGGTATCTATAAGGTGGAAAACTTCAAGTTGGACACCTACGGGGTATTTACCAATAAACCAATCACCGTCTCACAACGTGGATTTGGCTCTCGTCAGCCGATATGGGCAATTGAGAATCAAATGGATATCGCGGCTCGTAAACTGGGTATCGATCCTATAAAACTCAGGCTCATGAACACCCTTGAAGATGGCGACGTCAACGCTTCGGGGGAGACGATGGAGAGTGTGGGTGCCAAGGAATGCCTCAACAAGGTTGATGAGGCCATGAAGAAATGGCCAAAGCTTGACCGGGGCAATGGCAAGATCAAAAGGGGCCGGGGCGTAGCCTTGGGCACCAAATATTCTCTAGTCCCCATTGCGGCCGCTGTTATTGTCAAAGTTTGTGAGGATGCAACCATCGAGGTGCGTTGTAGCGCTGTGGATATGGGACAAGGGGCCTATACAGTCCTGGCTATGACAGCAGCCGAGGAGTTCAAAATACCCATTGAAAAGGTAAAGGTGATCCGGGTTGACACGGCGGTAACTCCCTTTGGATTTGGTGCTAGCTCAAACACCCAAACCCAGATCGCAGGCAACACCTTACGGGTCGCTTGTGACGATGTTAAAAAACAGGTATTCAAAAAGGCGGCTAAGCTTCTTGACGCCAAGGCCAAAGACCTTGACACCGCAGATTCATTGGTCTTTGTAAAGGACGATCCGGACAACGCAGTGCCCATCGTTGATCTTTTTACTTACATGCCTCTGTCGGGTCTCTTTCTGGATGAGGGTGGTGAATTCATTGGAAAGGCCACGGTATACCACACCGGTACCGTGTATGAGACTGATCCTCTAACTGGTCACACTGCCAAAATGTCCAATTATTGGGGTTACTCCTGTCTAGGTGTGGAAGTGGAGGTGGATACCGAAACCGGGATGATCCGAGTGACGCGTATGGCCTCTTCCCTGGATTGCGGCAAGGCAATTTTCCCACCCGGAGTGGAAGGTCAGATTGAGGGTGCCTTCAGCATGGGTATGGGCCAGGCCCTTTTTGAGGAGTTGCACTTCGACGATAAAGGCAGATGTGTAAACCCCAGTTTCACAGACTATAAATTGCCTACTAGCATTGATCATCCCCCTTTAGCCAACTGTGAGTCCATTATAGTGGAGTGCCCTCACAAACCCGAACGCATGTGGGGTGCTAAAGGGGTCGGTGAAGCCGCTATTACCCCCATGGTGTCTGGTTTGGGAATAGCTATCAAAGACGCATTGGGAGTTCGGCTTAAATCCCCCCCATTTTCCCCTGATAAAATCATACGTGCATTAAGCACATTAGAAAGAAAGGAGTAGGTTACCATGTGGACCAAATTCGATTATGTTAAAGCCTCCACCATGACTGATGCCTTCAAAATATTAAATAAATACAAGGGAGAAGTTGCGGTGTATGCGGGCGGGTCAGACCTGTTGTTGGGAATGCGCGGGGAAGGGCCGAAGCCTAAAATACTTTTGGATATTAAGGGACTTGAGGGATTATCCAAGCTTAGCTACAAAAATAAAACGCTCTCTATAGGCGCCAATGTAACCGTGAGCCAACTCATGAAGACGAAACCGGCGGTCAAGGCTTTTGAATTATTTCAAGAGGTAGGAAGTCTTTTCGGCTCTCCTCCAATAAGAAATCAGGCCACTATCGGCGGCAATATTTGCCGTGCATCTCCGTCCTCGGATATGGCTCCCTGTCTAATGGTCCTTGACGCCCTTGTGGTGGTAGCCGCTAAAGGTAAGCAGCGCAAAATTGATATCAAAAAATTTTTCAAAGCACCTAAGGAAACGGTGCTGAAAATGAGCGAGTTGGTCGTTGCACTTGAGATCCCAGCCCCGACCAGTAAAACCGGCACCGCTTTTGATAAACTTAGACGAACCAATTTTGACCTGGCCATAGTCAACGCGGCCGCTTCGGTGAGCCTTAAGAGAAAGAAAGTGGCTTCTGTTCGAGTCGCCTTAGGTGGGGTGGCGCCCACTCCCATACGGGCAACGAATGCTGAAAAGTTGTTGTTGAACCAAGAGCCCACTGAAGAGTTATTGAAAAAAGCAGGTCAGGCAGCTGCCGCACAGACCAAACCGATCAGTGATGTGCGGGCCAGCGCCGAGTATCGCAGGCACGTGAGTAAGATATTGGTTGAGCGTGTCCTGGAGAATGCCCTACACAAGATAGGAGGCGCCGCATGGAAATAACAATTACTGTCAATGGAACCACCCATGCTTTAAACGTACCTCCCAACTGGAGTCTGGCAGACGTTTTGCGTGAACGCCTGGGCCTTATCGGAGTTAAACTAGGTTGTGAATCTGGGCATTGCGGGGCCTGCACTGTACTACTCAACGGGCAGGCAGTGAATTCATGTCTAGTGATAGGTGTTGAGGCGAACGGCCAGAGTGTGGAGACAGTCGAAGGCCAGATGAAAGATGGGGAGCTTAGCGAATTGCAAAAAGCCTTCGTGGAACATCATGCCATTCAGTGCGGCTTCTGTACTCCAGGCCTCATCATGTCTGCTACTGCCTTACTTTCTGACAACCCAAATCCTAGCGAGCAGGAGGTGCGAGAGGGGCTTCAAGGGAATCTGTGCCGCTGCACTGGTTATTTTAAACCGGTTCAGGCTATTCTTTCGGTGACAAAAAAGAATAAATAGACAAATGAGGGTTAGCGAGCAGCACTCGAAATTCGGTCCCGGCAGAGTTAATATTAATTTAATACCCGCCGGGGCCGGCTTTTACATTGTGGTTGGCAGTTATCGTGAGCAAGCTCCTGGGAATAACCTCTTCCACTCAGTCGAGATTAGTGATTTTTAAGAACGGAGACCATATATTCGGACACATTAAGAAGGTATGGAATCTAACTTGGGAGGCCATCCATGAAACCTTGTAGCAAAGGTGAAATATGTGTAACCGCCAATTTTAGCGGCCTCTGGCACATTCCCTTTATAGACAAAAGAACCAAACGGTATTGTTTGTCTCCTGGCTCCAGCATAGATGACTTTATGCAGGTGGTTGCTGTAGATCTAGGCCCAGAATTTGAACCTATCCTGCCCTTTTGCAACCCAGTGGTTAGCGGCAGAATGATCACTCCGTATGAGCGTAAAGGTTTTGTCTTGGAAGACAAACAATGGGTATCATTTGTATTTGGACCAGATGGTGGCTGATGATTTTGGGAGAATTCGTTCATGCATGGTCTAAGCACCAAAGAGCTTGAACGCTACCAAAGGCAGATATTAATCAATGATATTGGTCTGTCCGGTCAACAAAGGCTTAGACAATCGGTAGCTTTAGTAGCCGGTGTGGGCGGGTTGGGCTGCACAGCGGTGCAATATCTTGCCGCTGCGGGAGTGGGCCGTTTAATCCTGGTGGATCGTGATTCCGTTGAATTAACCAATTTGAACCGTCAGATACTCCACTGGGAGGATGACCTGGGAATGAGAAAGACTGAATCCGCTGCTGCCAAAATACAAAAATTCAATTCGGATATTACAGTGGAAGCCAGGGACATGGAAATTAGCCTTTGCAATGTCCAATCTCTGCTCAAAAACGTGGATGTGGTAGTCGATGGGCTGGATAGCTACGCTGCCCGAGTCATTTTAAACCAAGCCTGCGTGGATAGTAAAATTCCATTCATCTATGCCTCGGTCTATGGACTGTCCGGGCAATTGATGACCATCATCCCAGGCCAGGGGCCCTGCTATCAGTGTGTACGACGAAAGGGACCTGTTGAAGACATCACCGTGTTCCCAATATTGGGATCAATACCGGGATTGATGGCCTGTTTGCAGAGTCTGGAAACGATTAAACTCCTGGCCGGACTGGAGCCTGCCCTCTTGGGCAGGATGCTTTTATTTAATGATATGTCCTTCCACTCTATTGCAGTAAAACGTCGGAAAAAATTGCAAAGTATGCGGAAATCTATTTTAAATAATCTTAGACAATATCCCTTTAGCCCATAAATCGCCGATCTAATCTATCACAAAGCGATTCAAAGAAAAAATGTTTTAATCAGGATATATTCTCGTTCACTTTTGAGGATAAAAGGTTCAAGCATTAATGCAATAAACCGATTGGAGCGAGGTTTTTAGTTTAGTATTGGGCGGATTTGTGGCGGTATTTTTTTTAATGAACATCATGGTTGCGAGCACTTACATGATGGGCAAATTTTTCCAAAAACTTGAGGCCAAAAAATAGCTGCGGCCAAAAAGGCTGCCTGGAAAGCAAAATCATGAACCTAATCTAAGCCTCCGATGGCGTACTCAAGAATCTCAACGTGCAGGTGGGATTCGGCAATCTGGATCTGCCCCACCTGATCATGATCTGCATCGGTTTAGGGTTTGTGGCCCTTGCCATTATCAAGAAGTGGAAGCCCTATGAACTTCTGCCTATTGAGGCGCTCACCGACTTCTCGCCGCCGATAGCTAACCCCAGGGCCTTTCTTTTGGGCACTAGAACAATGTAGGTAGAATGATGCCGGCACTGGTGATCACTGAAAAATTGATGAATAAGGCAATGAAAATCTTTGAAGAAGCTTATTGGGAAAAAGAAACGGAATTAATTAGCTAAAATGAGAAAGCCAATACCGACAATCAAGGATATAGCTAAAGCAGCCAATGTTTCTTTATCAGTTGTCTCGAGGGCATTAAATGATCACCCCCGTATCAGCAAAAAAACAAAAGATCGAGTGATCAAGATTGCGGAATCTTTGGAGTATAAGCCCAACTTTATGGCTCGATCTTTGGTTAAAAAAAAGTCAAACCTTATCGGCTTAATAGTCTTCGACTTTCGAAATACTTTCTATGCCGAATTGACTCGCTCCATCCAAGAATCTGCTGAGGAATTCGGTTATTGGATTATTCAGGCGAGTACAGGCGACAATCAAAAAAAGGCACAATCCATAATAAGGTCAATGATAAGAACAGGTGTGGACGGTCTAATATTGGCTTCTACGGCGAAGAATGACAAAGTGGTTGAATCTTTTATCGATGAAGGATTTCCAATTGTTCTGGCAAACAGGCGTCTAAAGAAAAATAAAGGCGATTATGTGGTACTTGATAACGTTTATGGCTCATATCTTATTGTCAATCATTTGTTCCGGTTAAATTATAGACGCATTGCAATGATCAAAGGCCCAAGATTTGCGTCTACAAGTAATGAGAGGTATCAAGGCTATCTTGACGTTTTAAAAGAAAAAAAAGTGCCAATTAATAAAGATCTCATCACCCAGGGATCATATAGTCAGGAATCAGGATATGAAAATGCGAAACAATTGATGAAATTACCTAACCCACCGGATGCGATATTTTGTTGTGATGATGAAATTGCCCTTGGAGCGATGAAAGCACTAAGCGAGATGGATCTACATGTTCCTAAAGACGTAGCTATGGTAGGTTTTGATGATTCCATGATTTCTTCACATCCACAGATTCAATTAACCACTGTGAGTCAAGATGTTAAATTGATGGGAAAATTGTGCACCAAATATGTTGTAAACCGTATTGAAAATAAAGCTGATTCAACCCAACAAACTATTCTAGAGCCTCACTTGATAATTAGAGGAACTTGTGGATTCAGCCAAAATCGTACGAGTAAAAACCAATGAGAAAAAAGAGGTCTCCAATTGACTAATAGTGAAAATACTGAACTTACAGCACCCATGCCAGGTGTAATTGTACAATTTAAAAAACGAATTGGTGAAACTGTACTCGAAGGCGAGCCAATTCTGGTGATAGAAGCGATGAAGATGGAAAACGATATTCCTGCTCCAATTGGTGGAATATTAAAAGAAATCTATTATAAAAAGGGTGATTCAGTCGCTACTGGAGATGTTCTGTGCATCATTGAATAACAAACGAGAAGCACAGATAAGTTATTTTTTAAATGATCCTCGAGGAAAAAGGATGATCATTATGGGTAAAGCAATCGATTTAAATTGTGACATGGGAGAAAGTTTTGGAATTTACAAAATAGGTAACGACCAAGAGATGATGAAGCATGTTACTTCCATTAGCATTATGAAAATCGTATTAACTTTAAACGATTTTTATTCAATATAATAATAAGGGGGCTAACCTGCATACTCGGTAAAGCCCGTCCTGGAGCAAAACCCGATTTACCGCCAGGCCAAGATACCCCAAAGGCTCGTTGAGCCCGAGCGGATCATCATTTTCAGGGTACCGTGGATGGACGACCAGGGAGAAGTCCAGGTCAACCGGGGCTTCCGCATCGAAATGAACAGCGCCCTGGCCCCTTACAAAGGTGGGCTGCGGTTTCACCCATCGGTGAATCTGGGTATTCTCAAATTTTTGGCTTTTGAACAGATATTTAAAAACGTCTTGACCACACTGCCGATGGGCGGGGGCAAGCGCGGTTCGGATTTTGACCCCAAAGGCAAATCAGATAACGAGGTGATGCGCTTTTGCCACAGTTTTATGTGCGAGCTGTTTCGCCATATCGGCCCCGACACCGATGTGCCCGCGTGCGATATCGGTGTTGGGGCCAGAGAGATCGGTTATCTTTTCGGCATGTACAAAAAATTGCGCAATGAATTTACCGGCGTGTTAACCGGCAAAGGGCTCAACTGGGGCGGCGGTCTGATACGTCTCGAGGCCACCGGGTACGGTTCGGTGTATTTTGCCGCTGAAATGATCGCCACACGCAACGATACCCTGAAGGACAAAATCTGTCTGGTATGCGGATCAGGCAATGTGGCGCAGTTTACCACAGAAAAATTGATTGAAATGGGGGCCAAGGTGGTTCCGCTTTCGGATTCCTCCGGTTGTATATACGATGAAAAGGGCATTGACAAAAAGAAGCTGGAATTTGTCAAAGTGCTTAAAAATGTTCGCCGGGGCCGGATGGAGGGTAATGACGGCCCCTACCATTGCTGCTATAGATCAATCGGATAGCTTCATGCATTGAAGTAATTAAGTTTTTGTTAATTTATCATTCAGTCATAGTCAATGTATACGTAAAATTCAATTTATGCTGAATCTGAACTCGTGATATGCTACACGGACCACAGGGATTTGATTACGAAGTGTCAATTGGTCTCCGAAGAAGAAGGAACCAGGGTTTAGTGAACACTAGTTTTATTTTGAATTATCTATTCAAAATAGGCGTAACAAATATGCGCACAGCAGATTTAAATTTTACCACGTTTAGTAGTTTCCGACGATTTTGGCCTGTCATTTATTATAGTTTTAATTCAGACGAACGTGAGGTGGGTGTTGAATAATGCGAGACGAACTTTTTGATGCTGAGTTAGAGATTTATGCAAGACAAATCGTCTTGCAAGACATAGGCTATGACGGGCAGTTGCGGCTCAAAAATGCAAAAGCATGCATAATCGGTCTAGGCGGCTTGGGCTCCATGATCGCTCTTGAACTCAGTGGAATGGGGATTGGATATTTGCGATTAGTAGATAGAGACATAGTTTCACGTTCGGATTTACATAGGCAATACCTTTATGACGTAGACTCTATAGGTGAACCTAAAGTGGAGGTGGCGCATCGAAAATTAGGCAAATTAAATCCAGGCGTTATTCTAGACCTATTTCCTGAGTCGCTAAACATAACAAATGCAGATGAAATGATTGAAGGGGTAGATGTAGTTCTCGATGGTCTCGACAAGCCTGAACCCCGATACCTACTTAATAGAACTTGCAATAGACAAAAAATACCCTATATCTTCGGTGCCGCAGTAGCAAGCTTTGGGCATGTTTCAACCATTTTGCCTGGCCGAACCGCATGTCTAGAGTGCTTCTTGCCAGGGAGAAAAGATGACGAATCGCTTGAATGCGGTGTGATAGGCGTTCACCCATCGATTTTAGGCCTAGTCACAGCTATACAAGTCTCCGAGGCTGTAAGATTGCTTATAGGACAAGAGCCTAAGCTACTTAATAAGTTGCTTTATATCAATCTTGGGGCGCTAGGATTTCAAACGATTGAGATTGAGCCACAGGATAAATGTCCAGTATGCGGTGTGGCACCATTAGGCCCTCCACAAGAATTGGCAGATAAATTTTTTGAAGAAACATGTTCAGTAGATGGGCGTAGAAATTTCATAGTTTCACCGAAACGGAGAATTCAATTTGATTTTGAGCAACTATGCTTGCTGCTGAGAGAAAGAGGATACCAAATTATTAAGTCAAGCGCTTATGGCATTACATTTGAGCAGACTAAATATATTACGACTTGTATTTTAAATAGTGGAGTTATGATCGCACAGACATTGCCATGCCTGGAAACCAATCCAAGAGAGGAAATATTGGAGACCTATAGGTCTATCTTCGAAAAAGGCTTGGGATTATCTGAAAATCATAATTTCACTCCTTGAAAACATCTTGATACTAGCAATTACGAAGCGTGACCAAAAGAGACAAGCGTATGAAATACTCACCATTGGCGTTACACCACCTTTTGATCTGCAATAAATCTGTATTCGACTGTAATAATTTAGCATTAGGATACTGTAATCATACCACAATTGCTAAATTTATTTTTGGAGTACACGACCAAGAAATGCTTCCTA